>Ga0302248_1000562_pt1 | contig 34400 bp, 29 predicted proteins | sample AAG_UR_Leu_MG_FD_193528 | JGI IMG/M metagenome (GOLD analysis project Ga0302248, IMG submission 193528) | Enriched activated sludge microbial communities from anaerobic digester in WTTP, New Holstein, Wisconsin, United States - AAG_UR_Leu | ecosystem: Engineered > Bioreactor > Anaerobic >...
CTTCATCGCACTTTTTATGAGAAACCCCGATTTTGAGACTTTATGCTCGTTTTCGGGGTTTTGTTTCTGCAAAGATACAACTTAATTATTTATAAATCAAATATTTAAGCCTTTTCTGAAAGTGCCTCATTAACCGAGATAATATTTTAGAAGTTTACTCCTTGATGATTGCTTTAATCTCCTGATAGCTCTTTCCTTGATCTGTCTAACTCTTTCGCGGGTCAGATCAAATTTAAGTCCGATTTCTTCGAGGGTAAGACCATGGTTCATACCTATTCCAAAATAAAGATACAAAACCTGTCTTTCCTTTTCTGAAAGAGTGGATAAAGAACGATGTATTTCTTTCAGTAAAGATTCCTTTATAAGGTTATTATCAGTTCCTTCAGCATCTTCATTAACAAATACATCAATATATTTCGTGTCTTCATCTTCAGCAAGAGGTGCATCCATCGAAATATAGCGGGTAGTAATCTTTAAAGCAGCATCAATTTTTTGTTGCGGAACTTCCATTGCTTCAGCAATTTCTTCAGCTGAAGGCGGACGTTCAAATTGCTGTTCCAGGCGGTTTGATTCTTTTTTAATTTTACTTAATGACCCTACCTGATTAAGCGGAAGTCTTACAATCCTGGATTGCTCGGCAAGAGCCTGAAGTATTGACTGACGTATCCACCATACGGCATAGGAAATAAATTTAAAACCGCGTGTTTCATCAAATCTTTGGGCAGCCTTAATAAGTCCTAAATTACCTTCATTAATTAAATCGGGGAGGCTAAGACCCTGATTTTGATACTGTTTAGCAACGGACACAACGAACCTAAGATTAGCTTTGACAAGCTTCTCCAAAGCTTCCTGATCGCCAACCTTAATACGTTGTGCAAGCAACACTTCCTGATCAGCAGTAATAAGCTCTTCGCGGCCTATTTCCTGCAAATATTTATCAAGCGAGGCTGTTTCCCGGTTTGTAATAGATTTCGTAATTTTTAACTGCCTCATTTTTCTATATTTTTTGTAACATATTCTATAACAATCAAACAGGTAGTAATGTTTTAATTACAACCTTCTGATCAAAACACTAATTATTATTAACTCAAACTCTAAAACAAATATTATATTTATTGTCAATAAATTACATTCCGAAGCCATAATATGCTTTCATGCGGTTTGGATAAATCCCTTCGACCAGAACGCCACCTTTCTTGCTTTTCAGCATTTTCTGCACATCCTGAGGAGAGTTTACCTCTTTATTATCAATTTTAGTGATAATAAAACCTTCACGAACCCCGGCTTCGCTTAAGATACCCTTACTCAGCGATTTCACCTGAACTCCTTTGGATATTCCCAAATCAAGCATTAACTTAGATGACGGAGTTTCGAGAACTGCGCCAAGAACTTTCATAACTTCCTGTTCTTCTTTCTGAACCAGAGTAGTACTTCCTTCCCTGTTTTTTAATGTTACCGGAAGAGTTTTTTCCTTATTATTCCGTCTTATTGTGATCTGAACCACATCGCCCGGACGGTGAACACCAATGTTTTCAAGCAATTCACTGGTGCTGTTAACGCTCATGCCATTCACACTTAAAATAACATCGCCTTCGGTTATACCGGCATCTTTAGCAGCTCCATTGTCAGAGACACCGGCTACATAAACCCCTCTTACATCTTCAATTCCCTTTTCCCTGGCAAAACTGCCATCAATTTCTCTGACTGATACTCCGATAAAAGCACGCTGAATAGTACCATAAAGCAAAAAGTCTTCTACTACTTTTTTCACAATATTAACTGGAATAGCAAATGAATATCCTGTGTATGACCCTGTATTACTGGCTATTGCAGCATTAATCCCTACAAGCTCACCTTTGAGGTTCACAAGAGCACCACCCGAATTTCCACGATTTACAGCAGCATCAGTCTGAATAAATGATTCAATGGCGGTACCTTCAGGATTTACCAGTATATTTATGTTACGCGCTTTTGCACTTACAATTCCGGCTGTAACTGTTGATGTGAGATTAAAAGGATTTCCAACCGCTAGTACCCACTCACCTACCTTCAGCTCATCGGAATTGCCATATATAATATAGGGAAGATCTTTTGATTCAATTTTAATAACCGCCAGGTCGGTTGTAGGATCAGTGCCAATTATACGAGCCTCAAAAACCCGGCGATCGTTTAATGTTACTTCCACTTTATCAGCATCCTGAACTACATGGTTGTTAGTAACAATATATCCGTCAGATGAAATTATAACACCGCTTCCGGTAGCTTCAATAGGGGTATTCCTTGGATCGGAACGTCTGCCACGATCACCAAAAAAATCATAGAACTCAAAGAAAAAGTGATCGTAAACACTGCTTTTACGAACATATTCAGTGCGAATGTGTACTACAGCATTAATAGTTAGTTCAGCAGCTACAGTGAAATTGGGAATCAGCTCCGATGAAGCAGCCGAAGATGTATAACTTGCATAATGCGATGGTAAACCAGATGATCTCTCAGTAGAAACAGGCAGGGTCTCAATTTTCTGATGTCCACGGTCGCCTGAATAATATAAAACAGCAGCTCCAATCAGGCCACCTGTTATTCCAACCAGCAATAGACTAAAAAACTTTTTCATATCTATATCTCCTAATTATTAATTATAACATTTTTATTGGATTTTTGTTTGCCTATATTGTTTTCAAAGCAGTATAACTATCTAATAATCAATTTATGAACCCAAATTACCTAAAGCACAAAAACCATTCCTTTTATATGATGTGTCAGTTATGGTTTTTAATTTTCTCATTTATGAATACTGAACGCAAACTAATTATATAAAGTTACATTCAGGTGTGTTAAAAAAGGTTAACTCCAGAGCTACTCAGTGTAATTTGACCTTTTTTCCTACTTTTGTTCAAAATACGACTTCATGTCATGAATTCTTAAGCATTATGATAATTCCTTTCAGCAAATTTCACGGTACGGGAAACGATTTCATAATTATTGACAATCGAAATGGACAATACAGCTTAAGCTCCGAAACGATTGAAAATCTTTGCAATCGTCATACCGGAATTGGTGCTGATGGTTTGATTATGCTGGAATTAACTGACCAGGGTAATTATTTCATGCGCTATTACAATTCAGATGGAAAGATAGCAACAATGTGCGGAAATGGCGGACGATGTATTGCCTCATTTGCCGTAATGTCAGGTATTACCGAGAACAGTTTTGATTTTCTTGCCGGCGATGGCTGGCACCATTCAAAGATACAAGTTCTTGAAAACGGGCTATTTTACGTTTCGCTTACAATGAACGATGTAAAGGAATATAAAAAGCTCGCTGACGGATATTATATTCATACCGGAACTCCTCATTTTGTACAATTCAGACATTACCCTGATTCTTCTGACATCAATGTTGATGGCAGCAGGATAAGATACGATGATCGTTTCAAGCCTGATGGTGTTAATGTAAATTTCATTTCCTTAAGCAATGATGAAATACAGGTTCGAACCTATGAAAAGGGAGTTGAAAACGAAACTTTATCCTGTGGCACCGGCGTAACTGCCGCTGCTCTTGTTTACATGCTTGAAACCGGTTCGAAAAATAAAAAACATTTGATCAGGACTAAAGGAGGAAGTTTATCAGTGGAAGCTGATTTTAACGGCGAATTATTCACAAATATAATATTACAGGGACCTGCACAGTTTGTTTTTTCAGGAAAAATAAAAATAAGTTCATGATTGGAAAAAGAGTAAGCCTTAGAGCTATTGAGCCTTCGGATATTGATCTGATGTATGATCTGGAAAACGATACATCATGGTGGCATCTGAGTAATACTGTTGCGCCGTTTTCACGTTTTGTGCTTGAGCAATATTTCAAGCATGCACATCTTGATATTTATTCGGCTAAGCAATTGCGGCTTATGATCACAGCAAATGTTGGGAAAAAGGTTGAAACTGTCGGAATGATTGATCTTTTTGAGTTCGATCCCGTTAATATGAGAGCAGGAATAGGTATTCTTGTTGACAAAAAATGGCAAAACAAGGGTTATGCTTCTGAAGCACTTGTGCTGCTCATTGAATATGGATTTAATACTCTGAACCTTCATCAGCTTTATTGTAGTATAGGAGTTTATAATGAGCCAAGTTTGAAATTATTTCAAAAACATGGTTTCAAAATTACAGGTCAAAAAGAACAGTGGACTAAGAAGCATGGCACATGGGCTGATGAATATTTTCTTCAATTGATTAATCCAAAAGACTGATTCAGTTTGTTTCAAACTAATAGCTTTTTTGCAAATGAAATTCTCCGGAAAACAAATAGCTTTCAGCATAACAGCCCTTGTTATTATTCTTATTGTACTCGCTGCAGTAATTACCGGGCATAAGCTCTTGTACAGGCAGGCTTTAAATCTTCCACCTGATGAAGAAACGAGCCATATCTACATTCATACAGGATGGGATTTTGAAGATGTAATACAAATGCTCAAAGATCAAAATATTCTGAAGTACCCCCGGGTTTTCGAAAAAATAGCAGTATATAAAAAATATCCGGAACGGGTAAAACCCGGAAGATACAAAATAACATCCGGGATGAGCAATCTTGATATGCTGAACATGCTTCAGAGTGGGAGGCAAGACCCTGTGAACGTGGTATTCAATAATATCAGAACACCACAACAGCTTGCCGGACGCATTGCCCACCAGATTGAAGCCGATTCGCTTTCAATTTTAAATGCTATACTTGACAGCACTTATCACCAAAAATTCAATATTCCTTTGCATCAAATAGCTGTGATGTTCATTCCAAACACTTACGAGTTTTTCTGGAATACCAGCGCTGATGGGTTTATTGAAAGAATGCACCGCGAATATCTGGCTTTCTGGAACTCTCAAAGGCAGGAGAAATTGAGTCAAATTAAATTAACTCAGGCTGAAACTGTTACGCTTGCATCAATCATTGAAATGGAAACACGTAAGAATGATGAAAAAGCAAGGATTGCTGGTGTTTATATGAACCGGCTTCGTATTGGAATGCGCTTGCAGGCCGATCCAACCCTGGTGTTTGCTCATGGCGACTTTTCACTTCGGAGAGTGCTTAATAAACATAAATTGATTGACAGCCCGTACAATACATATATGTATGCCGGTTTGCCACCGGGGCCTATTTCTTTTCCTTCAATTGCTTCAGTTGATGCGGTTCTGAATTACGAAAATCATGATTATTTATATTTTGCCGCTAAAGAGGATTTTTCAGGATATCATAATTTTTCCAGAACCTACCAGCAACATCTTGAGAATGCAAGAAGATTTCATAAAGCACTTAATGACAACAATATACGCTAACAATCAATCAATACCGATAATTTCATCTTATTGGTTTATTCTAATCAGACAACTTCCACAAAAACCAATTTAACTAAATAATCCTTAACAATTATCTGAAAATGAAAAAAGCCTTTAAAGCATACGATATACGCGGGATTTTCAATCGTGATTTTAACCTGGATGATGTTTACAAAATAGGTTATTTCCTTCCGCAATTGTTAAAAAGCAGTAAAGTACTTGTTGGTCGTGACGTAAGATTATCATCCGATGATATTTTCACTGCTCTGGCAAAAGGTATCAACGATGCCGGTGCTGATGTATATAATGCCGGATTAACCACAACGCCAATGGTTTACTGGGCAACTGCAAAATATGGTTTTGAAGCTTCGGTTCAAATAACGGCATCTCATAATTCCAAGGAATATAATGGACTGAAAATATCACGATCTGAAGCATTACCGGTGGGTTACGATACCGGGCTGAACCAGCTTGAAAAACTGATAGAATCTGAACAGGTAATAGTAAAACCCCAAACCGGTAAAGTCATACCCTTTAATTTCGTTGACGAATATCTGGCTTTCATATTTAAGTACAAAACTGAATTCAATGATCTGAATATTGCTGTTGATTGCTCAAACGGAATGGCATCATTGTTCATCAAAAAGCTGATGGGAGAACAGATACATTATCTTTACGATCAGCCGGATGGTAATTTTCCCAACCATGAACCCAATCCGCTGGAAGAAAAAAATGTAGAAGACCTAAAAAAGCTGGTACTTGAGAAACATTGTGATATCGGGATTATTTTCGATGGGGATGCTGACAGGGTTATGTTCGTTGACGACTGCGGGCGTTTTGTACGGCCTGATATTATGATCGCATTGCTGGGCGATTATTTTAAACAGCATTATACTAAAGCAAAAGTAGTAATTGACATACGTTCATCAAAACTTGTTGCAGCTTACCTTGAAAAATCCGGTTTTGAAACCCATTTATGGAAAGTGGGAAGGGCTTTTGCAGCTTTGAAGCTAAGAGAATTAGATGCAGTTTTTGGAGGTGAACTTGCAGGACATTATTATTTCAAAGATTTTTATTTCAGCGATTCTGCATTTCTGGCTGTAATGTTAATTCTTAATGTAGTAAGCAAAAAGCACAGGCAGGGAATAAAACTCTCAGAATGGGTGGACGAGATAAATGGCAGTTGGGCGAATTCAGGTGAGATAAATTTCAGGATTGAACAAAAAGCAGAAGCTATGGAAGCTTTAAAAAAACATTTTACTTCTATTGAGAAACCACTTGCGTTTCACGATTTTGACGGATACCGTATTGAGTTCGAAAAATGGTGGTTTAATGTAAGACCCAGCAATACCGAACCTTATCTCAGATTTCTTGCCGAGGCTGAAACTAAGGAAATATTGAATAAAAATCTGGAACAGGTTCAAACAATAATTAAGTATTTTGAGCACTGATGAATGATAAATAATTTTCTATGACAACAAGGTTCAAGTTTTATATCAGCATACTCATTGTTATTCATTTAAACATAAATAGCCTGCATATTTATGCACAGGAATCTGAACCTGATTATCAAACAAACTCAATACCGCAGGAAATTAACCGAACCAGACTCACCTATACCATCCTTGGCGCTTCTTCTGTTTATGCAGGATCAATGGGAGGGTTATACTATGCATGGTATAGAGATAAACCCATGACTTCGTTTCATCTTCATAACGATGCCAGGCAATGGCTTCAGATGGATAAAGGCGGGCATATAGTAAGCTCATATTACATTGGAAAACTTGGGTATGAAGCTTTACGCTTTTCTGGAGTTGACGAAAAACGTTCTACGTGGTTCGGGGGATTTACAGGCTCAGTTTTTCTTTTTACTGTTGAGATTTTTGATGGATTTTCTCCCGAATACGGAGCTTCAGTCAGTGATTTTTTGGCTAATCTACTGGGTTCATCCATTTTTATCTTGCAGCAGGCTGCCTGGCAGGAACAGCGTATATTGTTAAAATATTCCTATCATAATACCAAATATCCTGCTTACAGACCTGAGGTTTTGGGTTCGAACCTAGCTGAAAAAATGATAAAGGATTATAATGGAATAAGTTACTGGTTATCAATCAATCCCAATTCATTTGGATGGAAACAGGCACCCAAATGGTTAAATATAGCTCTGGGATATAGTGCTGACGGAATGACAGGAGCTTTGGGAAATATCAGTAATGACAAACTGGGTAATCCCATCCCTGATTTTAACCGGAGAAGACAGTTTTTATTATCACTTGACATTGATCTGACCCGAATAAAAACACGTTCATCTGCAATAAATTCTGTTTTCGAACTTTTAGGATTCATAAAAATACCATTTCCAACATTAGAATTCGACAGTAATAAGAATTTCAAATTCCACCCATTATATTTTTAATAATACCTGATATCAATGATTAAAACTATCAGAAGAAGCATATTGTCAAACCAAAACGACTTTATTATCAAAGTAGTTGCATTTATTTAATTATCAATGATTTAAAACTCTTATTAGAATGAACAAAAACATTATACTATTATTTTTTCTGATCACTGCTGGTTTTTTTACTTCATGCAAACCTCGTGAACAGAAGGCACAGGAATTACTCAATGAGGGCACAATTATGGTAGCACAGGACAGGCATGATGAAGCAATTGATTTGTTTACCCGCGCCATTAAATTATTGCCTGAATTTGCACAAGCATATACCTACCGTGGAAGTGCAAAATTTGATATAGGTGATCTTACAGGTGCTCACGATGATTATACTAAAGCCATAGAGATTGATCCTACCTATGCTGAACCTTATGATTTCAGGGGCAGAATAAAGCTTGTATGGTCTGATGAAGATGGTGCCTGCGAAGATTTTAAAAAAGCTTATGCGCTTGGGCGGCCTGGCATGTATGAAAGACTGCGCCGCTGTCAATAAGATTGTTCAGCATCTATACAAAGAAGAATAAAAATAATTTGCTGGAGGATCAGAATCCGAACAGTTCATTGATACTGGCATGGATCACTTCCTTATTGAAATCAAGGTCGAAAACTATGGAAGGTTTCAGGTAAAATAATTCCTTATCCTTTTTGAATAACTCTTCCCCTCCTCCCGTGATATTTAACATGATAAGTGCATTAGCAGGAATTGTTTTATCCTGAACCTGTTTGATAAGGGTTGCTGTGGCAACAGCAGCAGCAGGATGAATGTCAATACCTTCGGTTTTAAAAAAAAGATCAGCAGCATATTCAGCTTCCTGATTCGATGCTTTAAGCACATCGCCACCACTGTCAGCAAGAGCATCAAATAAACCTCCCGTAATACTATACGGAGGTTTGCGATTACTTAAAACTTTTGCACTGATTTTAGCAGCCTGTTGTCTTGCAATATTATCGTCCATCGGAAATAGTTGCCTTGAGCCTGCCTTCCACGCATCATAAATTGGAACAAAAGGCTCATTTTGCGAAACCATAAGTTTCATTTTGCGATCTCCGTAACCTCCATCCCCTATCAAACGCAAATTGGCTTCCCATGCTGCAATTGCACCGGTTCCACTACCAATAGCCTGAAAATAATATTCGGGTATTTCACCAATAGCAGTAACTGCTGATAATACAGTAGTACCCATTCCATCACGCCTTGCAACATTTTTTGCACCTCCTTCGGCAATAAAATGAGGGTTACTGCTTGCAAAATCAGATAAATGAATGGCATCATAATAATCACTACCACTGCAGGTTACAATCAGTTTTACACAATCATATACAGGAGTATCAAACCACAAACTACCAATATTATCTTCGGGCATACAAAGAAGCAGAGGAATATTATTATCAGAACAAACACGGGCAAACGAGCGGGCAGTATTGCCGGCAGAAGCTACTACCAATACCTTTCCATTGTCAGGATCCATTCGTCCGCATACAGCATAAGCTTCAGTCTCCTTAAAAGAACAAGTGGTCATCTTGGCATTGCGCTGAGGCCAGTAACCACTGAAAGTTATGTACAAATTACTTAAACCCAGAACCTTTGCCAAGCCTTCGCTTTTATAGGTTACCGGTGCCGAAGAGCCATGAAGCAAACGCTTTACCGGCAACCATGAAGCAAATTTATAAAAACCCAAATCTTTATCAAAAAGCTCTAATTTCTTGCTTTCATATTCAGCTCTTATGAGTGTAGGATGTTCTTCATCAGGTGCAGTCAGCATCCAGCCTGTATCAGCAAATTCATTGCCCGTTGCCACCGATCTTAATGTATATTTTGTAGGTTTAAAATATTTCTTTCTGTCAATCATGATCAGCCTTAATATCAGTTTATTTAATACCGGCCAAAAATACAATAAAAATTAGCGAAAGAAGAAGCTGCACACGACAAATTGACAATATAAAAGCTTATTTACAGACTCAATGCACTAAATACAGTCCACAGTAGTGTTGAATTTTAGCTAACAGAATAAATCATTATGAATCAGCAATAATATTCCTACATTTATCAAAGTACTAAAATTACAAATAAGTATTCAATATCATTAAAAGCCTATTAGTTAAATATGCTTTCTAATTGCCTCTTAAATTCGTTTTCGTTGCTGTAATTGAAGAACGGAACGGCTGTAATCAAATAAGTGTCAGTATGGATTTTAATAGTATTCTTTTCTTGTCTGATTTCTTTCAGAAAGTCTTCTTTCCACTTATCGTAGCCTAACAAGTGCTTCCCTTTTGGCTCTATAAAAACCTGAAAAGTCATTTGTTCTTCGTCACGCTGTTTGCAGAACAATAAAAAGTCAGGTTCAAAAGCCCGTCCGAGTTTATCAAAAATTTTAATTTCTCTTTCGTTACGGATAAGGTAAATGTTTTCAAATTTCTGATTTAGTCCCTTAAAACGTCTGGAAAACAGCTCTACAAATTTCTTTTCTTCACTTGTTCCGTAATTGGCATTATAAACATACCAAGGTTCGTTAGCTACCAAATTTTCTTGTCCATCTGCTCGTTCACTGTCTTTGTAAACTTTGATTTCCTTGTCCTTAAATATTTCGTGAATTGGCTCTTTGATATAGTCTGAACCTTCGTATTCTGTCAAATTATTCTTAATATCCGCTTCAATGTTTTGCAAAAGTCTGCTCAGCCCTTGCAAATAATCAAAATAGCTGATTTCTTTTAGTCGCTGTGCTGTTCCGCTAAATGTGATTTCTAAATCTGCAAGATAGTCTGTGCTGTCAATGAAATTTGAAAGCGAAGCAACATTTGGAAAATAATGTGATAAATTGTCGAAGTAGAAAAATGGATTTTTACTCAATGCAAAACGGATTATGTTTTCCGGAATTTCAGTGAGTTTTATGTCTTTGGTTTTGATGATTTCTTCATTTGACCGGGGATGTTCCATTTCAAAAAAAGCGCTTGTCATCCTGCCAACACCCGAAGATAAGGTATGTCGGTAGTTCGTTTTCTTAACTCCTAAGTCTGCAAATGATTTGATGTTGTTAAAGCTTTTTGGAATTTTCTTGTTAAAGAAAACATGACCGTCTCGATAAAAATCTGTTTTCTTAAATTCAGGTTTTAAAAATAAATTTAGTTGAACTAAATTTTCATCATCTTCATATATGCCTGTATCCACAAGAGCTTTCTTCAACTCCGAAATGTAACGACTGTCCTCCTTGGTGTGGTAATAGAGTTCTTCCAGAACTTTTAAATCATTTGAAATATCATAGTCAAATTTGCGGGTAAACTTGTCCTGTCCGTCTTCCAAAGAAAATGGATAATATCTTGCACCTCTTCCTATTAACTGTGCTTCAGATATTGTGGTTTTGCCGGGTTTTCCAGCTTTGCCGTCTCGGCCTTCGTATAATCGAACAATATCAAACAGATTTAATACATCCCAACCTTCATTGAGCTTCTGAACAGCAAAAACGGCACGAATTGGATTATTTTCATCTTCCAAAGTGTTGAGCAATATTTGGTTTTGCTCTGCTTCTTCATCATTATTTGCACTCAGGCAATTTTCAAATCTAAAATTGACTTGAATGCGGTTTACAATTTCATTGGCTGAGATTCCTTTGGTTTCAAAAAATCGAAAAGCTTTTTGAACAATGGGAATGGTGGAAGTCTTTTTAATTTTCTCAACCATTGCCACCGAAAAATCATCAATCAGTTTATGAAAGTTCTCTTTGTTCTGCTCTGATTCTTTGATTGTTCTTTTGGCTTTGAACAGAATTACCGGCTTCAAATTGATATTGTTTGAAGTTGCCAATTCCTGACGATATAGGTTTAAAATCAAGGCTTGAATGATTCTGTCTTGCTCGTTATACAATGAACGGAAAAGATTAATTTCTTTGGAGTATTTATCGTTACGAAATTCGGCAAGGTCGTATTTGAAAATTACTTTGTCCTGATAATGGTTTACCAATGCAGTTGTGTCAGTGTCAATGGTTGCAGTAAATTCTAATAAGATGTTTTCAAAATTGGAATCATGAATCTTCTTTACCGTATTTTCCCAACTGCCAAATAATTTACCCGATTTTGTTCCTGCTACCAAATGGTGTGCTTCGTCGGCAATAAGTACTATTTTTTTGTTTTCAAAATCCTCATAAGTAATACTGTTTTCTTTTGCGTTGTTCAGGTCAATATGAAGCTGTTGGATAGTGGTAAATTTGATGTTGATGTTCTGAACATCCGCTTCATCAAAATTTTCAATTTCTTTTATATAAACTTCTTTGCCATCAATAATAATTTTATCGTTGAAAAGATATTTTGAAGCCTGAGGATTTAGAAAATTGTCTTTGGTTTTTTGAATGATATTGTTGCTGTTTACAAAAAACAAAAAGTTTCGATAACCTTTTTGGTAAAGATGCAATATCAAACCTGCCATTATCATGGTTTTGCCACTTCCCGTTGCCATATTATAAAGCAAATGATAAGGTCGTTTGGGTTTTTCATCAAAATCCTCCTGTTCCAAATAAATGTATCGCTTAAAAGCTTCAACCTGATAGGGGCGTTGCTCAAATTTCAGATTATCACTTATCCAATTGGGCACAGCTACTTGAGCCAAAGCTTTTTTAGCAAAAGGATTGTCAAATATCGCGTGTAGAAAAGCCATTATTCTATTTCCTTGTTTTTATTGGGTAAAATATTTTTTGCAGATAATCTAGAAACTACTTTTTTCCCTGTTTTTTCTTCAATTTCTTTTCGGGTATTGCCGGCAATGGTTCCTCCTTGTTTTGCAATTGCTTTGCTTTTGGCAAAAGATTGAGGCTTTTTCTCTTTACTGATTTCAGTTGTGGTAGCTTCTGCCAACATATTAAGTACCAGTTCCAAGTTGGTCATATTATCACGCAGATTTTCCTTTTTCAGGTCTTTGTGTTTTTTGTATTGCTTGACCGAAAATCCACTCCAAGCTTTAGTAATTTCATCGGTTAAAATAGCGTATTCCTGTCCTTTCTTTATACCGCGTTTATCCCATTCATCGGTAAGTTCTTTTCTTATTTCAATGCTTTTTAGCCGTTGATTGATCCATTCTTTACTATATCCTTTTTTCAGATAGGTTTCCATCAGTCGGTCAATACCTGTTTCCGGGTCTTCTATTTCGTCAATTCGTTCTCGCGCTACTTGGGCTATCCACAATTTGAAAGGTTCTGCTTTTGGCGACGGAATACTTTGTATCAATCTAAAAAGTTGTTCTGTATCAGCTACATCGGTAAAACGCATTTTACCATCGGCAGCAAGCATTTTCAAAGCGTGACAATTCGTCACGGTTTCATTTCCTTCTGCTAAAAGTCTCTGTTTCAGCTTACGCCAATAGGCTTGCGGATTTACACTGTCCGACAATATTCCGACCACATCTACAATGGAAAAATACCATTTCTCCTGTTCCTCATCCCAAAGTGCGCGGACTTGCGTTTGTTCAAAAAGCTTTATTGCGTTTTTTTGTGTCATCGCTTAATTTTATTTATTTTCGTAAAAATCCTTCGTTACTCGTTTTTCCTCTTCAGTACAAGCAAAATCGGCATCATTAAGTGAAGAGAGATTTACATACAATTGATTTTTATCCAATATTTCACAAAGATGCTGTTTTTGTTCCGCAAGGCTTAAGGCTTTAAACTCATTTATATGTTCGTCCTGCTTTTTAATATCCACATTGTAATTCAGGAAACTTTTGGCTTTCATCTGCTCCCAAATCTGCAACAGAGTTTCGCTGTCTTTGGCTTCTTCAATCTGCTCAATAAAAGTTTGATTGTATTTTTTGAGTTCGAAGTAAATAAATGAACCACCGCCCTGCCAATTAACGGATTTTGAAATTCCTCCTTGTTCACCTTCAATAACTTTCTTGAGTCTTTCTACTGCCACAGTTTCTACATAATCCATTTGTTCAACACCAATATATTGGCGATTCATTTTGTGGACTGTTGTAGCAGTCGTTCCGCTACCTAAATGATAGTCTAATACAATATCTTTTTCATTAGTTGCTAACTGAATTATTCTTTCAATTAGTGATTCAGGCTTTGGATTTGGGAATACAGTATTTTGGAAAAGAGATTTCAAATGTTGTGTTCCATTTGTGGTTGTCCCAATATCATCCCAAATTGTTTTTGCTACTTTTCCCCTTTCAAGAGCTTCACTTAAAAATCTTTTTCTTTGAGGACCCGCATCACCTGAAACTCCAAAAACAATTCTATTTTGATTTAACAATTCTTGAAATTTCTCAAAATCATTTTTCCAAGAACATCCTGAGTTAGGTTTATAAACAATCCCAGTATTGGGATTGGTAATTTCATATTGTTGATTAGGTCTCCAACCACCCACTTGAAAAGGATCTGCTTTCCAAGGACCTCTTGGATCATTATCGGGATTATCAAAACCCTCGCCATTCTCTTTTAATCTAAATTCAGTTCTATTCTCAATAAAGTAATTTTTATTTTTAAAATAAACTAAGGTATGATTATGTGAAACTGAAATAATTGCAGTATTTGTAACAGATTTTGTAGAGTTCCAAATTACGTCATTAAGGAAATTATCACTACTAAAAATCTCATCAGCTATTAATTTAAGATGTGCAAATTCTCTATCGTCAATAGAAATAAAAATACTTCCATCGTTACTCATTAATTCGCGAGCAATTTTCAATCTATTGTAAATAAATGTCAACCAAGTAGAATGGTTAAAACTATCATTGTATTTAAAACCGTCATTGCCTGTATTATATGGTGGGTCTATGTATATCAACTTAACTTTTCCAGCAAACTCTTTTTTCAAAGTATGCAGAGCAAGCAAGTTATTGCCTTTAATTATCAAATTGTCGGTTATTATACCTTGTTCGTTTCGGTTGAATGTTGAGACGGAGCATGCTCCGTCTGTGGCATAGCGTTTGGCGTTTGTCAATACCTTAGGCTCTAAAAGTTGGGTGATTTCGTCTTGTGCCAAAATTTCGTTAAAGAAAATTTCTTCCCGTTTGTCTTCTTCACGGCTTTGCCCGCCTTCCAAAATGCAGTCTTTAAAGGGCCATACCAAAGCTACTTCGTTGCGTTGTTTCAAAAACTTGTTATCAATGGTCAGACCTACCTTGTTTTTGTATTGTGTGTAACTGTCATTCAGGTAGTTTTTTTGTTCCAAAAACTGTACAAACAGGTTTTGGTTAAAAACAGTAACCCCTGCAATTTCTTTAAAAAATGTTTCTTTAATAGTAGGTTCTTTGAGCATAAGTCTGATAAGTTCTTCATCAAAATTCTGTGCTTTGTTCAGCACCACCCATTTTTTCAGCTCTCCGTTATCTGTTACGAAGTTAGGCTCTTTTTTGAGTTCTTGCTCTAATCTTGTGTATAGTTTCATTTGAATACAGGCTTATTGTTTCTATAAATTCAATGGCAGGTCATTATTTTTGGAATCTGTTCAAAAATACAATTTCTGTTTGTAAATATCTCTACTTCTCAAATTATTCTTTTGCATAGCTTCAGTTACTATATGCAATTTCTTTATCACATATTTAAATCCCCCTTCATAATACATATATTAAGATATTTTGTCGGGCACTATCTGACTGAGGATTACCTGTTTCACTCTTCAAGTTTTTGATATTATAGCTTTTTCTGTGATATTTTGAGAAACCATACTCTTCAATTGCTTTGATATGTGCAGCAGTGGGATAAGCTTTATTCTTGTTCCAGCCATACTGCGGCAACTCATTGTGGATTTGTTCCATAAACTCATCTCTATGTGTTTTTGCCAGAATTGAAGCAGCAGCTATCGAAACAAATTTTGCATCTCCTTTTACAAAACATTGATGGGGTATGCCGGGAAAGGGTAGAAAGCGATTTCCATCAATCAATAATAATTCCGGCTTAATTTTAAGCTTCTTTACAGCTTCATGCATGGCAAGATACGAAGCCTGCAGAATATTGATCCTGTCAATTGTTTGGTTATCAACACTTGCAACTGCCCAGGCAAGAGCATTCTCTTCAATATATTTCCTCATTACATTACGTTGTTCAGGTGTAAGCTGCTTGGAGTCATTCAAACCTGAACACCGAAAATTTGAACCAATTATCACAGCCGCTGCAAAAACCGGTCCTGCCAGGCAACCGCGCCCGGCTTCATCACAGCCTGCTTCAAGCAAATGCTCAGTATAGGATATTAATAGTTGTGGCGGCTTTTTTATTGGTTTCATAAAAATTTAATAACAGCAACGGCAACGATCAAAAGGATGAAAAACAGTTCGGATATAAATTTCTTTTCTGATTCAATAAAATAAAATCCAATAATTATAGCAGCAGCCGGGAAAATCAAAAACTCCTGTAAGGTGGCATTAAACCCATTGAAAAGCAACATAATGCCACTAATGATCAAAAAAGCTATAGCTACCGAAAAACTTTTACGAATATTAATAACCTTGTCAACTCGCTCATGGACGAATTTAAAAAGTGACACCATCAAAACCAGCAAAAACACAGGCCAAAGCACATAATCATGAAAGCCAAAATTAAAAGTCAGCCCCGACCATGAAATACCCTGTATGTAATACGATTCAAAAATATTTAGCTGATCGCTGAGAAACAGGAATAAAATCAGGAAAAAATAGGGAGCGCAAAAACCTATAATTGATATCAGCCATTCGCGCCATGTATTTATCCGAAAAATAAAAAATGAAACCCAGATGAAAACAATATAAAAAGCTGCGGGATAATAGAAAAAGGAAGCCACTGAGGTCCAGAAACTGGCATTAAATGCTTCTCTGAATGCCTGAGGTTTTTCATAGGCATTAAAAAGGTTTTTAAAAGAAAAAATCAGAAAAAAGTTAGCGATCAGTAAAGGGTGAAGAGTAAGCAGTTCAGGGTTATGGCTCATAGAAATCATATATATCACTGCAGGTAGAAACAGAGATTTGGAAAAGGCAGGATTACCTTTAAGTACAAAATTCAAAACGACAGCCTGAACAATTAAAACAACAAAAGCTATAATAACAGCAATTATAGCCGGAAGCTGTAGATTATCCCTGATAAATTCAGAACCCAAACCTAAGCCGGAAGGAAAACAAACATCAGGTGGCTGAAGGAATGCCGGTATCCACAAAAGTGCGGAAATAAGCAAAAACATAAAGACACCTGTATAATAACCCGATCGGAAAATTCTTAAAAACATACTATTGTCAAAAACAAAGTCTAAACAAATTATTCAAGTGGCTGAAATTGCAGAAGATCCTTTCCAATATCCTTTCTGTAATAAACACCCTGAAAATGTATTTTTTCAATTTCATTATAAACGTATTCCCGGCACAATTCCAAAGTCTCACCCAAAGCTGTAACAGCCATCACCCTGCCACCATTGGTAAGAATACTTCCTGTATCAGATTTTTTGGTTCCGGCATGAAATATCAAAGCTTCCTTCGCCTTGTCAAACCCATTGATCTCAAATCCTTTTTCATAATCACCCGGGTAACCTCCGGAGGCAAGAATCACTGTCACAGCATATTTTTCTGAGATTTCAATCCGAACCTCATGTAATTTACCTGAAAGAGTTTTTTGAAACATTTCCACAAAATCATTCTCAATCCTTGGAATTATTGCCTCAGTTTCAGGATCACCAAGTCTGACGTTGTATTCAATCACATAAGGATCGCCGTTACAATTCATAAGCCCAAAGAAAATAAACCCTTTGTAATCAATATTTTCTTTTTGTATTCCGAGGATGGTAGGTTTTAAAATTCGTTCCTCAACTTTTTTCATAAAAACCTCATCAGCGAAATTCACAGGAGAAACAGCACCCATACCTCCTGTGTTCGGACCTGTATCACCATCGCCAATGCGTTTATAATCTTTGGCGGCAGGCAGCAACAAATAATTCACACCATCAGTAAGAACAAAAACTGAAAGCTCAATTCCACGCAGGAATTCCTCAATGACAACACGCTCGGAGGCTTTGCCAAATTTCTTGTTTTCAAGCATTTCAGCCAAAGTTTGTTTTGCTTCATCTGCATTATCGCAAATTATCACGCCTTTACCCTGAGCAAGCCCGTCAGCTTTGAGCACATAAGGAGGATGCATAGAATCAATAAAATCATGGGCAGCAGAAATATCGGCAATTGTAAAGGTTTTATATCCGGCTGTAGGTATATTGTTCCGCAGCATGAATCCTTTGGCAAAATCTTTGCTCGACTCAAGCATTGCGCCTTGTTCTGAAGGTCCGATTATTCCTATATGACTTATGGCAGGTTCTTTTTTAAAAAAATCAACAATCCCGGCAGCAAGTGGAGCCTCAGGTCCCACAACAATCATATTAATATCATTGTCAATTACAAGCTGTCGGATAGCTTCAAAATCATTTTCCGGAATTGCCACATTAATGCCGTATTGGGCGGTACCGGCATTACCTGGAGCGATCCAGAGATTGTGCAAATGGCTGCTTTGTGATAATTTCCAGGCTAAAGCACACTCACGCCCACCTGACCCAAGCAATAAAATATTCATAATGACTTGAAATAAAACTGATGCAAACATAAGTAAAATTGTATCTTTGCTGACCTGCTGTTTAACGAGTTATTAAAATTATTAAAGACAAAAGCTTTCAGCCTTTATGGAATGTCCGGTATGTAAAAGCATAACAACTGATCCCGAGCAGAAGAAATGTGCAGAATGTTCTACTGATCTTGAGATTTTCCGGATAATAGAAACTCTTGAAAAGAGAGCACACAAGCAAAATAAAAGAATTTCACTTCTGGCTTTCTCACTCATTTTTCTTGTGGTTGCTGCGGCTGTATTTTATTATTTTTTCCTGAATTTCAATCTCTCAAAAGGCAAGGATGACGCTACTACCATAAGTAAACAGCATATTGAGATCGAATACCTGAACAATGAAAAACAATTGCTTACTTCAAGTTTGGTTGAATTACGAAACGAAGTTCAGGTTCTTACCGAAAAACTTAAAAAAGCTGAAAGTCAAAAAGTTGTTGCTGAACCATCAAAACCCAAACCAACACCCAAAGAGATTATTCATGTAGTTAAGCGTGGTGAAAGTTTACAAAGAATTGCAAAAAAATATTATGGCAATTCAGATGAATATCAACGGATTATGAAAGACAATAATATTAAAAATGCGAATTCAATAACAATAGGGCAAAAACTCAAAATCATAGCACCTGTAACTGAATAAGAAATCAGGGTTTTATGAAACACAAAACAAATATCTATCAAAATCTGGCGCGGAAAATCACGATCAATCTTGCGCAACAACTGGAGCACAGACAAAAATGTCAGATTCTGGTGCAGCAGAACAAACAACTTGAGAATAACATTGAGCAACTCATAAAGGAGCTTAAATCCATTTCAGAAGAAAACCAGGACCTGAGAGAGCTTGTTATTTCACTTAATAAAGAAAATGAAAGGTTGCGCACCATTAATTAATTTCAAAGCTGATTTTTGTAAAATTATTCAGTGAGATTCCAGGCTGTTTATAAAAGATCTGACAAAAATCAGAACTTAAATCAGCTTACATCAAGAGCTCCTACAAGATCCTTAACTGAGTCAATCCGATGACGTTCCAGGTAATCTTCAATACCAGCCACAATTTTCATAGTTACCGAAGGATCAATAAAATTAGCGGTTCCTACCTGAATAGCTGAAGCACCTGCAAGTAAAAAACTAATTGCATCGCTGGCACTACTTATGCCTCCAATTCCTACCAAAGGGATCTTAACTTCCTGACTTACCTGCCAAACCATACGCAAAGCCACCGGTTTAATTGCCGGTCCTGATAGCCCGCCAGTAATAGTACTCAATACCGGCTTTCGTTTTTCAACATCAATAGCCATACCCAACAAGGTGTTAATCAGTGAAATGCTATCAGCTCCTTCGTCCTCAACTCCTTTGGCTATTTCAACAATACTGGTTACATTAGGCGAAAGTTTAACAATTAGTGTTTTTTTGTACACTTTACGCACTGCTCTGGTTACTGCTTGTGCTGAAGCACATGAGGTTCCAAAAGCCATTCCTCCTTCTTTTACATTGGGGCAGGAAATATTTAGTTCAATTGCCGGTATTTTTTCCAGCTCATTGATTTTTTCAGCAACTGACTCATATTCCTCAACAGTTGAACCGCTGACATTAACAATGACATTGGTTGGAAAATCCGAAATTGCAGGATATATCGCCTTTATGAAATAATCAACTCCTTTGTTTTGCAAACCTATTGCGTTAAGCATTCCATGAGGGGTTTCAGCCATACGTGGATATGGATTCCCTTCTCTATGACTTCCGGTAGTGGCTTTTACAACTATGCCTCCCAATTTTGACAGATCAACAAAATCCTCATACTCCCAGCCATACCCAAAAGTTCCGGAAGCAGTCATTACAGGGTTTCGCAATTCAAGAGAATGGAGCTTAACTGACAAATCTTTCATTATTTCTTTCGATATTACTTTTCTTTAAAAATTTATTCGCCGGTTTCCTTCAAGGCAACATATAAATCAATCTGAGGGCTTTTTCCAAGGCTTCTTTCGTCATGTAATTCAAAATCATCAATAATCCCTGAAGCTTCATATCCTGATACCGGCAGCCATTCGGTAAAAATATATCTTTTCATTCTTCCCATTGTTATTCCCCATACTAATCTACTTTTGGGTTTAATTGTAAAAACGGCATAAACTGAAGCAGGCACTTCGTAATAATTCAATCCTTCAGGAATTGAATCAATTTGTGTAACAACATCACCTACAATATATTTAAATGTTCTGGCTTCGGCATTATAATCTTTACTGACATATAATCTCGCCCATGGTTGTTTTAGATCCGGTACAGGATTTCTACTATTTATTTCATTGAATCTTTTTGTTATACGCCCGGCATCCTTGTATATGCTTTTATCATCTGTCTGAACTTCTATCCCAATAAGTTTAATTGGTTCGTTTAATTTTACGATCTCTGGTTCATATTTATCCGGATTGCCTATAAATAGATAATAAAGCGCTAATAATGAAATAATTGCGATAAACAAGATTATGACTATAGTTTTCATTATGCCTTATTTGTTTTCTGTATTCTTCACCGGCAAAGTATACAGAAGTTTAGCATTTTATTTTGTATCACCAGCCTGCAAGTTCTTTGGTGTTGAAAACAGGGCCTTCAGTACACACGCAACGATTTCCTGTTGTAGTTTTTACCACACAGCTAAGGCAGGCACCTATTCCACAAGCCATAGTGTTTTCAAGAGAAACAAAAACCTCAGTGTCAAAACCTTTTAATTTCTGATTAACAGCTCTCAACATTCCTTCAGGACCACAGGCATAAACTGTTTTATACTTAAATTCATCTGTTTTGAATATACTATGATGAGTTACAAGTCCTTTTTCTCCCAAAGAACCATCTTCAGTAATTAAATAGAGATTGCCATATTTTTCATATTCTCCGGTTTCATGTATTTCATCTGCATTACGACTTCCAATAAGAATATCAGGGTGATAATTATGCTGTGATAAGCTATGAGCCAGAAACAGCAATGGTGCAACCCCGCATCCTCCGCCTACCAGGAGGATTTTGTCATGTTCAGGAAATTCAAAGCCCTGCCCGAGAGGATACAGTAAATTCAAAGTATCATCTACCCTGAGTTCTGACAGCTTTTGTGTTCCTTTTCCAACAATTTTAACAAACAAACTAATGGTATTATTCTTTGCATCAACATCATGTATGGAAATAGGGCGCCGCAGGAAAACCTCGGGCTCATCCGGAATCAATATTTCGGCGAACTGTCCTGCCTTAATTGGCGGAAGCGGTTCAGGGCATAATAAATGAAGAATAACATGATTGCTGCCCGGCAGCCATTTCTTTATGACTTTGAAATCATGAATGAACTTTTTCATGGGCAGTTGTTATATTTATGGTTTGGCTTGTTTTAGGTATGAGGTACAGCATCCCCGGTATTGTCCTTTTCCTCCTCTTTGTTTTCATTGCTATCGGCTTGCTGCTCGTCCTTATCTTCTTCTTCAGGGAATTCAAGCATGTCTTTCTCATGTAAAAGGTTATACCAGGCACAAATCTTTTTCATGTGAGATACATAAACCCTGTCGCGATCGTATTCAGGAATGACACTTTCAAAAAAATCTTTAAGCTTTTGGTTATCAGATTTAGGATCGGGTGCAAGACCATTATTGGTTTTTTCCTTGATTGATTTCAATATATCCAGCAAAGGCATGTCCTCATTTTGTGTGAACACACTTATTTCAGTGAGAGAACTGACTTTGTCATGCGAGAAAACCTGAAATCGTTTGCCATCTGACAATGATTCAACTATCACTCCATTTTTTGACTGCGCAATTGTTTTGTATAATCCGGGCTTTCCTACAATTGATAATATTTTACTTAAATCAGTTGTTTTTTCTTCCATAATCATTTTCGATTTATTATAGCTGCAAAAGTACAAGAAATGTAATTATAATCGTTTTTTAAACAGGTTTGTTGGAAATAATGATTGTGGAAACCCAATAAACTTGTATGTTTGGACTTTAAATATTTTCTATTTTTTCTATATGGATAATTTTGTTGTATCAGCCCGAAAATACAGACCTGGCACGTTTTCGTCAGTAATAGGGCAGGATTCCATTACCAATACCCTGAAAAGTGCAATCCGTAAAAACCAACTGGCACAAGCTTTTCTGTTCTGCGGTCCCCGGGGTGTTGGAAAAACCACCTGTGCACGCATTTTTGCAAAAACCATAAACTGTGAACAGCGTACTGAGGATGATGAAGCATGTAATAAGTGTAATTCATGTCTGTCATTCAATACATCAGCATCGTTCAACATCCATGAACTTGACGGTGCTTCAAACAATTCAGTAGCTGACATCCGGAGCCTTATTGATCAGGTTAGAATACCACCACAGGTCGGACGCTACAAGGTTTATATAATTGACGAGGTGCATATGCTATCGTCAGCGGCTTTCAATGCGTTTTTAAAAACTCTGGAAGAACCTCCCCCGTACGCTAAATTCATTCTTGCTACTACTGAAAAGCACAAAATTATTCCTACTATTTTATCACGTTGTCAGATATATGATTTCAAACGGATATCAGTGGAAGACATAGTTCGTCAGCTTGAATTTGTTGCAAAAAGCGAGAATGTAACTGCCGATCCCGATGCTCTGCACATAATAGCTCAAAAGTCGGATGGTGCAATGCGTGACGCACTTTCAATTTTTGATCAGCTTGTTAGCTTTTCAGGTAATGTTCTGGAATATAAGCATGTGATTGAGAATCTTAATGTGCTTGATTATGACTATTATTTTCAAATCACTGATAATCTGCTCAGCAACAATATTCCACAAACTATGCTGCTTATTGATGAGATAATCAATAATGGTTTTGACGGACAACATTTTATAATTGGACTGGGAGAACATCTTCGTAATCTTCTGGTTTGTAAAGACATTGTTACTGTAAGGCTGCTTGAAGTAAGTGCGGTGTTGAAAGAACGTTATCACCGACAATCTGCTGCCTGCGATACAAGATGGTTATTAAAAGCTTTGGAGCTTATTAACCGTTGCGACATTGATTACCGTATGAGCAATAATAAAAGAATGCTTGTTGAGCTCACTGTTCTGCAGATAGGCAATAATCTTCATTCCAAACTTCAGCTTGACGCTCCCGGCATTTCAGAAACAACTCCTGTTCCGGTTGCAACAACGCCGGCTAATTCTAAAAAAGAAGAGATATCTGGTTCACAGGCATATAAAACTGACACACAAGCTTCCGCTGCACTTGCTGAACCGGAAGCTGAAACAAAAAAGACACCTGAAAAGTCTGTTGTTGAGCGTACCTTTATCCCTACTTCAGGTGTTTCAATAAAAAAGCCCACAGAAGATCAGGCAGAAACAGAAAAAGACGAAGCAAAAGACCTGAGTGATACCAAAATGAGTGAAGACCATCCTTTCACCGCTGAAGAACTTGAAAAAACATGGGAAGTTTTTGCCCGAAGTGTAGCTGCAGATTCGCCCAATCTTCATGCTACTCTGACCCAATCCACACCAAGGATTGCTGATGAATCAAACAGCATTATACTTTTTGCCATTCATAGTCAGCTTCAGCAACAGGAAATCTCAAATGCCAGACCTGAACTTATTGCATTTTTGAAAGATAATCTGAAAAATTCCCAAATAAGCATTCAAACCGAGATGGTTGAAGCGGTTAAAGAAGCAATTCCTTACACGCCTATAGAGAAATATCAGAAAATGAACGAGAAGAATCCAAATCTCAGCAATCTGAAAAATAAATTAAGTCTCGAACTCGATTTCTAAGTTTAAAAACAACACCATGCTACGAAAGATCAGTAGTTTTATATTGAAGATAAGCGGCTGGACAACTAACATGGAGCCTCATCTGGAATATCAGCGTTGTGTATTACTTATGGCCCCTCACACAAGCAACTGGGATTTTGTGGTAGGCAGGCTGGCATTATGGTCAATAGGTTTGAAAGCAAATTTTCTGATAAAAAAAGAAGCTTTTTTCTTTCCTCTTGGTCCACTGCTCCAAGCAATGGGAGGCATTCCGGTTGACAGGTCTCAGAGCAAAAATGTAGTCTGGGATATTGCTTTGAAGCTTAATAATGCTAAGCAAATGGCTATAGTGATAACTCCTGAGGGAACACGCAGTTTGCGTAAAGAATGGAAAAAAGGGTTCTACTATATAGCTTCAATTGCTGAAGTACCAATACTTCTGGGTTATCTTGATTATGCAAAGAAAGTCGCCGGAATTGCAGCAATGCTTTATCCGACTGATGATTATAAAAGCGATTTGGCTAAAATATATGATTTCTATAAGGATTTTACTGCTTTATATCCTGAAAAGTTCAATCTTTCGCCAATGTATAGAAAAGAAGCTTAAGATTGATTAATTCCTGCCCTTTAACAGTAACTGTAACACATAAAAATCAAAGTCTTTTAAGGCTACCCGGCGAGATAGTTAGCAAAATTGAGTGTCCAGTATGATCAATTTTAAGTACTACCTTGCGTTTTCCTCTTATTTCAATCAATTCGGCAGGCATGTCCCGGAACGGACCACGGGTTATTAGCACTTTATCACCGGTTTCAAGCCCCTGATCAGTTATTTCCACCTCTATACCTGTATCAATTATATAGCGCAAGGCATTGATCTGCCAATCAGGAATCCGTGCAGCTTTGCCTTCAAAAAAAACAAAACGTACAGCCCCGGGAGTATTTAAAACATCAAAATATTCCTTTTCAGTTATTCTTACAAAAACATATGAGCGGATCAACGGCTCTTCAACCCATTTCTTCCTGTCACTCCATTGCTTTAGTGTTTTTTGCAAAGGCAGGAATGATTCAATTCCCCTGGCTGTCAGTTCAGCATGGACTTTTTTCTCATTACGCGAACGGGTATAAAGTGCAAACCAATCAGCCATAATACATGAACTTATTTTTTATTACAAACTCCAATACAAGAAGTCCTTTGCAAAACCCCTGTAAAGTCCTTTCAAATCAACAAGGATCCCTTTTTCTGTAAGCAGTTTCTTAAAGAAATCTTTACTTAGCTGTGTATATGGTTCATGACTAACTGCCACAATTACAGCATCGTACTGTTTTTTTGAATGCAATCTGTCAGGAGCAATCAGTTCAATGCCGTATTCATGATAAAATTCATCAGTACTTGCATAAGGATCAACCGCATCAACATTTACACCATAACTAACAAGCTCCCGGATTATATCAGGAACCCTCGAATTTCGAATATCACTGACATTCTCCTTAAACGTGGTTCCCATGACCAAAACTTTCGAATCTGTAATTTGCTTATCGGCAGCTATGAGTTTTTTAACAAGTTGTTTTGCCACATAAAAACCCATACTGTCATTTATAAAACGTCCGGCATTAATGATCTGCGGATGATAACGAAGTTCCTTGGCTTTATACGTAAGATAATAAGGATCAACACCAATGCAATGCCCGCCGACCAAACCCGGATAAAATTTCAGGAAATTCCATTTTGTACCGGCAGCTTCAAGCACCTCATAGGTATTTATACCCATGCGGCTAAAAATGATTGACAATTCATTCATAAACGCAATATTGACATCGCGCTGGGTATTCTCAATAATTTTTGCAGCTTCAGCCACTTTTATTGAAGAAGCGCGGTGAATACCGGCTTTAACCACCATTTCATAGAGTTTTGCAATAATCTCAAGTGATTCATTATCGCAACCTGAAACCACTTTTATGATCGTGGATAGTGTATGTAGTTTATCGCCCGGATTTATGCGTTCAGGCGAAAATCCTACTTTAAAATCCTCAATATACTTCAAACCTGAAAGTTTTTCAAGGATGGGAACACAATCGCCTTCGGTACAACCCGGATATACAGTTGATTCATACACCACGTAGTCACCTTTTTTCAAAACATTGCCAATAGTTCGTGTGGCGGCAAACAAAGGTCTGAGATCAGGCATATTGTGTTTATCAATGGGTGTAGGAACCGCAATAATGTGAAAATCGGCATTACGAAGGTCATCGGGATTTGCAGTAAACAGAATTTCAGTGTTGTCAAAAGCTGAACTTTCCAGTTCATTACTCGGATCTATATGATTTTTCATCATTTCAACCCTGTCTTCACGAATATCAAATCCTATTACCGATATTTTTTTTGCAAATTCCAAAGCTATCGGCAAACCCACATAACCCAGACCGATCACGCTTAGTTTTGCTTCTTTTTTAATTAATTTTTCAATCATATATATGTCAATGATAAATGGTTAAGATTAAAGTTGTGCTTAATTATTTCTTCTTTTTTTTAACTTTCTGATCATTTTAACAATGGATGGTAGTCTCCTTTTTTTCCAACCGGAGCTGCATTTCTTATTTGATAGGCAACATTGATGCTTGGGCGCGCATCGTCAAGTCCAAAACCACGACCAGCCAGAATTTCCTTATAAGCTTCGGTATGTAATTCGGTAAAACCCTCACTGAAATCAATTTCTTCTCCTTCGAGCTGAAGGGAGCGATAAGTACGCAATCCTCTTTGTTTTACCTTTTCAGGAATATCATTGTAATCAAGACTTAGAAACCATCTAACCCTCGCCTTTTCAAGGATCAGCAAACCTGCTGCTTTATTTTCACTGCTGTAATGCACAATGTTTTCTTTCACACCGCCAAAGATCCACAGCAACATATCAAAAAAATGGATTCCAATATTTGTAGCCACACCTCCTGATTTCTCGATTTGCCCTTTCCAGGAAATAAAATACCAGCGTCCCCGGCTTGTAATATATGTCAGATCAATATCGTATGTTTTATCCTTTGAAGCTGAATCAATTTTTTGTTTCAGGGCTATAATTGCAGGGTGCAGGCGCAATTGAAGTATATTGTAAATTTTACAATCACTTTCTTTTTCAATTACCTGTAAAGCATCAACATTCCAGGGATTAAGCACCAAAGGTTTCTCACAGATTGCATGTGCCTGATTTCGTAGAGCCAGCCTTATATGAGCATCATGTAAATAATTTGGCGAACAGATACTTACATAATCTATTTTATTATCTCCAAGCCTGCGCTGCTTGTCAAGATGACGATCAAAACGTTCGGGTTCTGTAAAAAAATCTGCTTCAGGAAAATACTGATCAATAGTTCCCATTACATCAAACCGGTCGAGAGCGCATACTATACGATTTCCGGTTTCTTTCACAGCCCTCATATGACGAGGCGCTATATAACCTGCCGATCCTATCAAGGCAAACGATAATGGTTTTTGATCCATGACAATAAATTTTGCTTGTGCTAAAAAGTAAAAGTAAAAAGGTTTATAACGATTAAAACTGCAAAAGTATTGAAATTGCTGAACAAAAAGTCAAACGTTTCACACCTGTTCTAAAAGTAAATGTGTAATGATCAAACTATAATCCGGACTTAATTGGTTTGAGCAATTTATAATTCAGATGCAGAAATTAATGTAACTATCATATATTTGCATGTGTTTTTTAAGGACGAAACCATTGGTTCCAAAACTTTGTTTACGAAAATAAATAATTACAAACCATTATGGATATAAGGCAAACTTCAGAACCTCAGCCTTCAAAACCTTATCCCGTTATCAGGAACAAGAAAGTACTTGTTACTGGCGGTGCCGGTTTCATAGGTTCAAATATTTGTGAAGATCTTCTAAGATTTAACAATCAGGTTGTTTGTTTCGATAATTTTCTAACTGGTTTTCGAAAAAATATTGAACCTTTTCTCACTAATCGAAATTTTCAGTTGATTGAAGGTGATATCCGAAATATTGAAGATTGCCGGAGGGCTTGTGAGGGAGCTGAACTTGTTCTGCATCAGGCAGCATTAGGCTCAGTACCTCGCTCAATAAATGACCCTCTGACAACCAACGATATAAATATTAATGGATTCTTAAATGTTTTGATTGCTGCCCGCGATGCTAAAATCAAGCGTTTTGTGTATGCTGTAAGTTCATCTGTTTATGGAGATTTGGCTAATTTACCCAAAATAGAGGAAAACATCGGCAACCCTTTATCACCCTATGCAGTAACAAAATATGCAAACGAGCTTTACGCCCACGTTTTCGCACTCAATTATGGTATGGAAATTATAGGACTGAGGTATTTTAATGTATTTGGAAAACGACAGGACCCGAACGGACCCTATGCTGCTGTAATTCCCAAATTCACCATGCTGCTGATGGCTCATAAAAGCCCCGTAATAAATGGCGACGGTTCTAATTCCCGCGATTTCACTTATATTGATAATGTATTGCAAATGAACCATCTGGCAGCTACTACTCAAAACAAAGAAGCGCTGGGGCAGGTTTTTAATACTGCAACCGGCGAACGTAATGATCTGAACCAGTTATTTAATTATATAAAGGAATATCTGAATCTCTATGATAAAGATATAGCAAAAATTGAACCTGTTTATGGTCCTGAACGTCAGAGTGACATACCTCATTCACTTGCTTCAATTGATAAAGCAAAAAGGCTGCTTGGTTATAATCCTCAGTTTAATTTAAAAGAAGGTTTAGAAATTGCTGTAAAATGGTATTACGAAAACCTGAAGAATACTTAAACCTGATATCTCACTAAATTAAATATCAAACACTTAACCTAATTTTATTAATCAGCCCAACCCCCCACTCCATTTAACTTTTCACTCTTAACTTTTAACTTTTCATTTTTCACTTTTAACTTTTCACTCTTAACTTTCATCCTCCCTTCTTATGAAACAATATAAACTCTACCTTGCCGGTGAATTTCGTGAAACCAGGAACTCAACAGAAGTCAGGAATCCTTTTAACGATGAAGTAATTGGTCTGGTTTCCATTGCTTCGAAAAATGATCTTGAAGATGCCATTGTTGCTGCTGAAACAGTATTTTCAGAATTTCGCAAACTGCCATCATATCAGCGTTATAAGATACTAATGCAAATATGTAATGAGCTTGATAATGAGAAAGAGCGCCTTTCAAAAATCCTTGCTGCCGAAGCTGCCAAACCTATCAGGCTTGCTGTGGCTGAAATTGACAGGGCTGTTGAGACTTTCAGGATAGCTGCCGAAGAAAGTAAACGGCTGCCAAGGGAATATATCAGCCTCGACTGGACATCAGCGGGGTTAAATAAGGAAGGGCTTGTTAAGTATTTTCCGGTAGGACTTGTTGCCGGAATTGCACCTTTTAATTTCCCAATAAATCTTGCAGTTCATAAAATAGCTCCTGCAATAGCTGCCGGTTGCCCAATTATTCTTAAACCTTCTACTTCTACACCTCTTTCGATGTTGGAGCTTGCCAAAATAATTGACAACAGCGATTTGCCTAAAGGTGCTGTTTCAATTTTACCAATGGATCGGCAAACAGGAAATCAGCTTGTAACTGATGAGAGGTTCAAACTATTGTCTTTCACCGGTTCGCCCAAAGTAGGATGGAAAATGAAACAACAGGCAGGAAAGAAAAAAGTAGTCCTTGAACTTGGAGGTAATGCCGGCGCTATAATTACTGAAACTTGTGATTTTGACTGGGCTATGCGCCGTTGCTTAGGAGGTGGTTTCTCATATGCCGGACAGGTATGCATTCACACACAAAGAATTTATATTCATGAAAGCATATTTAACTCATTCACAAAACTTTATGTCGAAAAAGCCAACAAGCTTAAATTCGGTGACCCTATTGACCCATCAACAGATATTAGCTCCATGATTGATGAAACAAACGCAATAAGAGTAGAAACATGGGTAAACGAAGCTGTAATTGAAGGCGCACAAATTTTGTCGGGTGGTAAAAGGATTGGTTCGTTTTATGAACCTACTGTACTTACAAATACAGAACCTTCAATGAAAGTATGTGAGATGGAAGTTTTTGGTCCGGTTGTAGTTATTGAGCCATATAATAACTTTCATGAAGCGGTAAAGCAAATCAACAACGGACGCTATGGACTACAGGCAGGAGTTTTTACAAACAGAATTGATGAAATGAATTATGCCTTTGAACATCTTGAAGTTGGCGGAGTGATAATAAATGATGTTCCTACTTTCAGAGTTGATAATATGCCCTATGGAGGAGTAAAAGATTCCGGTTTTGGAAGAGAAGGTGTAAAATATGCCATCCTCGATATGATGGAGCCACGATTGCTAATTAAAAATTTCTGAAAATTTGGACAATCGCATTGTTTTTCATATATTTGCGGGTTATTAATCCCAAAACCCGTCATCATGAAAAAAATTGTACTTTTAGCAGCAGCAATTTTTGCATTTATTGCTGTAAATAGCTTGCCAGTTCAGGCTTTTAGCCAAAACAAGAAAGCACTTAATCTGATCTCAGAGAAAATTCAATCCTCCAATCAGGTTGTCAATGATTTTATTAATCCTGAACAAAGTTCAGGAAACAATAAAACAGTAAACGTGGTTGCCATTGGAAGTTCAGCAAATGCTTTTGGACTTTCGGGCGCAGCACGCAATATTTTATGGGCTGATAATCAGTTGAACACCATCACTTTTATTCATCGCATGAATAATCCTCCGGGAAGCGGAAATATTGCATTTAGCTATTCGGTAGATGGTGGTTTGACATGGTCAGTAAATAATCAGATCCTGAGTTCGCAATATAACGCCCGCTGGCCTCAGGGTGTAATTTATAATCAAGCTGGTGACAATTTATATGAGGATGCCTATTTTACTTATTTTTCGCCTTCAACACCTCAAGGCAATTATGTATCAGGTACATGTAACCTTAATATGCCTTTAAATCCTACTCATAACTTGTGGGAAGGAGAAATTACTGATGCAATTGTTAATTTCATTATCAATCCGGTTAGCGGACATACATTTTCAGTTGCTGCAGGTACTGACGAGTTTGTTTATTCAGGTAATCTATTGATTACAAAAGGTGTTTTCAACCCGTCAACAAACGATTTTGATTATAACCAGTCACTTTTACAATTACCTATACATCCGCAAGGAAACCAGAATACGCCGGTAGATATCAGAATTGCTTTTGCTCCCGACGGGCTTGTTGGCTATATTTCAGTACTTTGGGATAACATGCTTGACACCCATGCCGGTGGACAGGCGTATTATCCTATTCTTTTTAAAACTACCGATGGCGGAAATACCTGGAGTTTACCGGAAGCTATAATTATAGGTGGTTCAGAAGGTTTTTCAGCAATAAAAAACTACTTAAGCGATTATGAACTGGAAGATATTTTTGGATTACCTATACCGGATCGTAACTCTTTGATTTTTACAACTGCTTATGATCATGGATTAGCAGTGGATGTAAATGGCAACCCTCATATAGGAGTTACAGTCGGACTTATAGAAACAGAACCTTATTCAATTTACGGTGGAAATAGCGGATATGCTGCCACTTTCCATTTTCATAAATCCGCTGTAACACAGGCTTATAAAGCCAATTTAGTATGTCGTAACAAAACCTTCAGGGGGTATTTTGGTCCTGACTTTCAACTGACAGAAGACAACCGCACTCAGGTTTCATCAACACAGGATGGAAGCAAAATATTCGTTTCATGGCTTGATACCGATTTTGCAGGAGCATCTAATAATAGCATGCCCGATATTTTTTGCTGGGGTTTTGATGCCATAAACCAGAGTTTCACCCATGTTGCCAATATTACCCAATCTTCTGAAGCCGGGTTCGAAGCTTTTAATGGTACTGCATCGCATTATGTTTTCAGCAATCAAAACAGTTATACCATACCATTTGTATATCAAACAATTACTGATTTCGATCCGTTAAGCCCTGTTGACTATAAATACATTAACGACTTCTCTTTTACAGATTCCGATTTTATCAGCGGCGTTACAGTAGATTTCATTGTGCAGGATATAAACAATGTTCCTGTTGCAGGTGCTGTAATTACTCTGGAAGATATTACTAATCCGGCAGGAAATTATGTATTTCACAATATTACTCCGGGTATTTATAATTATACTATCGAGAAATATGGATTTATTACTTATACGGGTGTAGTAAATGTTACTGATCAAAATGAGACTATTACTGTAACACTCGAGAATTCCGGCTTTGCTATGATTATTCGCGATGTTACTGCTATTGCCGGCGACGATATTCTTGTTGAACTCGAAATAAATAATGAAGAAACTTTTATTACATTTCAGGCTGATATATTGCTACCCGATGGTTTTGGATATATCGAAGGCTCAGCGCAATTGAATCCTGAACGAACAACCGACCATTTAATTACTGCCCATGTTTTACCCGAAACCAATATATTGCGTTGTTTAGCTTTCACGCTTACTAATGATAGTTTTATTGGAAATTCCGGTGTTATTGCTTCTTTTATGCTGACCAGCCCAACAACTCCGGGAATATACGAGCTTGTTCTGATAAACGGAGGACAAAACGGAATTGTTACTCTTATTGCACCCAATACCTACACTGTTACTTTTATTATTAAAGATCAGAACCAGCAGCCAATAGATTTTGCAGTTGTAACTTTAGGAACAATTACTAATCCTGCAGGAAATTATGTATTTCACAATATTACTCCGGGTGTTTATAATTATACTATCGAGAAATATGGATTTATTACTTATACGGGGGTAGTAAATGTTACGGATCAAAATGAGACTATTACTGTAACACTTGAGAATTCCGGCTTTGCAATGATTATTCGCGATGTTACTGCTATTGCCGGTGACGATATTCTTGTTGAACTCGAAATAAATAATGAAGATTCTTTTATTACATTTCAGGCTGATATTTTGCTACCCGATGGTTTTGGATATATTGAAGGCTCAGCGCAATTGAATCCTGAACGAATGACCGACCAATCAATTATTGCCCATGTTTTACCCGAAACCAATATATTGCGTTGTTTAGCTTTATCGCTTACTAATGATAGTTTTATTGGAAACTCCGGTGTAATTGCTTCTTTTATGCTGACCACCCCAACAACTCCGGGAATATACGAGCTTGTGCTAATAAACGGAGGACAAAACGGAATTGTTACTCTTATTGCACCCGATGCCTACACTGTTACTTTTGTTATTCATGATATTGATCAGCAACCAATTGATGACGCTGTTGTAATTCTTGGAAATATTGGCAATTTACCCGGCGACTATGTATTTACAGATATTTTGCCGGGAAATTATTCCTATTTTATTGAAAAAGACAGCTATATTTCAGTTTCAGGAATTGTAGAATTGATTGACTCAGATCTTACCATAAGCGTTACACTTGAATCAGGTGGCAATGTTATTGTTCTTCATCCTGTTATAGGTGAAGCAGGGCAAAATATCTTAATTGATGTAGAATTTATTAATGAGGATACAACATTTGTGGCTTTTCAGTTTGATGTTAATTTACCTGATGGTTTCGAATATGTACCCGGCTCAATTGTGATAAACCCTGAACGGATTCCTGATGTACAGATCATGGCCAGTACGTTGCCTGGCACCAACACATTACGCTTTGTTGCATTTTTTATAACAAATACGGGTATTATAGGTCACTCCGGAGTTGTTTTTAGTTTTATTCTTTCTACTCCGAAGGTACCGGATATTTATATTCTTAAAATTGGGGATGCCATTTTTGGTACAATTGAAGGAACGAATATTTTAACAGATGTAGTTGATGGCATAGTTACACTTCTGATACCAACAGGGATTCCAGAGCCAGAAAATGAAACAGTACGGGTTTTTCCGAATCCTGCAACACATACTCTGAATATAATGTCGGAAAAGCCAATGGAACGTGTTAAACTATTCAATTTCAATGGGCAGTTGATATTTGATTCCCGTGCAATTGATAATACTTCGGCACAGATCAAGGTAAATCAATACCCTGCGGGAATTTATTTGCTTCAAATTATCAACAACGAAGGACAGATTCTGAACCGAAAAATAACAATCCATAGTTACTGAGTCCACAGCGAAATAGTCAAGCCTTAAAAAAACAAATTTAGTTTGTTTTTTAAAATTAAGGACTTAACTTTCGCAAGCTCTGTTTACCCTGCCTGCAATAGGGCTTTGTAATTTGACAATTTTATAAAACCTTGATTATCAGAGAATAGTTTTTCCATTAACGTTTCTGTGTCAATTTCAATCAATTCT
>Ga0302248_1000565_pt1 | contig 34315 bp, 22 predicted proteins | sample AAG_UR_Leu_MG_FD_193528 | JGI IMG/M metagenome (GOLD analysis project Ga0302248, IMG submission 193528) | Enriched activated sludge microbial communities from anaerobic digester in WTTP, New Holstein, Wisconsin, United States - AAG_UR_Leu | ecosystem: Engineered > Bioreactor > Anaerobic >...
GGGCGCGGCTGACCACCTCCGGGAAGTCCCCGCCGGCCTCGGCCAGGTCCTCGTAGGCCGCCAGGCGCTGGTCGAGATCGGCCGCGGCGCGCAGGGCGTCCTCGGCGGCGGTGAGCCGGCGGCGCTGGGCGTCGTCGGCCGCGGCCAGGGCCGTGCGCCGGCGGGCGAGCTCGGCGCGCTCGCGGGCCGTGCTACCGAGCCTGGCGGCATCGGCGGCCTCCGTGCGCACCGCGGCCAGCCGCCGCCCGCGCTCCTCGATCTGGGAGCGCAGCGCCGCGGCCCGCCCGGCCTGGGCGGCTATCTCGCGGAGCTGGGCGGACAGCCCGGCCTTCTCGGCCCGCAACCCGTCGAGCAGCCCGGGCTTGCGGCGGCTGTCGTTGTCGCTGGACAGGTTGTGGTAGCGCTCCTTGAGCAGCTCCAGGGCGCGGTCGTAGGCCGAGCCGCCCCCCGACGCCAGGGAGCGCAGCGCCGCGGCGGCCTCGGAGAGGTCCCGCCCGGCCAGCTCAACCTCGTCCTGGGGCACGAAGATCGAGCGCCGGAAGAGCCCTTCGTCGAAGAAGCCCATGTGGCGGGAGATCAGCTCGCGGTAGCGCTTGAAGACCGGCCCGCTCGACCCGCGCCGCAGCTCGGCCGACAGGGGCTCGCCGGACCGGCCGGTGTCGGAGTCGGTCTCCTGGAAGAAGAAGCGGCCGGTGGAGAAATCGCGCTCCAGGCAGACCAGGTACTTGCCGCAGTCGAGCTCCAGCCGGCCGCCGTAGGGCCCGCCGGCCCAGGGGGCGTTGCGCTCGCTCTCGGCCCCGCCGGACAGCCCGAAGATCATGGCGCCCAGGAAGTCGGCCAGCGTGCTCTTGCCGGCCTCGTTGGGGCCCAGGACCAGATTGAGCCCGGCGGCCGGCCGCCAATCGAGGCCGGACAGGCATCGGAACCCCTCTATCCGGACACGGGTGATTCTCAAAACTCAGCCTCCTGCCGCCCGAAGCCGCCGGGGATTATACCGCCCGGCCCCGGCGGCGCCAGAACCCGTCGCGGCGCCGGCGGACCGGACTCACGAACCGGTCAGGTACCGGCGCAGCTCGGCCAGCTCCTCCTCGGCCTCGCGGTCGGAGCCCACCGAGTTGCGCAGCTCGCGGCGCAGGGCCTCGTCGTAGAGCCGCCGGCCGCGGTGCAGGTAGTTGGTGACGTCGGTTTCGGAGAGCCCGAAGCGCTTGCCGAGGTCGCCGTAGCTGGCCGCCGCGCCGCCGGCCGCCGGCTCGACGTGGGCCATGAAGACCTGCACGTAGCGCTCGCGCCGTGTCCCGCGGTTCTCGTCCTGCATGCGCAGGAAGGCCGCGTTGACCAGCGCCCGGGCCCACTCCCGGCAGTAGAGCTCCTCGGCGCTGGAGGACCCTTCGATGTCGCGCGAGAGCCTGGCGCTCTCGTTGAGCTCCTCGGGCGGGACCAGGTCGATGGACGTGGTCCGCGCACGCCGGGACGCCGGGCGGTGCGAGGACAGGAAGCGGTTGAGGGTGGCCAGCATGTAGGTGCGGAAGCGCCCGCGCTCGCGCTCGGCGCCGTCGAAGAAACCCTTCTCGATGGCCGCCGCGAAGTAGTCCTGGACCAGGTCGGCGGCCTCCTCGCGCCGGCGGCCCTTGTGCCGCAGGTAGGCATAGGCCGGCTTCCAGTACTTGCGACAGAGCTCCTCGATGGCCCTGGCGCTCTTCTCGGTGGCCGCGCCCCGGGCGGCCAGCACCTCGGTCCAGGCGGTGGTCGCGAAGCGCGCGTGGGTCCAGCGCGACTCGGGCATGGTCATTCCCTCCCCGGAGCCGCTGCCCCGCGAGGCGCAGCGGCCGGCAGCAGGCCCAGCTCCATCCCGGCCAGGGTGTGCTCCGTGTACGCCGGATAGCCGGTGGCCCGGCAGGCCTGGAACCAGACGGAGGCCTCCGGCCGGCTGCCGGCCGCCGCCGCGGCCATCCCCAGGTAGTAGTAGACCTCGCAGAACTGGGCGGGCGACTCGGCCGCCTCCAGGACCTCGGTCGGGCCGGCCCGCCCCAGACAGAAGCGCGCGGCGGCCGCCAGGTGCGGCTTCTCGCGCCGGTCGGCCGCGATGCCGGCGAGCATCAGCCCGGCCTCGGCCCGGCGCCCGGAGACCGCCAGCAGCCGCCAGAGCGGCAGGGCGCTGTAGAGCCGCGAGCCGGACGGGCGCTCGGCCACGCCCCGGCGCCAGGCCTCCTCGGCGGCCAGCAGGTCACCCGAGTACCAGGCGGCGTAGCCGCGCAGGCGCCGCAGGTGCTGGTTGGTCTCGGTCTCCTCGAACTCCAGCACCCGGTCGAACAGCCGCCCCGCCGCCGCCATCTCCCCGGCCTGGAACTCGAGCATGGCCAGACTGCGGAGCGGGGCGGAGTTCCCGCGGTCCATCGCGGCCGCGGCGCCGTAGTCCGCCCGGGCCTGCTCCAGCCGGCCGAGGCGCTCATTGACGCTCCCGCGGTCCAGGCGGTTCTTGACGTGGCCGGGGTTGAGTTCCAGCGCCCGGTCGAGGTCGGCCAGCGCGCCGGGCAGGTCGCCGCGGTCGAAGCGCAGTTTCCAGCGGATGGACAGCGCCAGGACGTAGTTGGGGTCCAGGGCCAGCGCCCGGTTCAGGTCGCGCTCGGCCTCGGCCGCGCGCCCGAGCTGGGCGAGGTCGAAGCCGCGGTTGTTGAGGGCGGTGACGTCGTCCGGGCAGCGGGCCAGGTACGCGTCGTACTCGGTCACCGCCCGGGCCGGGTCGCGCAGCGGGGACTTCAGCGCGCTGAAGACGTAGCCGCGCAGGCTGCGGACCTCGTCCAGGCCGGGGTTGGCCCGCTCGGCGCGCTCGGCGAAGTCCAGGGCCTCGTCCCAGCGGCCGCGCAGCGTGCACAGCCAGGCCTCGCCGAGCAGGGAGTACTCGTTCTCGGCATCCACCAGGCGCATGGCCGCGAACTCCCGGCCGGCGGCCTCGGTGTCCTGCCGGCGCTCCATGTGGATCTTGCCGGCGTGGTAGCGGGCCATGATCAGCGAGGGGTCGAGTTCCGCGGCGCGGGCCAGGTCGGTCAGGGCCTCGTCGACCTCCCCGGGCAGCGACCGGCTCCTGGCCCGTGCGTACCAGGCATCGGCGAAGTCCGGGTCGATGCGTATGGCCTCATCGAAGAGCCGGCGGGCGCCCTCCGTGTCGGGCGGCCGGCGCAGGAAGAGCTCCTGGCCCTTGTCGAAGGGGATGCGGGCCAGGGCTCGCCGGCGGTCGGCGGCCCGGCGCCGCTCCACGGCGGCCTGGTTGGCCTGCTCCCGCCACGTGAAGGCCAGGACCACGCCGACCAGCCCGGCGGCCACCGCGACGAAGGCCAGGACCCGGGCGTGCCGCCTGGCCCACTTGGCGGCGACCTCCGGCCAGGCGGCGCGGCGGGCGCTGACCGGCCGTCCGTCCATGGCCGCCTCCAGGTCGGCGACCAGCTCGCGGACCTTGCGGTAGCGCCGGTTGCGGTCGAAGCAGCAGGCCTTGTCGACCACCGCCGCCAGGTCCGGGTCCAGGCCCGGCTCGCGCTCGGCCAGGGACACGGCCCGGCCGGCGGCCAGCGCCTGCCGGTAGAGGTGGAAGTCGGCCGGGTCGCCCTCGATGGGCAGACGGCCGCCCGAGAGCATGCGGTAGAGTATCACGCCCAGCGAATAGACGTCGGCGCGTTCGTCGGGCGCCAGGCCGTCGAGCAGTTCGGGGGCCATGTAGGGCGGGGTCCCCCCCACCGGCGCGGCCGCGTCGGTCAGCCGGCGGGCCAGGCCCCAGTCCATGACGAAGACCTCGCCGTAGTCCCCGACGCGGACGTTGGCCGGCTTGAGGTCAAGGTGGAGCACGCCGCGCGAGTGGGCGTAGCCGATGGCCCCGGCCAGCTGCAGGAAGACCCCCAGCCGCGCGGCCCGTCCGCCCAGGCCGCCCGCCGCCGCGCCGGGCGCGGGCACGCCCCGGGGCCGGCTCCCCGCCGACAGCACGTCCTCGAGGCTGCGCCCCGGCGCGCGGCGCATGACCATCAGCGACGCGCCGTCCGGAGCCTCGGCCAGGTCGTAGACCGGCAGGATGCTGGGGTGCTCCAGCTGGGCGGCCAGCCGGGCCTCGCGGGCCAGGTGCTCGTCGGCGCCCGAGGAGGTCCGGCGGGGCAGCTTGGCGGCGACCTCGCGCTCCAGCAGCCGGTCGCGCACGGCCAGGACCACGCCCTGGCCACCCTCGCCGAGCAGGCCCCTGACCTCGTAACGCTCGCCTAGCTCCCTGGGCAGGTCCGCCGGGTTGGTCGGCGGCGCCGCAGGCGAGAGCAACCCGGCCAGGGCGCCCGGGTCGAGGGAGCTCGCCGGGTCCCGGCGCGGAGCCGGCAGCGTGGGTTCGGTGGCCATCGCGCATAGCGTAGCCGCCTCCCCGGGAAGGGGCAAGGGGAAACCCGGGGGTCCGCCTTGACAGCCCTCCGGGCCGGGCTAGAATGCCTCACGTTCCGGTTCGGCACCCGTCCCGCCTGGAGAACTCCGATGACCGACGATCCCGGGGTCCGGAAGGATGCAACCCTCCCCCAGCCCGCGGAGCAGGAAGCCCCGCCGGCCGCCGACGGGGAGGAGGTCGAGTACGTCTACGAAGACGAGAACGGCAACCCCATAGCCGCGCCCCAGGGCGGGTTCGACGCCGAGGAGTTCGAGGTGGTCGAGGTCGAGGCCCCGGCGGACGCGGACGCCGCCGCCGCCGCGCAGCCCTCGCCCGCCGCGGACGCGCCGGCGACGGCCCCCGCTCCGGCCGGCACGCCGGAGGCCGCGGGCAACGGGTCGGCGGTCACCGCCACCGCCGCCACCCAGCGCCTGGTCCGGCCGGCCAGTTCGAGCCGCAGGACCGGCGACCGCAAGTCCGGCCGGCAGCCCAAGCCGATGACGCCCGAGGAACTGAAGAACGTCCGGCGCCGGGTGATCATGGTTTTGGGGCTGCTCTCGCTGATCCCCATCCTGGGCATCGCCCTGATCTTCATGCTCTACAAGAAGAACTACATCGGCCCGCCCAAGACCCGCGTGGTCGAGAACGACTTCACCCAAGGCGAGCAGCTCTTCAAGTCCGGCTCGCCGCACTACACCAAGGCCAACTCGCTGTACGACCAGAACAAGCGGCCGCAGGCCTACGCCGAGTACAAGCTCTGCGAGAAGGACTACTCCGAGGCCCTGGACAAGATCCGCAAGTGGAGCGATGGCAAGGACCTCTCCAACTACCACAACGTGGAGACCTGCATGCGCCAGCTCCAGATCGAGCTCCGCCACGTGCGCGAGCGGCTCATCCAGCTGGAGGCCTCCGGCGACGACAAAGCTCCCAAGCAGTAACGCCAGGCACACCGGCCCAGACCTTCTTCTCCCCCGCGCCTCAAGGCACCCCACCCCTCCGACGATAACCATTGCAGCGGCCGCGGCGCCGTCCGGCGCCGGACGCGAAGGCGATGGGAGGGGACGGAGATGTCGTCGGAAGCCTACTGCGTGAAGTGCAAGGCCAAGCGGACCATGAGCGAAGAGAACGTCGTCACCATGAAGAACGGCCGGGCTGCGGCGCGGGGCAAGTGCCCGACCTGCGGCACCGGGATGTACAAGATCCTGCCCAAGACCTGAGCGCACCGCAGACACGGCGGCCTCTGTGCCGGGCGAGGGCCCGGAAACGCCGGCGACGCACGGCCGCCCGACCTAGAGAACACGGCCCCCGGGGACGCCCTCCGGGGGCCGCGCGTTTCCCAGCAGCGTCCCGGGCGGCCGGGCCCCGGGGTTCTTGCAAAAGCCCGGTGCGCGGTTCTAATGGCCGGCATGGCGGAATGCACGAAGTGCGGCAGGAGCTATGAGCCCGACCCGGCCGCCCCCGGCCGGGGCTGCCCGCGCTGCGCGGAGTCCGCCGACCCCTCCGCCGGACCCGCCGCGGAGACCATGAACATCCCGGCCTTCGTCCGCAGCAAGACGTCACCGGGCGGCGCAGCGGTCCGCCTGCCGCCAGCCCGGACCTTCGCGCAATACGAGATTCTCGACGAGATCGGCCGCGGGGCCTACGGGGTGGTCTACAAGGCCGTAGACCCGGAGCTGCGCCGGGCCGTGGCCCTCAAGGTGCTGCTGGCCGCCGAGCACGCCTCGCCCGAGGAGGTAGAGCGCTTCTTCCGGGAGGCCTCCAGCGCCGCCAAGCTCCAGCACCCCAACATCGTGCCCATCCACGAGTTCAAGTCCTTCGAGGGCAAGCCGTACTACACCATGGACCTGGTCGAGGGCCACGCGCTCGACGAGCTCATCGCCGGCAAGGCCCTCAACGTCCGCCAGAGCCTGGAGCTGGTCGAGAAGGTGGCCCGGGCGCTCAACCACGCCCACTCCCGGGGCATCGTCCACCGCGACCTGAAGCCCGGCAACATCATGGTCACCCGCGAGGGAGAGCCCATGATCGCCGATTTCGGCCTGGCCAAGGTGCTCGACGGCCCCGAGGACGCCGATGGGCGCGGCGGCTCCGGCCAGCTGACCCGCAGCGGCGTGGCCATGGGCACGCCCCAGTACATGGCACCGGAGCAGGCCACCGGCCGCAACCGCGAGATCGACGCCCGCGCCGACATCTACGCGCTGGGCTGCATCCTGTACGAGCTGATCACCGGCGCCCCGCCCTTCAACGACGCCAACGCCATGGAGCTGCTGCGCGCCCACGTGGAGCGCGACCCGGCTCCGCCCAGCTCCCGCGGGGCGAGGGTGGCCGCCGACGTAGAGACCATCTGCCTGAAGTGCCTGGAGAAGGTGCCCGACCGGCGCTACCGCACCGCGGCTGCGCTGGCCGACGACGTCCGGCGCTTCCTGGACGGCGAGCCCATCGCCGCCCGGCGGGCCAGCGTGGCCTACGTGGTGGGCCGCAAGCTCCTGCGGCACAAGGCCCTGGCCGCGGTGAGCGCCGTCGCCGCCGCGCTGCTGGTGGCCCTGACCGCCTGGTACATTCTCAAGCTCCGCCAGGAGCGCGACCTCATGGAGCGGGCGCTCTACCGGGCCAACCTGGGCCTGGCCCACGAGCAGGCCATGCGCGGCTACGCGGCGCGCGCCGACAACCTTCTGGCCGATTGCCCGGAGCCCCTGCGCCACTGGGAGTGGGGCCTGGTCAAACGCGAAGCCCACCAGGAGCTGGCCACGCTCGCCGGCCACGGCGACGACATCAACGCCCTGGCGGCCAGCGCCGACGGACGGTGGCTGGCGTCGGCCGGCGAGGACCGGACCGTGCGCCTCTGGGACGCCGCCTCCGGCCGGGAGGAGCTGTCCATCGGAGGCCCGACGGCGTTCAAGACCGCGACCTTCGACCGCGAAAGCCGGCGCCTGGCCGCCGGCGGGGCCGACGGGGCGCTCACGGTCTGGGAGGTGCCCGGCGGCCGGCAGCTGCTGCGCATCCAGGCCCACGCCGAGCCGGTGCGCGCCACGGCCTTCAGCCCCGACGGGCGCCGGCTGGTCTCCGCCGGCGACGACCGCGCCGCGGTCATCTGGGACGCGGCCACCGGGGAGAGCCTGCGGGCGCTCAAGGGCCACTCCGCGCCGGTGTACGCCGCGGCCTTCTCCCCGGACGGCGCCCGGCTGGCCACCGGCGGTCACGACTCAAAGGTCCGGGTGTGGGACGCCGGGTCGGGCGCGGAACTCAAGGTCCTCGACGCCTCCGGAAGGGTGGCCGCCGCGGCCTGGAGCCCCGACGGCGCGCGGCTGGCGGCCGGCACCATGGAGGACGTGACCCGGCTCTGGGACGCCGGCAGCTGGGAGCCGTGCGGGGTTCTCCGCGGCCACATAGCCGCGATCTCCTGCGTGGCCTTCAGCCCCGACGGTTCCAGGCTGGCATCCGGGTGCGTGGACGGCACGGTGAAGCTATGGGACCCCGCCGGCTGCCGGGAGCTCTGCATGCTCCGCGGCCACGGCGACGCGGTCTGGGGCCTGGCCTTCGGTCCGGACGGGTCGCGGCTGGTCACCGGCGGCAGCGACCGGGCCATCAAGGTCTGGGACCTGGCCCGGGACCGCAGCTGCCAGGTGCTGGGCGAAACCCCCGGATACATCCGGTCCCTGGCCTACAGCCCCGACGGGCGCAGCCTGGTCTCCGGGCACTCCGACGCGGCCGTGCACATCTGGGACCTGGAGGCCGGCCGGGAGCGCGCGCTGCCGGCCGGGCACACGCTCTCGGTGCGCACGACGCTCTTCTCGGCTGACGGCCGCCAGGTGATCACCTGCGGCTCCGACGGCACCATCCGGTTCTGGGACGCCGCGACGGGCGAGCAGCTCCGCTCCCAGCCCGGCCCGGACGGCAGCGAGCCGCTGCTGGCCATCAGCCGCGACGGAGGGCGCCTGGCCGCCGGCGGTGCTACCGGGCCCATCCGCCTGCTCGACGCCGCCTCCGGGCGCGAGCTGCTGACCGTCGACGGCCACCAGGGCGGCGTCTACGCCCTGGCCTTCAGCCCCGACGGACGCTGGCTGGCCTCAGGCGGGGCCAAGGACGGCCGGATCGTCATCCGCGACGCGGCCGACGGCCGGGAGCGCCGGGTGATCTCCGGCCTGGTGCACAGCGTCCATGCCCTGGCCTTCAGCCCCGACGGACGGCGGCTGGCCTCGGCCATCGGCGAGGGGGGGCTCAAGGCCTGGGAGGTCCCGGCCGGCCGGCAGGTCTTCGACATGACCGGCCACCAGGGGCAGATCCGGGCGCTGGCCTACAGCGCCGACGGCGAGCGCCTGGTGACCGGCGGCAGCGACCAGGCCCTGCGCATCTGGGACGCGCGCGCCGGCCGCGTGCTCCTGACCGTCGGCGGCCACCGCGGCAAGATCTACGCCCTGGCCTTCAGCCCGGATGGACGCTCGCTGGCCTCCGGCGGCCGCGACAAGACCATCCGCGTCTGGATGACCGACGACTGGCACTTGGCCGCCGGGCGGTGAGCGGTGGCTGAAGGCCGGCCGGCCCCGCCGACCTCCCGGCTGACGGTCGGCAACCTGACACGCTTGATCTTCCCGCGACGCAGCCGGCTGGGCTGGGGGATGGCCATCGGCACCGGCTGGGCGCTGGCCGGAACGTTCTACTCTCTCGCCCTGTCGGAAGTGATCGGTGGCGAGTGGGTCCTGCTCCTGGCGTTCGGCCTGGTCAGCCTCCTGCCGGCCGCGCTGCCCATCTATGCCGGCCTTTACGGGCCGGTGGCGCTGGCCGGCGATCGCGCAACCGGGCTCCTGGACGGCCTGAGGCTGACGCTGGTCGACGGGCTCACCCTGCTGCGGGCCTACCACCGCAGGACCGTGGTCGCCGGCATGCTGCTATACGCGGCGCTTGTCCCCTGCTGGCTGATCCTGGGCCGGGCGCCTCACCCGCTGATCTTCTCTCCCTACATGCTCTGGTGTCAGCTGGACAACTCCTGGGCGCTGGCGGCGCCGCGATTCCTGTCCGGCGCGCTCAGCGATGCCGCCACCATCAGCCTGGCCGCATCGCTCGGGCTCGGCGCGATGGTCTGGATGCGGAGCCGGGCCTGGGCGGTCATCCTCGGGCCGCTGGGCGCGCTCCTCTTCGGCGCCGCCGGCTCGGGCCTGGGCTGGGGCATGCTCCTCGGCGCCGACGCCCTTGGGCTGGAATACTATCGGTCCGCCTGGATCGCCGGCGATCCGGCCGAGCCCGGCTACACCCTGCTGCTCTGGACCTTCTCAGTCGTCTACTCGACCGCCGCCTTCCTCACGGGCCGGGCGGCCCTCGGCGCCGCCGCCCGCAGGCTCGACCGGCTGGTTACGGACTAATCGCCGATCTTCTTCTTCAGGTGCGGCAGCGTGCTACGGTCCCCGGCTTTGACGTACTTGCTCTCCGTGCCGGTGGCGGTGACGTTCTCATAGACACCGTTGTCGCGCTTGACCAGCTTGGTGAAGCCCAGGCTCTTGAGGTCCGCGTTGGACTTGGGCGCGCCGATGCCGAAGCTGGCGGTGATGATCCGGTGCACTGAGCGGCCGCACTCCGGGCACTTCGCGAGGGCGGCGTCCTTCATGGGCTGCTCGACCTCGAAGGCCGCACCCAGCCTGCAGCCGCAGGCGGCTTCGTCGGCGTGTTCGTAGGTGTAGGTGGGCATGGCTCCGTTCCTCCAACCGCGGGCATTATACCGCGCTCCGCCGCGCGGGGAATGCAGAATTATGAATGCTGAATGATGAGTGCAGGAGGAACAGCGCCCGCCGCCCGCCTCGGGTTTCATCCTTCAGCATTCATCATTCCGCATTCCCCCAGGTGCTGTGGTTTGACTTGCCGCCCTCCGGCACGGTATAATCCCCGCCCAAGGAGGCCGGTCAACCTTGAAGATCCCGCTTACCGCCCACGGGGCGCCCGAGATGTGCCTGGCCGCGGTGACGGCCCTGGCCGGCGGCGCCGTGCTCTGGACGCTGCCGGCGCCGTGGCACTGGCTGGCTCTGGTCGCGCCGCTGGGCTTCCTCTACGTCCTGGCCTTCTTCCGCGACCCGGAGCGCCGCCCGGAGGTCTCCCCTCCCCCGCCCGGCGCGCTGCTCTCGCCGGCCGACGGCCGGATCGACTTCGTCGGCGAGGCCGACGAGCCGCTCCTGGGCGGCAAGTGCCACAAGGTCAGCATCTTCCTGTCGGTCTTCGACGTGCACCTGAACCGCGCGCCGCTGGCCGGCCGGGTGACGAAGATCGAGTACCGCCGGGGCGAGTACCTCGACGCCCGCCGGGAGGACTGTTCGGCCCGCAACGAGGCCAACGTGGTGGTCATCACCGGCCGCGCGCCGGACGGTACGGAGGTGCCGGTGCTCCTGCGGCAGGTCTCCGGGGCCATCGCCCGCCGGATCGTCTGCGCCGTCAAGGAGGGCGACGAACTGTCCGCCGGCGAGCGCTTCGGCATGATCAAGTTCGGTTCGCGCACAGACATCTGCGTGCCCGCCGGCCGCGGGGTCGAGATCAAAGTCGGCCTCGGCCAGCACGTGGCCGCCGGCCACACCCTGCTGGGATTGCTCTCGTGAGGCGGGTGCGGGCGGTCCCGACGCTGCTGACCCTGGCCAACCTGATCTGCGGCTTCGGCTCGATCACCATGGCCGTCCGGGCCATCTCCGAGCCGGGGGCCGGCTACCTGGAGACGGCCGTCTGGCTGATCGCCCTGGCCATGGTCTTCGACCTGCTCGATGGCCGCGTGGCGCGCATGACCGGGCTGACCTCGCGCTTCGGCGCGGAGCTCGACTCCCTGGCCGACGTGGTCTCCTTCGGCGTGGCCCCGGCGGTCCTGGCCATGGTCCTGCTCAAGCGGCACCTGGGGCTGGACGACACCGGCCGCCCGGCGGAACACCTGCTCCAGCGGTTCTGCTGGTTCATGCTGGCCCTCTACGTGGCCGCCGCGGCGGTCCGCCTGGCGCGCTACAACGTGGAAGCCACCGACACCGACAGCGGCGGGGCCAATGCCAAGTCCAAGGGCAAGGAGTACTTCACCGGCCTGCCCAGCCCGGCCGCCGCCGGCATGGCGGTCAGCCCGGTGCTCGTCCACCTCTGGCTCCAGCGCCTCCGCGAGGAGATCCTGGGCGCGGAAACCAAGGCGGTCCTCGCCAGGATTTTCGCCATCGGCCTGCCCGTGCTGATGCTCGGGCTGGCCTGGCTGATGATCAGCCGGGTGCGCTACCTGCACGTCGGCAACTGGCTCTCGGCCCGCAAGCAGAAGCTGGTCCCGGTGATGATGTTGATCGCCCTGCTGGTGCTGGCCGCGGTCTTCCGGGACAAGGTCCCGTGCCTGGCTGTGAGCATCTACGTGATCGGCGGACTGGTCTGGGACCTGGGCCGGCGCATGGCCAACGCCCGCGCCCGCCGGAAGCTGCTGGGGCCGGGAGCCGGCGGGATCGCCCCGGATGGATCAGGCAAGCCGCCCTCGGCCTGAGCCCGGCGGCCCGTGGTACGCGGCCGGGCTGGCTTTCGAGTGCCAGCGCTGCCGCAAGTGCTGCGGGGGCGAGCCGGGCTACGTCTGGATCGACGAAACCGAACTCGGCCGGCTGGCCGCCGAAATGGGCCTCAACCCCCAGCACTTCCGCTCCGCCTACTGCCGGAAGGTCTTCGGCCGGATCTCGCTGCGCGAGCGCGCGGACGGCGACTGCGTCCTGCTCGGGCCGGAGGGCTGCACCGTCTACGCCTCCCGGCCGCTGCAGTGCCGGACCTTCCCCTTCTGGCCGGAGCACGTCGAGTCGCCGGAGGCCTGGGAGCGCCTGGCCCAAAGCTGCCCGGGCGTGAACCGCGGGCGGGTCCACCCCGCCGGAGAGATCGAGGCGGCGAAGGCCGGAAGGCCCGGTGCCGGATGAACCGGCGCGGCGCGGCGAGCCCCGTCCCTCTCGAGCCCCTCATGCGCCTGGCGCGCGCGGGACTCTGACCCATGTACAAGCATCGCGAGGCCGACCTGCTCTTCGCGCGGCTGGCGCTGCTGGAGCGGCTGGTCTCGCCCTCGCAGATCCAGAAGGCCATGGGCCTCCTCCGGCGCATCGCCGAGGCCGGCGGCACTCCCCCGACCATCGGCGAAGTTCTGGTCGGAGAGAAGCTGCTCAGCGAAGAGCAGAGCCGGGGCCTGGCCGCGCGCCTGGCCGAGGCCAACCAGGCCATCACCGACGCGCAGGCCGGGCTGCACGAGGTCCCCCGCCGGGTCGGCCGCTATGAGCTGCTCGAACGCATCGGCCGCGGCGGCATGGGCGCGGTCTACCGGGCGCGCCAGCTCAACATGGACCGGGTGGTGGCGCTGAAGGTCCTCGCCCCCCACCTGACCCGCGACGCCAAGTACATCCGGCAGTTCATCCGCGAGGCCCGCGCCGCGGGGCAGATCAACCACGCCAACATCGTGGCGGTCCACGAGGTCGGCGAGGCCGACGGGCACTTCTTCATCTGCATGGAGTACGTCCAGGGCCGGACGCTCAGCCGCGAGCTGCTGGCCCGGCGGCGCATCCCGCCCGCCGAGGTGCTGGACTACGCCGCCCAGGTGGCCGAGGCCCTGGCGGCCGCGGAGAAGTCCGGCGTCGTCCACCGGGACATCAAGCCCGACAACCTGATCCGCACCCCCAAGGGGCAGATCAAGGTCACCGACCTGGGCCTGGCCAAGCGCCTGTCCGACGTGACCTCCGCCAGCCAGACCGGCTGGGCCTGCGGCACCCCCTACTACATGGCCCCCGAGCAGGCCCGCGACTCGCGCAAGGTCGACACCCGCTCGGACATCTACTCGCTGGGTGCGACCCTCTACCACCTGGCCACCGGCAGGCTGCCCTTCGAGGGCAACAGCTCGGTGGAGGTGCTGATGCACGCCGCCACCGACCGGCTGGTGCCACCGGCGATTCTGTGCCCGGAGGTGCCCCAGGCCCTCTCCGATCTGATCGAACGGATGATGGCCCGCGAGCCGGAAAACCGCCCGCAGACCGCGGCCGCCCTGATCGGCGAGATCGCCGCCTGCCGCGGGGAGGTGGAACTGGAGGCCACGGGGCGCGGTTCCGCCCGCACGCCGCGGCACCAGTCGGTCCGCGGCCCCGGCGGGGCTGCCACCCAGGCCGGGCCGCCGGGCATGCTGCTCACCGCGGTCTGGGCGGCCGCGGCCCTGGCCGTGACCGGGGTGGTGGTCGAACTGGTCGTTCCGACCGGGCAGGGCGCGGTCCGGCCGGCCCCGGACCAACCGCCGGTCCGGCCGCAGCCCGACGTCCAGCCCCCCCCTCCCCTGCCCCCCGGCATGAAGCCCGAGGAGGTCCGCCGGGACGCCGCCATGCACGAGCTCTTCGGACGGATGCGCGCGGCCCTGGCCGATCCGCAGGCCGCCGGGTGGACCCGCCTGGCGGCGGAGTGCGATACCGCCCTGCCCTCGGCCGGCCGCTGGGCGCCGGTCCTGGAGCGCTCGCGCGCCGACTTAGTCTCCCGGGCCGAGTCGCTGGCCATCGAGGAGCTCGACCGCCGCCGCTGGCTGGCCGCCGAGGCCGCCGCCTGGGGCCGCTCCGCCGAGGCCCTGGCCCGCCTCGAGGAGTTCGCCCGGGCCTGGCCGGGCACGGCAGCGGCCGCCAATGCCCTCACCGAGCGGACCGCCCTGGACGAGCGCTCCGCCCGCCAGAAGGCCGACGCCGAGGCGATCTTCGCCGCCTGGCTGGCCGCCGAGCGCTTCGACCGCGCCGCCGAGCTCGTCGCCGCCGTGCCTCCCGAGGGTCCGCGCGGCGCCCGCCTGGCCTCGGAGTTGGCCGCGTCCCGGCGGGCATCCGAGGAGCGGACCGCGGCGCTGCACCAGGAGCGCGCGGCGCTGGCCGCCAAGCTCGCAGCCATCGAGAGATCCCTGGCCGTCTGGGACTTCGCCTCCGCGCAGGACCAGGCCGAGAAAGCCTGCGCGCTCCTGCCGGCGAGGAGCCCCACCCGCCGGCGGCTCGAACTCATCGGTGCCCGCGCCGTGGCCCTCGGGCAGTTCCGCGCACGACTCTGCGAACGCCTCAACTCCATGACCAGGCCGCTGGCCGACACCCAGTTCGCCGACAAGCCCCTGGGCATGTCCGTGGCCTCGGCCGACGAGCGCGGCATCCGCCTGGCGACGCCCGAGGCGGAGGGAGTCTCCACCCAGAAGTCCTGGGCGGCCCTCTCCGCCGTCGAGCGCTGGAAGCTGGCGTCCGCCGTGGCCCGGCCGAGGAGCCAGGAGGACCTAGCCGGGCTGGCCCTGCTCTGCATCGGAGCCGGCCGGACCGCCGACGCCGCCCGCTACCTGGACGAGGCCGAGAAGTTCGGCGGCGGCAACGCCACCCACCGCGAGGAACTGGCCCTGCTTGCCGCCGGCGACGCCGAGGCCGAGGCCGAGCGCCAGGAGGCCTCCATCCGCCGCCACCTGGCCGAGGGCCACCCGGCAGAGGCCCTGACCGGGATCGGCCGCCTCCTGACCAGGCTCCGCCAGACCGCCTGGGTCGCGGCGCGCTCCACCATACTCGAGCGGCTGGCCGAGTCGGCCGAGGGCGACTGCGCCGCCTCAGGGCTGTTCTCCGGACGCGCCCGCGAGCTCCCCCCCGGATGGTTCCGCGTGGAGTACGACTTCGCGGGGCCGGCCGCGGCCCTCGACTGGCAGCAGACGGAGCCGGCCGGTGACGGCCCGGCGCGCCTGGTGTGGCTCAGGGAGTTCGCCGGGGAATTCACGGCGCGATTCTCCCTGTCGGGGGAGTTCGCCGGTGCCCGGCTGGTGCTGGCGCCCAGGCCGGAGGGGTCCGGCGCGCCCCTGCGCTTCGGACGCAATGGGCCGGAAGAGCCGCCCGCCGGCCCGGAGACCGCGGCCGCAGGCGCCGGGCCCGGCACGCCCGCGGCCGGAGCGCTGGCCGACGGCATGGAACTGGGGCTGAGCGGCGGTGAACTCCTCTGGCGCACCCCGGACGGCTCCGGCCGGTTCCGGTTGCCGGCGGCCACGCTCGACGCCCTGGCCTCCCGGCGCATCACCGGCTGGGGGCTGATCCTGGAGATGCCCGCGGGCGGCGCCGGGGCGGTCTCGGCCCGCCTGGACTGCCGGCTGTCGGCCGCCCAGCAGAAGCTCCTGGCCGAGAGCCGGACCAAGCTGGCCGCCGAGCAGTACAGCCGGGCCATGCGCCTGACCGACCCGCTGCTCCGCGCCGGCGACCTGCGCCGGATGGCCACGGAGCACCGCGACTCAGGACCGATGGCCGCCGCCGCGGAGATGGACCGCGCCAGGGCGCTGCTCGAGGCCGGCCAGAGCGCCGAGGCCCGCTGGGCGGTCGAGGAGTTCATGGCGGCCTACCCGTCGCAGAGCGCCCTCTTCCCGGACGCCCGCCGGCTGCTGGCCAGGATCATCGGACGGGAGCGATAGGCTCGCCTCCGGCGGCAAGACCAGCGGCCCAAGCTCTATCGACAGATCCGCCAGGATACCCAGATGGCTGACTTGCTGGGGACGCTACATCCCCAGGCGCTTCCGGAAGTAAGGGATGGTCTTCTCCAGACCTTCGCGCCGTGACACCTTCGGCTCCCAGCCTAGCAGACGCTTGGCCAGCGAGATATCCGGACGCCTCAGGTGCGGATCGTCGACGGGCATGGGCTTGTAGACGATCTGGCTCCGGGACCCGGTGAGCTCAATGATCTCCTTGGCGAAGTCCAGGATGCTGACCTCGTCGGGGTTGCCGATGTTCACCGGCTCGGGGTAGTCGCTCTCCAGCAGCTTGGTGATGCCCGCGATCAGGTCGGAGACGTAGCAGAACGATCGGGTCTGCTCGCCGCGGCCGAAGACGGTGATGGGTTCGTTGCGGAGCGCCTGGCAGACGAACGCCGGCAGGGCCCGGCCGTCCTCCAGGCGCATCCGCGGGCCGTAGGTGTTGAAGATGCGGACCAGGTGGGTGCGCAGGCCGTGATAGCGGTGGTAGGCCATGGTGATGGCCTCGGCGAAGCGCTTGGCCTCGTCGTAGACCCCGCGCGGCCCGATGGGGTTGACGTGGCCCCAGTAGTCCTCCTTCTGCGGGTGGACCTGGGGATCGCCGTACACCTCGCTGGTCGAGGCCTGCAGGAAGCGCGCGCCCTTGGCCTTGGCCAGGCCCAGGGCGTTGTGGGTCCCGAGCGACCCGACCTTGAGCGTCTGGATGGGCAGCTTGGCGTAGTCTATGGGGCTGGCCGGCGAGGCGAAGTGCAGCACCGCGTCGACCGGGCCGTCGATCTCTATGTGCGTGGAGACGTTGTGTTCGATGAGCGTGAAACGCCGGTTGCCGGCCAGGTGCGCGAGGTTTCCCCGCGATCCGGTGATGAAGTTGTCGATGCCCACGACCTCATCGCCGCGGGCCATGTAGTGGTCGACCAGGTGCGAGCCCAGGAAGCCAGCCGCTCCGGTTATGACGACTCTCATGGAGCCACCTCCGGAGGGCAGTGTAACCATCCCGCCGCCGATTTCAAGAATTCGGGGATGACGTCGGCCGTTGCCGCGACGCTCGCCGCTGGCCTCCCGCTACTTCTCCGCGTCTCCCAGCCAGGTGACCACTTCCTTCGCCCTGCGGACCTTGCTGAAGTCGGGCTCGCGGCGGGCCATGTCGCGGTACTTGACGTCGAGGCCGATGGCCTGACGCAGGCCCTCGGCGGCCTGTTTGGCGTCACCGGCCAGGGCGTAGGCGCAGGCCAGGTTGTACCAGGCCGGCGCCAGGTCGGGCTTCAGCCGCACGGCCTCGCGCGAGGAGACGATGGCGCTGGGGAAGTCGCCGCGGCTGCGCAGCGCCACGGAGAGGTTGTTGTGGGTCTCGGCGGCATCGGGCTTGAGCCGGACAGCCGCCTGGAAGGCGGCGATGGCCGCGTCGAAATCGCCCTTGCGGCGCAGGGCCACGCCCAGGTTGTTGTGGGCCTCGGGGACGTCGGGCTTGAGGCGGACCGCCTCGCGATAGCGGGCGACGGCGCCGTCCAGGTCGCCGCGCTCGGCCAGCTGGTTGCCCTCGCGGATGGCCACCCGGTATACGGACGAGGTGCCGCTGCCGTTCTTGCGAACCGGCCCGTCCTGGGTGCGGGTGTCTTCCTCCCCCGGCCGTATGCTCACCGGGGCGGGAATCTGCGGCACTGATGCAGCCTGGGGCGCTGCAACCGCAACCGGAGCCGCCGCCTTGGGGGCGGCCGCGGGAAATCCGGAAGACGTGCCTGTCAGGGCGTTGCCGAGGTTAAAGTGCGCCTCGGCCAGATCGGGGCTGATCCGGATGGCCTCGCGGCACTCGCGGGCCGCCTCGGCGAACTCGCCCTTCATGACCAGGAGCGCGCCCAGGGCGCTGTGGGCCCCGGCGTTGCCCGGCTGGAGCCGGACTCCCTCGCGGTAGGCGACCACCGCCCCGTCTACATTGCCGTCGGCGGCCAGGGCCGCTGCCCGATTGAGCAGGACGCCGGCCTCCTCGGCGGCCAGCTCGTCCATGACGCGCAGGGCCTCGGCGTCGCCCGGCGCGACCCGCAGCATCTGCCGGCAGGACTCCAGCGCTCCGGAGAGATCGCCCTTGCTGCGCAGAGCGTTGCGCAGACCGCGGTGCGCCTGGAGGAAGTCCGGGCGCAGCCGGATGGCCTCGCGATAGGCGGCAACGGCTCCGTCCAGATCGCCGTTGGCGGCCGCGGGATGGTTGGCGGCGTTGCTCACGGGTCGCTCCTGCTTGATCACCACGGTGGGGCCCTCCACAGGCGCCCATAGGGCGCATTATGACCGTCGCTCCACGAAGAACAAGGTCAATAGCTTATCGGCACGGGCCGCGGCCCTTCTCAAGCCGAATTGCCGGCGATCGGGCCAATGCCGGGCCGCAAGCCGCGCCGCAGCCGCCAACGGCAGCCTGGTCGCGCACTTGCGCCCCAGCTCCGCGGGTGGAGAATCCCGGCACGCCCCTGGATGCGAGGAGCCGTCATGAGTCGACCCAACCTCACAGCCGTACACTGTGCCATCTCCGCGGCTTTGGCCGCCGGCCTGGCAATCATTCTGTTCGGCTGCCAGCCGGCCGGGGCCCTGCCCCTTCCGCCCGGCACTCGAACCGCCGCCTTCGCCAAGCCGCCCACCGCCGTCCGCGAGGACGCAGGGTTGCGGATCAGCTTCGCGACCTCCGCGCCCGTCGACTGCGCCGTGTGGATCGAGGATCGCACGGGACGAACAGTCCGGCACCTGGCCGCCGGGATGCTCGGGGCCAATGCCCCGGCGCCGCTCGCCGCCGGCAAGCTCGAGCAGTCGCTGCTCTGGGATGGCAAGGACGACGCCGGTCGTCAAGTCCTGCTTCCACCCTCCACCATCAACCCTCCACCTGGCTTCGTGGCCCGCGTCGGCCTCGGCCTCTCGGCCCGGTTCGACCGCGTGATCGGCTCCGATCCGCAGTGGCTGGGCAACATTTGGGCGTTGGCCGTCGGCAAGGACGGCGAACTCTTCGCCTACTGCTCGCGCGGCATCTGCGTCCTTGATCGAGAGGGCCGCTACCTTCGCCAGATCGTCCCGGCGCCGGCGGGCATGGGCCCGGAGAGGCTCAAGGGGCTCGAGCCGGTGCAGCTGGCCGACGGGAGCACCTACTACCGGCGCGGCTACTCGCTCCCGGGTAGCGCGGTCGGCTCGATGGCGGTCCTGCCCTCGGGCGAGCTGCTCCTGCCCGGCCCGGGGCGCTATCCGCGGAACCTGACCCGCATCGGCACCGACGGCTCGGTGCCCGCCGGGGCCTTCAGCCAGCGGCTGACCTCGTTCCAGGACATCGGGCTGCTTTACCTGGCCTGCGCGCCCGACGGGAAGACCCTCTACTTCTCCGGCGCTGAGCCGGGCTACCTCGGCGACGACGATAGGCGCGCGAGCTACCGCCACGCGGTCTACCGGCTGGACCTGACCTCCGCCGGGCCGGCCGAACTCCTCACCGGCGACGACGAGAACGGCGGCCCGCCGGGTTACATGGTCGCCCGGCCCAAGGGGCTGGCGGTCGACTCCGCCGGCCGACTCTACGTCTGCAACTACGCCCGGCCGCGGCCCGCGGGGAGCGCCCCAGCCGCACCGGCCGGCGGCGAGGCGGCCAAACCCGCGCCCACTGGCGACATCTCCGTCTACACCCCGCGCGGCGGACTTCTCAAGAGCATTCCCGTCGACTACCCGCAGCAGGTGGCGGTGCACCCCAAGACCGGGCAAATCTACGTGCTGGCCGGGCGCGAGGAAGCCTTCGTCCGCTTCGGGGTCGAGCCGGCGCCCTCGCTCCGCGAGGCGCGGCTCCTGCGCCTGTCCCCCGAGGGCCGCGTCGAACAGGAGATCAAGATTGAGGACCCCTTCATCCGCGCCAGGAAGGCCGGCACCTGGCCGGAGTACCGCCTGGCCATGGCCGCCGACTTCAGCGGCGAGCGGCCGGTGGTCTGGCTGGGCCTGGCCTTTCCTCCGGCCCGCGAGGCCAAGTGGAGCCTGCTGCGCATCGAGGACAACGGACGGACCTTCGACACGCCGCGCGACGTCTGCCCGAAGCCGCGCGAGGCGCTGCTCGACCGCCCGTTCCAGATCTGCCTGGACCGTGAGCGGGACATCGTCTATGCCAACGACGACTCGCGCCGCCTGCTGCGCTTCCGCGGCGACGGCTCGGCGCTCTCGCCGCTGGTCCCCGAATACGAGAAGGACGGCAAGCGCCGGCCCTACTCGATCATCGAGGCCGCGGCTGCGCCCGGCGGGGACGTCTACGCGCTGGTCTGGAGCGAGTCCGGCCTGCGCCAGAACTGGCTCGTGCGCTTCGACCCCGAGGGCCGGGCCAAGCCGCTGGCGGTCGGCGACGAGACCGGCGGCGTGCGCGTCGACCACGCCATGAAGGCGGCCAACGGCTCGAGCGCCCGCGGCCTGGGCGTGGGCCCCGACGGGCGGGTCTACGTGGTCTACCACGACGACGCCCGTCCGGCCGACGCCCTGCCGACCGAGTCCTGGGACCGAGGATTCCCGATGACCCAGGCGGTGGCGCGCCTCGATGCCGAGGGACGGATGGATTCGCCGCGGCTGGTCGCCCACCTGCGTGTCGGCGGCCAGGGCGTGCGCGCCGACCGGCGCGGCAACGTCTACGTCGCCGAGAACATCCTGCCGGTCGGGGCCGGCTACCCGCATGACTTCGTCGGCGTCCTCGACGATCCGACGAAGCGCGCCTATCCGGCGCGCCTGCCGGCCGGCGCAGGCGGGGAGGAGCTCACCGCCGCGCCGTCGCTCCTGGACCCGTACAAGCGACCCGACCCGGTGCGCCTGGCCAGCGTCGGGGTGGACCCGCTCCTGCGCTACATGGGCAGCCTCTTCAAGTTCGGCCCGGAGGGCGGGTGGATCGCGGGGCTGCCTGACGACGACCGCACGCCCCCCTACCGCCGGCCGGCAAGCGACCTCTGGAAGCCGGTGCCCGGGACGCAGTGGTTCCTCTTCAACAACCACCGCCTGAAGGTGACCGGCGCACTCTGGCAGTACCACGGGATGAGCCCGGTGCCCGCCCAGTACCAGGGCGTGCCCCACGTCGAGCAGTGCGTCTGCGGCGGCGGCCGGTTCGACCTTGATGAGTTCGACCGGATCTTCGTCCCCGACGTCCTGCGCGGCCGCGTGACCGTTCTCGACTCCGAGGGGAACGTCCTCGCCCACATCGGCCGGAGCGGCAACCGGGACTCCGCGGCGCCGGACCTGGCCTTCGCCGAGCCCGGATGGCTCGCCGCCGCCGCCGACCGGCTGTACGTCGCCGACGGCTCGGCCTGCCGGATCGTCAGGGTGAAGCTGGGCTACCGGGCGGAGGCTGCGTGCCCGGCGGCTCCGGGGCAGTAGCTCAGGGCAGGTCCTTGTACTTCTCGGGGTGCTTCTTCTTGTCGATGTCGTGCAGGAAGACCTGGACCAGCCGCTGGCAGGACATGGTCTCCGACCAGTTCTTGGCGGAGCACACGCCGGTGCGGTAGCGGATGGGGAAGTCCTTGTCCTTGACCAGGTTCTCGGCGGCGTAGCTCAGGAAGGCGTCGTCGCCGCTGAAGCGCGTGGCGTAGGCGAAGCCGTTCGCCGTGGTCTTGTCCTGCTGCTTCCTGCGCACGTCCTCGGGGTCCTTGTTCCACTTCTCCATCCACTCGCGGTAGCCGGCCACCAGCTGCTCGCGGAGGGCCTTCTCCTCCGGGAAGCTCTCGCAGTATCGGCCCAGGGCGTCTCCGCCCATGCCCAGCATGAAGATCTGCCAGGAGCGGTCGAAGCCGCCGATCACGTGGGTCTGGGCGTTGTAGTTCTTGCCCCACCACTCCAGGGCCGTCTGCATGCCGGCCTTGTAGGTCTCGCGGTCGGTCTCGAAGCCCAGGTACATGGCCCAGTTCGACCACATGGTGATGGCGAAGGAGCGCAGGTGCCAGGGCTTGGGGGCGACGATCCGGTGGCTCTCGGCCACGGCGTCGCGCATGAAGGGCTCGGCGCTGACGTCGGCGAAGAGCAGCGGCCCGTAGGCGTAGTAGTGGCTGGGCTCGCCCTTCTGGTGGCCGTAGCCGCCGCCGTGGGCGGGGATGTCGAGCAACTGCCGTGTGCACTCCTCGGCGGTGCGGTAGAACCGCAGGTCGCCGGTGCGTGCGAACTGGACCATCAGGCAGTAGGGCACGTCCAGCTCCAGATACTGGCCGAAGTGGTGCCAGTTGTCCTTGGAGCTGTCCCCGAACTTCCAGACGTCGTACTGGTCCATCTTCTCGCGCTCGATCTCCATGGAGGAGGCCAGGCTGGGGTTGGCCGTCGGGTCGACGCCGCAGACCGCCACGGAGAGCGCCGACTTCTCGTAGTTGGGCCACTCTTCCGGGTTGGGAAGCATGAAGTCGCCATAGGCCCGGCTGGCCAGGTTGTGACGGGCGTCCGGCGCGGCCACCAGGCGCTGGGTGAAGGCCAGGAAGCGGTCCTTGGCGGAGAGCCCCTGTCCGGAGGCCCGGAAGGCGAAGACCAGCTCGTGGGTCTTATGTATCTTGCCTTCGAAGAGGTGGCCGCGCGGGTAGTACTGCGACCACAAGCCCAGCGACAGCGTCCCGGGGGCCCGGACTTCGAGACTCTTCGGGAACATCTGCCAGAACCAGCGGCAGCCGGCGGCTACGGCGGTCTTGCCGTCGTCGGCCTCCACCCAGCCCGGGGCGCGCAGGCCCTCGGCGGCCTCCTTGCCGAGCGCGGCGAAGCCCGAGCCGGAGCCGGGGGCGAGCTCCTTGACGCCGGTGTAGAAGCGATAGCCCATGAAGCTGCCGCCGTCGCGCTTGCGGAGCAGTTCGTTGAAGACGTACGGCTGATACTCGAAGTAGGCCTGATCCTTGCCCTGGGTCTTCATGAACTCCACGTTCTTCTTGAGCCGCTCGTCCCAGACTTTGCCGGTGCCGGCCTGCCACATCCAGCCGGCGGAGGAGTCCTGATAGAGCGCCGCGCCGTCGTCGTTGGCGGCGAGCGTTCCCTCGTGGACCTCGCTGCCCTCGAGCCCGCCGCCGAAGCGGTACTTGAGCGGCGCGGCCGCCTCCAGATCCAGGTCGAAGCTGACCGCGTCGACCAGGACGTTGCCCGGCTGGGCGGCGCTCTGGGAGTAGTACTCGCCGAACTGGACCTTGGCGTCGGTCCAGTCGCCTGTCTGGCCCTTGAGGTTGCGCATGGTCACAAAGGCCCGCACCCAGGTCTGGCCCTTCCAGACGTGCAGGCGGACAGTGAAGCCGACCGCCGCGTCCCGGTTGGCGATCTTGACCCCGTCGGGGATGCTCTCCTTGCCGTCCCACTTCGGGTAGCTGTGCTCCTTGCCGTCGGCCGACTGGGCCTTCATCTCGCCGTCGATGCGCACCACGGCGTGCACCGGACCGCTCTCCTCGACGGCCACGCTCAGCGGCCCGGAGAGGTCGGTCGTCGAGCGGTATACCCTGCCGTCCATCCCCTTGATGACCAGCGCGCCGCACTTGCTCACCAGTTCGCCCTCGCCGATCTTGCCGTCCCCGTCGCGGTCGAGCGAGATCGCGCCGAGCCCGACGAAACTCTTCTTGGGAACCGCGAGCTTCAGCGGTCCGCCGGTCACCGTCACGGCCTCGGCGCCGTCGTCCACCTTCAGCGGATCCTCCACCGCCTTGGCCGGTCCGCCGTCGACCAGCCGGTAGACGGCGGTGCCATTCGCCGGCACGTCGGCCAGGAACGAGACCGCGACCCACTCGACGTCGCCGGCCGGCCGGCGGTTGATGAGCCGGAACTGGGCTGGGACCTCGATGCCTTTCGCGTCGAGCACCCGCAGAGCGGAGACGTCCTTGACCGCCCCGGGCACTAGCGGGATCCCGGTCTTGCAGGGGTCCTTGACCCGGGCCACGCCGGCGGTCTCCTGGACCTTGAGTTCCACCTCCATGGCCGGGGCCGAAGCGGCGATAATCAGTGCCACGGCTGCTAAGACCACAATCCTGCCGATCATCGTTCTTCCTCCCGCCACAAGCCTTTCTTGCGACACGGCTTACGCAGCGCCATGTTAGCCACACCCAGTGGTTAGTCCAGCAGAGACGTGCCGGAATTGCCCTTAGCCAATTCCGGGAACGACCGATTGATATAGTGACTGCGGGACTGCGCCGCGCCGGTCCGCCTGTACGGCGCGGAGGAAGAAGACTGCTAGGGAGGGCACGGCCATGGCGCTTAGTTCACTTGGAAGGTCTGATCTCAACGAACTGCTGAGCAGTCTGGGTTGGACGCTGCGGTCCAACCAGACCGGATCGACAGCGGCCGGGAAGGATGCCGCCGCCTCCGGGCAGTCCGCGGAGACTGCGGAGACAGCCAAGTCCGGCGACTCCGCCCAGATATCCCCGCGCGTACAGGTCCAGATCCTCGAGATCCGCGCTCTCTACGAGGCAACCTACCGGGTCTCTCAGGAGACCGGCTCGGCCATGGGCGCGGCGGGACAGTCGCGGGACGACTTCAACACCCGGATGGCGGAACTCCTCGCCGGCCGCGCCGAGGCACTGGCGCCGACCGATGACGGCCGGACCGCCCTCGACAAGCTCGCCGCCCAGTTCACCCCGGATGCCACCGCCGGCAGGATCTTCGACTTCGCCACCAGCTGGTACAGCCAGTGGCTCAAGGGCGGGGAAGACACCGAAGAGAGCCGCAAGGCATTCGCCGAATTCATGGGCAAAGCCATCGACAAGGGATTCAGAGAAGCCCAGGGCGTCCTCGGGAAGCTCCCCGACGCCGTCCAGGCCTCCATCGACCAGACCCGCAGCCAGGTCTGGGCGAAGATCGACGAGTTCATCGCGAACGGACTCGCCCGTAGCCCGGAGGAACTGGCCGTGGCCCAGGAGAACGGCCTGGCCTTCAACGCGACATTCGCGGCCGCCGGCGACGACCCGGTCGAACTGATGCGCGAGGTCCTCGACAGGCTGTCCACTGACGGAACGCTTCGGCTGGAGAAGCCCACAACCACTCAACAGCCGGGGAAGAACCTGGAGCTGACGGCCTGACGTGCGGAGACCCGTTGGGCCTATCGGGCCGGCCGGACTAGGCTAACCGCCCCCGGCGCCCGCAGATCCCACCAGATCCACTCAGCCGCCGACCGGCCTCTCTCCGGCCAGCATATTCTTCAGCATCTCCGCTGTCTTCTCGGCGGCGCCCTGCGCCCGAGCTATGGCCGACTGGGCGGCTGCGCCCATCATCTGCCGGCGGCGCGGGTCGGCCAGCAGCCCCTCGAGGGCCAAGGCCAATTCCGCGCCATCCTTGACCATCTGCCCGCCGCCGGCCGCGAGGATCCGGGCCACCGCGTCATCGAAGTTGAAGGTGTGCGGGCCCCAGAGCACCGGCAGGCCTAGCCCCGCCGGTTCGATCACATTCTGGCCGCCGTGGGGGATGAGGCTGCCGCCCACGAAGACGGCGTCGGCGGCGTGGTAGACGTCGCCGAGCTCCCCGGTGGTGTCCACCAGCATGACTTCCTTGGGGCCGATCGGCGGCCGGCAGGTGACCCCGGCGGCGTCGATGGCCGTCTTGCGCACCGCCGAAAAGCCCCAGGAGGCCAGGTCCTTGACCACATCGTTGACCCGATTCACGTGCCGGGGCACCAGAACCAGGCGAAGCCCCGGGAAGCGCACCGACAGCTTGGTGACGGCGTCGACCACGGCCTGCTCCTCGCCCGGATGAGTCGATCCGGCCACCAGGACCAGAGTCTCGGGGCGCATCAGCAGCCGGCGGCGCATGGTCTCGCGCTTCTCCGGGTTACCGACCACCACGGAGCAGTCGTACTTCATGGAGCCCGTCACCACGATGCGGTCGCGCGGCGCACCGATGGCCGCAAAACGCTCGGCGTAGGCCTCGGTCTGCACCGCGTAGAGGTCGATGTTGCCGAAGGTGGAGGCCAGCGCGCTCTTGAAACGCATGTAGCCCTGGGCCGAGCGCTCGGTGATTCGGCCGTTGACCACCGCCACCGGCACCCTGCGGCGGACTGCCTCGCCAACCAGATTCGGCCAGACCTCGAGCTCCAGGAGCACCAGCAGCGCCGGGTTCACCGAGTCGAAGGCCTTGGCCACCGTCCAGGAGAAGTCCAGCGGACACGGGAAGGTGCGCTCGTTGCCGTAGAGCCGCGCGGCCTGGTCGCGGCCGGTCTCAGTGCTGGCCGATACCACCACTTCGTAGTCGGGGTTGGCCGCGGCCAAGAGCCTCACCAGCGGCCGGCCGGCGGCAACCTCGCCGAGGCTTACCGCGTGGACCCAGATGCGGGGCTTCTTGCCGCGTTCCAGGAACGGCCCGCGCAGGCGCTCCCAGAGAGGGCCGACCGGCCGGCGGGCTCTGAGGAGCTTGATTACCTGCAGCGGCCCCATCACCGGAGCCGCGGCCAGGTACGCCAGGTCGAATTTGGTGGGCATGGACATCCGTCCTTACGGGCTAATGCAGAATGAAGAATGCTGAATGGTGAAACAACGGAGACCCGGGGAGGGCCACAGCCCCGTCATTCACCATTCACAATTCACCATTCTGCATTGATCACTTCCCCTTCCCGCAGCACTTCTTGTACTTCTTACCGCTGCCGCACGTGCACGGGTCGTTGCGGCCGATCTTGGGCTCGTCGCGGCGGACCTGCTTGACGGTCTGCTCGGCGCCCTCCGAGCCTCCGTGCTCGCTGGCGTAGAGCTCCTCGGCGGAGCGCTTCTCGAACTGCTCGCTCTCCACGTGGACGGCCTCGGCCTCCTGCCAGAGGTCCGTGGCGGTGGGCACCGCCGAGGGCGCGATTTCCATGCGCAGGACGAGGTCCGAAACGTCCTCGGCCACCGTCGAGGTCATATCCTGGAACATCTCCAGGCCCTCGCGCTTGTAGGCGATCTTGGGGTCGCGCTCGAGATAGCCGCGGAAGCCGATGCCCTCCTTGAGGTAGTCCATGTCCCGCAGGTGGTCCTTCCACTTGCGGTCCATGACCTCCAGCACCAGGAAGCGCTCCATCATGCGCATGGTCTCGGGGCCGACCTTGGCCTCGCGTTCGTCGTAGGCCCGCTTGATCTGCCCCAAGAGGTTCTCGCGGACCTCCTCGGGTTCGCGGCTGACCAGGTCGTCCAGAGGGATCTCCAGTCCGAACTTGCGCTTGGCCCAGTCGGAGAGGCCCTTCATGTCCCACTCGGAGTGCATCTGGCGCTCGTCGACGAACTGGCCGAAGGAGCGCTTCACCGACTGCCCGATCATGTCCTGGCAGACGGCCTTGAGATCCTCGCCCTCCAGGACGCGCTGCCGCAGGCCGTAGACGATCCGGCGCTGCTCGTTCATGACCTCGTCGTACTCCATGACCCGCTGGCGGATGGAGAAGTTGTGCTCCTCAACGCGGCGCTGGGCCTTCTCGATCTGGCGGGTGACCAGGCCGCTCTCGAGCGGCATGCCGCCGGTCAGGCCCATCCGACGCATGAAGTTGCGCACCCACTCCGACGCGAAGATGCGCATCAGGTCGTCTTCCAGCGACAGGAAGAAGCGGCTGGAGCCCGGGTCGCCCTGGCGCCCGGAGCGGCCGCGCAGCTGGTTGTCGATGCGCCGCGACTCGTGGCGCTCGGTGCCGACGATGTGCAGGCCGCCGAGGCCGGCCACGCTCCTGGCCAGCGGATCGATGGGCGCCATGCCCAGCTCGCGCCACCTGGCCTCCAGCCGGCTCTCGCCCTCCCGAGGCTTGGGCGGCTCCGCCGCCCCCTTCAGGTAGTGCTCTTCCCAATGGGCCAGGAGCCGCTTCTTGAGCTCCTCTTCGGGAGTGTCCGCGGCCAGGTCCCGCGGGACCAGGCCCTGCTCCTTCCAGTAGCCGACGATCTGCTCCCGGGTGAACTCGCCCAGGACGATGTCGGTACCGCGGCCGGCCATGTTGGTGGCGATGGTCACGGCGCCGAGCTGGCCGGCCAGCGCGACGATGTGGGCCTCGCGCTCATGCTGCTTGGCGTTGAGGACCTCGTGGGGCACGCCCCGCCGGGTCAGCAGCAGCGAGAGGCGCTCGGACTTTTCGATGGAGATGGTGCCGACCAGCACCGGCCGGCCGGCCTCGTGGGCCCGCACCACCTCCTCGCAGATAGCCTCGAACTTCTCCTCCTCGGTGCCGAAGACCAGGTCTGGGTAGTTGATGCGCCGCATCGGCCGGTTGGATGGCACCGAGACGCAGTCGAGCTTGTAGATCTTCATGAACTCGCGGGCTTCGGTCATGGCCGTACCGGTCATCCCGGCGAGCTTCTTGTAGAGCCTGAAGAAGTTCTGCAGCGTGATGGTGGCGAGGGTCTGGGTCTCCTCCTTGATGCGCAGGCCCTCCTTGGCCTCCACCGCCTGGTGCAGGCCGTCGGACCAGCGCCGCCCCTCCATCATGCGGCCGGTAAACTCGTCGACGATGATGACCTCGCCGTCCTTGAGAACGTATTCGACGTCCTTCTTGTAGAGGCAGTGGGCCTTGAGGGCATTCTCCAGATAATGCGGCCACTCCATGTTCTCGGGCGAGTAGAAGTCGTCGACGCCCAGCGACTTCCTGGCCTTGTCCATGCCGCGCTCAGTGAGGTAGGCGCTGTGGTTCTTCTCGGAGTAGACGTAGTCAACGTCGTGCTCCACGGCCTCCTTGGCCTGCTCGGCCTCGATGCCGTGCTCCTTGGAGTAGGCCCGGGCCTTCTCGTCGTTCTCCACCAGGGTACGGCCCTGGAGCCGGGCCACCGCCCGGTCGGCCTTGTAGTAGAGGTCGGCGACCTTCTCGGCGCCTCCGGAGATGATCAGCGGGGTGCGGGCCTCGTCGATGAGGATGTTGTCGACCTCGTCGACGATGGCGTAGTGGCGCCGCTTCTGGACCTGGAGCGCGGCGTCGACCTTCATGTTGTCGCGGAGGTAGTCGAATCCGAACTCGTTGTTGGTGCCGTAGGTGATGTCGCAGGCGTACTGCGGCTGGCGCTCGGTGCTCTCCATGTTGGCCTGGATGTAGCCGACGGTCAGGCCCAGCGCCCGGTAGATCGGCCCCATCCACTCGGCGTCGCGCTTGGCCAGGTAGTCGTTGACCGTAACCACGTGGACGCCCTGCCCTTCCAGGGCGTTCAGGTACGCCGGGCAGGTGGCCACCAGGGTCTTGCCCTCGCCGGTGACCATCTCGGAGATGCCGCCGCGGTGCAGGATGATTCCGCCCAGGAGCTGCACGTCGAAGTGGCGCATGCCCACGGTCCGCTTGGCCGCCTCCCGGCAGCAGGCGAAGGCCTCGACCAGGATGTCGTCGAGGGACTCCCCTCCCGCCAGGCGTTTCCTGAACTCGACAGACTTCTCGATGAGCTGCGCGTCGCTGAGCTGCTCGGTCTCGGGCTCAAGATCACCTATGGCCGCGACCAGGGGCTCGATCCGCCGAACCACCTTCTCGTTGCGCGAGCCAAACATCCTGGCCAGGACGTTGCCCATGGCCTGGGCGGCGGTTTCCTGGAAGGTTTGAAAGGCCATCTATCGTTCCTTAGGTCTCGGGTTTTGGGTGTCAGCTTTCAGTTGCCGGAGGCCTTCTCGGCCGGAGGGCCGCGCGGGGCGTCGGGCGCGCCGGCGGCACGGCCCCGGGCCGGGTCGAACCGGTCGGGGATGGTCCACTTGACCTCGCGCTTCTCTCCGGCCTTGAGCTCCACCCCGCCGAGCTCGGCGGCGAAGTTCCAGTTCCAGCCGGCGAACTCCCTGGCGGTCTCCACCAGGTAGCGGCGGAGGACCTTGTGACCGCCGTTCTCGCGCTGCCAGGTGCCGTAGACCTTCTCGTAGCTCCAGCGCTCCACGCGCCAGGTGACGATGCCCGGCTTCAGGCTCGTGTCCCCGCGGCGGATCAGCTCGACGAGCGCGAACGCGCGATCGCCGCCGCCGGCCAGATCGATGATCCGTTTCTCGTCCTCGTAGGTCTTGACGCCCCTGAAAAGCTCGGCGATCTTCTCGCGGTCCTCGGCGGTCAGGGCCTCGGCCGGCTTGGCGCCGGGGGTGGCGAGCGTGTAGCCCTCGAACTTGCCGGTCTTGGTCTCGACGTAGAGGTCGTAGGCGCCGGGGGCGAGGTTCGCGATGCTCCACTTGCCGGGCGCGCCGTCGACGGGCTTGCCATCGACCGCCCGGATGTGCACTTCCTTGGCGACCAGCTTTTGGGGCAGGCTGCGGTCCAGGGCCTGGACCTTGACGACTTCGGCCGCGCGCTCCGCGGGAACCAGCTCCAGCACGACCTGACCGGCGTCAGCGGCCAACGCCGGGACGGCCACCGACGCGGCCAGCGCCGCGGCGGCCAAAGCCGCCCTTCTGGCAACTGCATTCTGGCAACTGGCCACTGCCGTCGTCATCTGCTCCCCAGAACCCTGGCCAGACCGTCGGCGGCGTTCTCCAGCTCGTCGGCGATCTCGCCCAGCTCCTTGATGATATTCATCAGGAAGAAGATGTCCATAGGACCGAGCCGGTCTTCCATGGCCAGCAGCCTCTTGAGCATGTCGTGCTGCTGCTCGTCGCACTCGAACTCGATGCGGGCCACGCCTTCCAGTGCGGCGATCAGCTCGTGGATGTCGACGCTGCCGCCGCCGGGGCCTCCGTTGCCGGACAGCCTGGCAGTGACCGCAGTCAGCTCGGCGGCGCCGCGGGTTACCCTGGCCGCAAGTTGTCCGAATGAGGGGGCCAGCTCGACCGGCACCGGCGTGCAGCGCATGCCCATGAGCTTGCCGGCGTCCTGGGCGGCGTCGGCGATCTCGTCGAGGGAGTGCACCAGGTCCAGGATCTCGGTGCGCTCCACCGAGGAGAAAAGGCTGGTGGACAGGTGCTTGCGGATCTCCCGCTTGATGTCGTCGGCCTGGCCCTCCAGGGTATCGATCTGGCGGGTAACGGCCTCCAGCGCCACCCGGTCGCCGGCAACGAAGGCGGCCACCATCGCCGGCACCTGACCGACGCACTGCTCGACCTTGAGCATCATCTCGTGGACCGGCCCGTAGGGCGACCGGCCGAAAATGCCGCCTATGGTTTTCATGGTGGGGCAAGCCTCCCTAAACGTCCCCGAATGAGCCATATCCTATCACGGAGGGGGGCAAAATCCAGAACTACACGCCAGAAGCGTCGCGCGCCTAGCCGCCAGGTCGCAGAGAACCAAACCGACGGATGGCCAAGCCGGTTGTTCCTGGCGGCTTTGGGTCTTGGCGCGAGGCAACAGCCGACCAAGCCCTGGGGTCTAAGACTTTCCCTCCCCGCCCTTCACCACCCTCGCGATCTCCGCCCCCGCCCGGCGGATGTCGCGGAGGACCGCCAGGGCGTCGGGGTAGATCTTGGCGGTCTCGTCGGCGGCGGGCACCCCGCGGCCGAGCTGGTCGAAGTGTTCGGCCAGCAGTCGGCGGTGCTCGGCCTCGACCTCCTCGGATGGTATGGCGGGCGGCCCGGCCTGAGCGCCCTCGGCCTCCAGGGCTGCGCAGATGCGCGCGAGTTCGTCGGCGGCCGCCGTTCCGAAGCGGTGCAGCGCCGCCTGGCTTTCCATGCTGAACTCCAGGTCCTTGAAGGAGCGCTTGGAGGCGAGCCTGGCCAGGTCGCGGCTGACCAGGTCGCCGATCTCCTCGAAGAGCTTGGCGACATAGAGTGTCCGGGTGAGACGCTCGGCGTCCGGCCCGGCCAGGCCGTGGGCCGGCAGCTTGGCGAGGTACGAGCTCATGGTGGCGAAGGTCACGTCGATCTCGTCGTCCAGCGGCTTGAGACTCTCGATCCGCCGCTCGCCGCCCTCCTCGAGCGCCGCCAGGCCCTCCCGCACCAGGCGCTCGGTGCGCCGGCCCATGTCGGCGAGTTCCCGCCCCGCGGCCATCAGCGCCGCCGAGGGCGTGCCGCTCAGCGCCTTGCTGAGCCGCCGGGCCAGGCGCTCGGCCAGCCCCTCCTGAGCGGGCACGGCCCGCGCGAACAGGCTGGCCAGCCGCCCGGCTGGCAACAGGAAGACTACGGCCAGGACGGCGTTGTAGGCGGTGTGCATGTTGGCCACGGCCCGCGCCGGGCCGCCCCCGGCAGCGGCCGTGGCATCGACCGCAAGCTGCCCGAGGACTCCGGCGAAGGGCAGCATCAGAACCGCCCCGACCACCTTGAAGCCGACGTAGGCGGCGACCAGCCTGCGGCCCTCGCGGCCGGCGCTCAGCGTCGCAATGATCGCCGGGGCGGCAGTGCCCACGTTGATGCCGATGATCAGGGGCAGCACCTTCTCGGGCGGCAGAGGGTTGTCCGCTTGCCCGCCGCCCGCCGCCACCAGAGTCATGACGATGGCCACGGCGGCGCCGCTCGACTGGATCACCGCGGTCAGGGCCGCGGCCGCCAGGGCGGCCAGCACCGGCCGCCCGGCGAAGCCGGCCAGCAGGTCCCGCGCACCCTGGCTATCCCGCACCGGCGCGACGGCGTCGGTCATGAGGTGCATGCCGTAGAACATCAGGCCGAAGCCGGCCAGAACCCCGCCGAAACTCTTCCATGACTGCCAGCGCCCAAAGAGCACCAGCGGCACTCCGGCCATGACCGCCAGGAGTCCCCACCTGGCCACTGGGAAGGCCAGGAGCTGGGGGATGACCGTCGCCCCCACCGTGGCCCCCAGGAGGATGACCGCGCCCTGGCTCAGCGTGACGATGCCGGCGTCGGCCAGACCCATGAGCACCACGGTCGCCGGGCCGGAGCTCTGCATCGGCCCGGTGACGGCCGCTCCGGCGCCCAGCGCCGTGATCGGGTTGCCCGCCAGGCGGGTCATGGCCCAGCGCAGCCGTCCCCCCAGGACGCGTTTCAGGCCCTCGCCGAGCAGGTGGATGCCCAGGAGGAAAAGGGCGATGCCGCCGAGGAGCCAGTACCCGTTGGTCCAGCTCAAAGGCGCATCCCGATCTTGTCGCCCATCGCGTCTCCCGCAACCTTCAGCGGCTGAATGCAGAGTGTGGAATTATGAATGATGAATGAGGTGGGCAGACGAAGCTTGCGACGCGCCCCCTGCCGTGTTTCAGCATTCATAGTTCATCATTCGGCATTCGCTAAGGCATCTGCGCCCGAATGACGAATTTGAAAAGCCTGTCAAGGTGATCCTTGGTGATCTCCCTGAAGCGCAGGCCCATGGAGCAGCGCTGGCTGCGTTCGTCGATGGCCTCTATCCAGGCGGTGCGGGTCAGAGCCTTGACCGGCTCGGCCTCGCCCGGCAGGAAGAGATTGATGCCGACCACGATCCGTTCCATGAGCAGCCCGGTGATCCAGTCGGAGTTGGGCATCTGCCCGACGAGCAGTATTCCCGCCCCCGAGATGTTGCTGGTGGTGCCGTCGAAGACCTCGTCGGTCACCAGGGTCTGATCCTGGCTGAGGAACTTGTACTTCACGGGCAGATCGGCCCTGACCCGCACAAATTCGCGGCGTTCCGGGTCGAACGAACGAGAGATCAGTGCCACGGGATCAGCCCTCCTGGTTGCGAAGCGGCACTGATTCTAGGCGCGCCAGGACCGTTGGCAAGGATATTGGGACAAGCCCGAGGACCGGTCACCAGAAAGAGCCGGCCGGCGCCTGCGTGAGCGCCGGCCGGACGATTGCCGCCTGCGGGCTGACCGCGTTCGTCAGGGCGCGGCCGCCAGGATGGTCTGGTTGCCGCCGGCCGCGACGGACACCGCCCCGGACACCCCCGTCATCGCCACCGCGCTCAGCCGCTTGGTGGTGGTCCCGTCTCCCAGCTGGCCGCTGGCGTTCGAGCCCCAGGCCTTGGCCGTCCCGTCACTCAGCCGCACCACGCTGTGCCCGCTACCCGCCGCCACCGACAGCGCCCCGCTCACCCCGCTGACCGCCACTGGCGTCTTCCGCGTCGTCGTCGTGCCGTCACCCAACTGCCCGTTGCTGTTCCGGCCCCACGACTTCACCGTCCCGTCCGCCAGCACCGCCAGCGTGTGGTATCCTCCGCCGGCCACCGCGCTCACCCCGGACCCCAGCCCCGTAACCGCCACCGGCGCCTTCCGGCCCGTCGTCGTCCCGTCACCCAGCTGCCCGTAGGCGTTGTCGCCCCAGGCCATCGCCGCCCCTGCCGTCGTCACCGCCAGCGAGTGCGTCAGCCCCGCCGCAATCCGCGCCACACCGGACCCCAGCCCCGTAACCGCCACCGGCGTCTTCCGCGTCGTCGTCGTACCGTCACCCAGCTGCCCCTTGCCGTTCGCCCCCCACGCCAGCACCGCCCCGCCCGAGGTCAGCGCCAGCGAGTGCGTCCCGCCGGCCGCTATCGCCGCAACCCCGACGAGCCCCGGCACCGCCGTCGGCACCAGCCGCATCGTCGTCGTCCCGTCACCCAGCTGCCCGCTCTTGTTCACGCCCCACGCCCTGACCGTCCCGTCGGACAGCAGCGCCAGCGAGTGCCCGTTGCCGGCAGCCACCGCCACCACCCCAGTGAGACCAGGCACCGCCACCGGCGTCAGCCGCGTCGTCTTCGTCCCGTCGCCCAGCTGACCGGATGTGTTCAAACCCCACGCCAGCACCGTGCCGTCCGCCTTCAGCGCCAGCGTGTGCGACTG
>Ga0302248_1000566_pt1 | contig 34271 bp, 28 predicted proteins | sample AAG_UR_Leu_MG_FD_193528 | JGI IMG/M metagenome (GOLD analysis project Ga0302248, IMG submission 193528) | Enriched activated sludge microbial communities from anaerobic digester in WTTP, New Holstein, Wisconsin, United States - AAG_UR_Leu | ecosystem: Engineered > Bioreactor > Anaerobic >...
GATACTGGCGTCCGACATCAGCGCTGCCGCGGTGGAGGTGGCACGCCGGAACGTTCAAAAATACCAGGCGGACGGCAAGGTGTCGCTCTTCTGCGGCGACCTCTACGAACCGTTTCGCGAGCATCAGGGTGCCGTAGACATGATTCTCTGCAACCCGCCCTATATCCCGACGACGTCCCTGAAAAAGATGGCGCGTGAAATCATCGACCACGAACCGACCCTCGCTCTCGACGGCGGGCCTTATGGACTGGGAATATTCAGAAGGCTGTTGAGTGGGGCGCCGACATTCCTCAAAAAGGGTGGGGCTCTGGTGTTTGAGATCGGGGAAGGGCAGGAGAGACTGATCGAGAGGCTGCTTGCAGGAAGTGGTGCCTTCGAGGACATCAGCTTTTACGCGTATGAGGGGAAAGTGCGGGTCGTCGGCGCCATCAGGAAATAACTTGCCTGACGAATGAACTGCAGCGCAAAATTCTTATCGCTGGATCCGCGTAATTCAAAACGCAGAATTCACAACTCAAAATTGCTGAAAGCTCTGCCGTGAATAAGCCCATCACCAACGCCCTGACCATCGACCTCGAAGATTACTACATGGTTTCCGCATTCGAGTCGGTGGTAACGAAAGAAAATTGGCGGCACTACGAGTCGAGGATCGAGCGCAACGCGCGCAGGGTTCTCGACATCCTCGATGCGGCAAATGGAAAGCGCGGCGTCAAGGCCACCTTTTTCTGTCTGGGGTGGGTCGGCGAGCGATACCGGCACCTCATCCGGGAAATCGAACAACGGGGCCATGAAATCGCCTGTCACGGGTACGACCACCAGCTCGTTTATCGAATGACCCCGGAGCAGTTCCGGGAAGACGTCCTGGTTTCGAAGCGAATCCTGGAAGATGCCGTCGGGAAGAGCGTGATCGGCTACAGGGCGCCCAGCTATTCCATAACGGAAAAATCGCTCTGGGCGCTGGAAATCCTGGGTGAGGAAGGATACCGATACGATTCCAGCATCTTCCCCATCCACCATGACCGCTACGGGATTCCGACGGCACCGCGGTTTCCTTTCCTGGTCATGCGAAACGGAGACGGAGGAAACGGTCCGCCCGTGCCTGCACGCCTGGATCAAATGCCGCTGTGGGAGTTCAATCAGTGTGAATCATATGAGGACTGCATTGTGGAGTATCCGATCTCTACGGTCAAGGTGCTGGGCTGCAACATTCCCCTCAGCGGCGGGGGGTACATGCGGTTGTTTCCCTATGGCGTGATCAGGAAAGGACTGTTACAGATCAACACCGGCGAAAAGCAGCCCTTTGTGTTCTACCTTCACCCCTGGGAATTCGACCCGGAGCAGCCGCGCATGAGTAATATATCGGCACTGAGCAGGTTCAGGCATTACGTCAACCTGGATGGGACGGCCGAGAAGCTGAAGAGATTGCTGGGCGATTTCAAGTTTTCTTCCATGGCCGACGTGATCGGTATTCGATAAGGAGATCTGGATGATAGGCACAGTCAGCGTCCTGAAAAATGTGCGATTGATCGGTGCCAAAGCTGTGGCTTCCGAGGGCGGGAGATATTCATATCGATATCCGGTCTGTCTCATCGCATTCGTTGCGACCTTTTTGCTCGCAGCCCCAATGCTTTGTGAAAATGAGGTGCATGGTATGACAAAACAGAGGCACATTGTGCTACTGGGGGCGTCGGTGGGACATGACTGGAATATCGAGGCCTTGCCTGAGCGGCTCACGCAAAACCAGGCCATTCGCGGCTATAGGTTCGAATATGCGGGCGAATACGCGTTCGATAAGACGGAAGCCCTGATGAAGATTCTACAGCGGACGAAGAACAAACCGGATGCCATCTTCATCAAGGAGTGCGCAGCCTACTTTCCAGGAGACCTGCGGGAGTACCAGCGACTGATGAAGGGGTGGGTCCAGCAATGCAGGAAAGCAGGAGTGATTCCCATGCCGACTACCGTGGTGCCTGTGGTCAGCAGCAAGAACAAATCCATGAAAGACCAACTCAAAGACTTCATCAAGACCTTTCTCGGCAGGCCGACAACCGCTACACAGCTGGAAGGGATATTCCAGTACAACGATTGGATCAAGGAATATGCCGCGCAGGAAGGGCTTGTCGTACTTGATCTCGAGGCTCCCCTGCGGACAAGCCAGGCAGATCGAAGCCTGAGAGTCGATTTGCACAGCGGGGACGGCTTGCACCTCAATGCAAAGGCCTATGAGATATTGGATGAGGTTGTCGTACCGACACTGGACCGTGCCTTTCGGAAGAAATAGACCTGGTGCATTTCGGTTGCGCTCGCAATGAGTGATCATTCAAGAACACAGTATAAAGTAAACTATTGTCTGCCTTATCTTGCACCGCTTCTGGCAACGGCGTTTCTCTACCGTGAGACGCTGGTCAGGCTGGGCGGGGGATTGATGACCTATGAGAATTCGCATGGCCTGGTCATTCTTGCAATCAGCGTGTACCTCGTATGGAGCAAGAGGCATGAGCTCGGAAAACAACCCGTAAAACCTGGAATGATTGCCGGGTCAGTCGTTGCGGCTTTGGGCTGCGCCTTTCTGGTCGCAGGAAAATATAGTGCTTCGGTGATTTTGTCAGATGCATCCCTGATCGTCACCCTTATGGGGCTCACCTGGCTTCTGCTGGGTACAGGCCATTTAAAGATTCTCGCATTGCCCATAGGGTATTTGCTCTTTGCCTATCCTGTATTTGACTACCTGCCGGCCGGCATTCTTATACATTTCCAGCATATCACCGCATGGCTTGCAGAGAATATCTTGAAAATAACGGGCATTTCCGTGCATCGCGATTCCGTTTATCTGGAATTGCCCAACGTGACGCTGCAGGTTGCGCAGGTATGCGCTGGAACCAGCCACATTGTCGCACTGCTCGCCGTTTCTGTTCTCCTTGCACATTATTCGCTGGAGGGATGGCTGAAGAAAGCCGTGCTTGTCACAGCGGCTCTATTTATTGGGCTGACCGCTAACGGTTTACGTGTCGCTGTCATAGGAATCCTGAGCATGTGGAACAGAAACGGGGCTCTACACGGTCCCTCAGACATATTCTATGTGTCCTTTGTTTTTCTCGTTGGGCTTGCACTGATTATCGGGTTGAATTATTTGATGGGAGGGCGAGGGCAAACCCCCGTTGGAAGCGGTAAAGCGAACGGGCCAATGGATGAAGCCATATGTGGAACGAAAACGGGCCAAGGATCAAACAGATTGGGCAACGTGCGGGGTGCAATCATGCCTCTGTCGTTGTTGATAGCGATCCTCATTCCAGTCTCTGCGTCGGCTTACATGCATGTATACAGTCCACGGCCGGTACCGATGAAAGATTCCCTTGCCAGTGTGCCCTTACGAATAGGGGACTGGGATGCGGTATGTGCCGAGAAAGAAAATTTCGTTCCAGCCGATATACGGCCCGACGAAAGGTTAGCGCGGTGTTATCAAAACAAAGCAGGGGATACGCTTCAGCTGTATGTCGCCTATTTCACGCATCAGCGGCAGGGACAGAAATTAACGGACTTTACTCTGAATGCGTACAATGAGGGGGATGAGTTGGCGATATCGATGGGCGGTGCAAGAATCCTTGTCAGGAGAGCCGTACCGAACAGGCATGGACCGAAGGAACATATTTATTACCTGTATTGCATCGGCAATCGCGTGATTTCGAACCGCATCGATGCAAAGGTGTCCCTTCTGATAAACGGCATCTTCGAGAAAAGGACGAATGGGAGTCTTGTTGTCATGAAAATAGAACGAGCGCGAGGCGTGTCAAGTGGATTCTCCGACGATGACAGGGCGATTCTCGAGTCGATCTTGCCGGTTATCCTTCAGCACATGAGTTCCTGACGTACCGCAAGCTATCGTCGCTGGCGGAAATATATCGCTTACACGGGCATAATCATTGAAGAAACCGTTATTTCACTCTTTACCGCCAGCAGGTCATAAAATACCGCTAAGACTCCTGTTTGGGTGTATAGGGAACCGCTCGCAGGAGAATCGTGATCGTGCGATCGAGCGCATAATAAGGTATCTGGGGGGCCGTAAGGCTTTCTATTTGTCATCCGGCAGGGCTGCATTATGGCTTTACTTGAAGGCGCTGTCCATTTTCAAGCCGGAAAGGAAAGAGGTAATCGTTCCTGCCTATACCTGCCCCTCCGTTGTGTCAGCCGTTTTCAAAGCGGGCCTCACCCCGGTTCTCTGCGATAACAACCTGGATGATTTCGGCTATGAGCTCCGAGAGTTCGAGAACAAACTGGGCAGAAAGACGCTTGCTGCAATCGCGGTGCATCTTTACGGCGTACCGGTAAGGGTTGATGACATACAGGAGCTTTGTCGAAGTAATGGCGCCGCTCTCGTGGAGGACGCCGCCCAGGCCTTCGGAAATTCCTTCCTGGGTGAGAAGGACGTGAAACTTGGCATGAAGGGTGACGCGGGGTTTTACAGCTTCGGTCGCGGCAAGCCTGTCAGCATTCTGCATGGTGGCCTCCTGGTAGTGACGTCTGATGAAGTCTTCCGTGAGGCCGGAAAAATTGCGCAGGGATTGAAGACAGATAACGCAAGCGTGCAGTACTGCCTTGCGCTGAGTACTTACGCCCTCTTTTCAAATCCAACTCTCTACTGGATTCCCCAAATGATCCCCTTTCTCAATCTCGGAGGAACGGTATTTGAGCCCGAATTCGAAACATCAAGGGGGTTGAGTGTCGCAGCATCGTTTCTGGAAACAATGCTTGCCGGGCTTGAAAAGGAAAAAGAAATCCGGGGGACGAACTCAAAGTGGTACTCGGACAATTTATCGCAAGCTTGCTTTAGGCATATCGGCTTACGAGGAGAATATCCATACCTGAGATATCCCTTGATCATCGATGACAGGGATTTGAGGGCTTGTATTCTCGAGAAACTGGTCGCGGAGGGAACCGGTGCAACGGGTTCATATCCGACCCCGTTGAATCAGTTGCCCAAGCTCAGGGAGGTGCTGGCGGACGACACAGAGTACAAGTGCGCAAAAAAAATAGCAGAATCCATTGTCACTCTGCCCGTTCATTCGGGAGTATCCGCGGCGAATAGGGAAAACATAATGAGTATCATACGGCAGGTGCTTAATGCGAATTAGACTGGCCGAACAGGATGAAGAAAAGCACTGGGATGATTACGTCAATTGCAATCCGAAAGCCACGCTGTGTCATCTTTATGGTTGGGGAAAGGTGATACGGGAGACCTATGGCCATTCAGCCTACTATCTTATGGCTGAGATAAATAATGTGGAGAAAGGCAACAAGGTCGTCGGCGTCCTTCCAATGGTTCATATCAAGAGTCTGTTGTTCGGAAATGCGTTGGTCTCCATGCCATTTCTCAATTACGGCGGCTTACTCGCGGACGATGACAATACGGAAAAAATGCTTCTCGAAGAGGCAATAAGGCTGGGACGCGATCTGAGGGCTAAAAACATCGAACTCAGGCATACACATCCCATATTCTGGCCAAACGGGCAGGGGGTTGCGGCAACTGGAGAGGCGAAAATACCCGAGCCCATGACCCATAAGGTGAGAATGCTGCTCGACCTACCCGAATCGTCCGCGAAGCTGTTCGAAACTTTTAAATCGAAACTTCGAAGCCAGATACGCAAACCTCAGAAAGAGGGGCTGATGACGGTCATCGGCGGGGCGGAATTGCTTGATGATTATTATCAGGTGTTTTCCATCAATATGCGGGATCTGGGGAGTCCCGTTCATTCGAAAAAGCTCTTCGGAAATATACTGAAAGAATTCGGCAGCCGTGTCCGTTTGGGGGTCGTCAAATACCAGGGGGCATCTGCCGCGGCGGGCTTGATCTTCTGCTTCCGGGATATGGTCGAGATCATTTGGGCGTCATCGCTTAAGTCGTTCAACCACCTGAGTCCCAACATGCTCCTGTACTGGGCGTTTCTCGAGTATGTGACCGATGCGGGGTATCGGCGCTTTGACTTCGGCAGATCGACACCGAATGAGGGTACCTATAAATTCAAAGAACAGTGGGGGGCAAAGCCTTCGACTCTGTATTGGTATGAAAATGGGTTGCGGGGGGATTCGAGGCGACCGGCCGAGGAGAAAGCCTACCGTTTCAGGAAGAAGGGCGAAGAGTGGTGGCAGTCGATGCCTCTCTTCTTGGCGAATACAATTGGTCCGATGATCCGCAGGAACATACCATTGTAAAATAATCAGGAACCTGGCGAAATTTCGAGAAGGGCAAGCCTATGAATACAGGCCTCGTTAGTATCATCATACCTACGTATAATCGCGCGATGATATGTAAAGCCGCGGTGGAGTCGGTTTTGTCTCAAACCTACGAAAACGTCGAGGTCATCGTTGTCGACGACGGTTCTAAGGATAACACCCAAGACGTCATTTGTGGGATAGATGACCGGGTCAAGTACATCTACAAGGCAAACGCAGGTGTGTCGGCAGCCAGGAACACGGGGCTGGAAGCGGCAACGGGGGACTACATTGCTTTTCTCGACAGTGATGATTCATGGCTTCCGTGGAAACTGGAAGCACAGCTCAATGTCCTGAAAGCATATCCAGAGGCCGGAATGGTGTGGACGGATATGTTGGCGGTGGACGAATGGGGGAAAATGCTGCATGAATCGTACATTAAGTCGATGTATGCGGCTTACGCCTACTTCGACCGCGAAAAGCATTTTCGAATCAGCCAGCCGCTGTCTACACTTTGGGATGGCCGTCCCGACGTATACAAGGATAAGAAATGCTATGTTGGGAATATCTTCTCATGGATGTTCATGGGAAATTTGGTGCACACGTCTACAGTCTTGTTGAGAAGGGACCGGCAGAAAAGAGTGGGCCTTTTTGATGTCGATTTAATCAAGAGTGGCGAAGACTACGACTTTCATTTCCGTACGTGCAGAGAGGGGGATGTTGCGTACATTGACATACCATCTATCCGCTATCAGGTGGGGGGGGCAGACCAACTTACACAGCCCGAGCATATTGGATGGATAGCCGCAAATAACCTCCGAACCGTGACCAAAATGTATTCCCAGGCTCGAGACGAAATAAATCTCCCCCGGCGGATGATTCGCAAGCGGTTGAGCGATTCCTACACTTGGGTGGGTATAACGAAATTATTCGGCAAGGGAGGAGCGTCAACTCGATATTTCCTGAAAAGTTTACAGCATAACATATTTCAGCCGAAACTATTTATCTTCATGCTTTTGTCTCTGTGTCCCATAAAGACTGTGGAATATAGCGTGGCCCTCAGTAGGAAAGCGAAAAACATTATCGCGAAATGACGACGAAAGTTGGAAGACTGTCTATGGGGGCCAACCGGGGACCGCTATTGCATTCATATTGATAACTGCCTGTCTTATATCCGGAGATAATTGAAATGAGAGCCGAGGTAGTAACGTCAATCCAAGGGTTGAAGGATGTTAAGGAAGAATGGAACAGACTTCTCGAAGGGTCGATATCCAATTCAATCTTCTTGACATGGGAGTGGGCGTATTCATGGGCGGAGTGTTTTATCAATGAGGAGCGGGAACTCTTTGCGGTTAAATTATATGATGACAATAATAGGCTGATTGGGATAGCGCCTTGGTACAAAAGCGTAATTAAGATAGGTCCCTTTTTCATCAGGCAGATTAATTTTATAGGTACCCCGGAAACAGCGTCGGATTACCTAGATGTGTTTACAACAAAAGGGAGAGAGAAAGAAGTCAGCAATTATTTATATGATTACCTATTTGGTGAATCGTCAAATAGCTGGGATTCACTAAATCTACAGGACGCGAAAGCGGAGTCGCTTTTCTTGTTGAACTTCATGCACAAGCATCGTCTTATGGGTAGACATTTCGAGATAAGCCAGGGGTCATTCTGCCCGATCATATCATTGCCGGACACCGAGGCAGAATTTTTGTCTAAAATTTCATCCAGCAGGAGCAAGCGATTTAGGCAGGACCTGAGAACATTGAAAAAGACAGATGAGGTGGATATAAAGACGTGCGTGACAGAGGGTATTGAAGAGGCGGTGGACAACTTTTTCAAGTTATACGCTGAAAAAACAGAATGGGAAGGAAAGGACCTTCACAGGTTCATAAAGCGTCTACATGCTAACTCTGGAGATTTGAGTTACCTTAAAATAGATTTTCTGCAGGCGAACGGAAATGTAATAGGCGGTCTCTTGCACCTAAAGCACAATCATGTGTTGTCGCTTTATTTGATGGCAGTGGACAAAGCGTACAACCCACGAATAAGCACAGGAAATCTGCTTGTCGGTTTGTGCATAGTAAGGGCGATAGAAAATCAGTTTGAGGTATACGATTTTCTTAAGGGGTATGAAGAGTATAAATTTTACTGGACGAGTGAAGGCCGCACAACACAGAATGTGTTTATCGTTCAGAAGAAGATCCTACCGATCCTCTATATGATGAAAAGAATGGCAAAATACGCCATGAAGACAATGTTACGGTGAGAACTAAAAAGAAGTATTATGCACCTTGTCGTCACAATAGATACTGAGGAGGATAATTGGGGGGACTATACAAATACGTCCTTCGGTATAGAGAATATTAGAAGAATACCGTCTCTTCAAAAAACATTTGATGAATATAATATAAGACCTACATATCTTGTAACGTACCCAGTTGCAACTAACAAAGAATCTGTAAAAATCCTGAAGGACATTCTACAGCAGGGCAAATGCGAAATTGGAATGCATTGTCACCCCTGGAGTACTCCACCATTTAAAGAAGAGAGGAATTCACACAATAGCATGATGTGCAATCTTCCATATGACCTTCAGTACAAAAAAATGAATGAACTACATAAAGTGATAGGAAGAAATATTGGAATCGATGCAAAAACTTTCAGGGCCGGTAGATGGGGTTATAATGCTCATACTGCAGTTGTTCTGCAGAAACTTAGCTATCGGGTGGATACATCAATAACGCCTTTTACAGATTGGTCTGAATATTACGGGCCAAACTATTTTAAAATAACACCAAAGTCATACTGGTTCAATGCCCCTGAAATATTTACAAGTGTCCAGAAAAGTGAAATGGTAGAAATACCCGCAACTATTGGATATCTGCAGGATAACTATGAGTTGTGCAATCTAATTGATCGACTTTTGACGTCTCGGCTCGGTAGGAAATTTCGCATGAAGGGATTACTGAGCAAAATGAAATTGATTAACAAGGTGTGGCTATCGCCAGAAAATTCGCATTCCAATCAAATGATAAAATTGACGAAAGTTATGCTGAAAAAAAAATATAGAATCGTGAATATGTTCTTTCACTCTACGTCATTGCAAGGGGGCTTGAGCATTTTCGTTAAAACAATAGAAGACGAAATACGCTTTTCAAATCGTCTGAGGGAATATTTTACATTTACATGTCAGACAGGAATTAAGTGCCTAACATTGTCAGAAGCCGCGGATATGATACAGGGAGATGGGAGATTATGATTTTTGAATTATTGAAAATTATTAATAGAGTATTCATTTTCCTTACACTCAAAATTGATCGTATGAGACTTCGCGGCCTAATAAGACGAGGGCTCAAAGTCGGAAGAAATGTTTATATATTTCAGGATGTGGAGATCGATTCGGGATATCCCTACCTAATAGAAATTGGTGATAACTGCCGCATAGGTAAAGATGTTATCATTCTTGCACATGATGCCACCATATTTTCGGGTGTCGGCATGACGCGACTAGCTCCTGTGAAGATACTTGAGGGGTCATTCATAGGTCATAGGGCAATTATTTTGCCGGGTGTAACAATAGGACCGCGAGCCATGGTAGCAGCAGGATCTGTAGTAAATAGAAACGTTCCAGAAGGTAAGGCTGTGGCGGGAAATCCTGCGAGGCCCTACACAACGTTCAAGGAAATTTATGATAGGATTGGAAGTGAAGCACGGGAAGAAAATATTATTGATATAGAGGATATTGAAAGGGGAGTCATAAAGATCGACACAATTCGGGAGATAGTCGACAGGAACTCTATTGCATTTGTAAAAAGTATACCGATTTACGACCCCTTTTATGTCAATACAAATATGGAGGAGTGCAAAAAGAATGCAAAGGATTTGTACGCAAAGTTCAAGAGCTCATTAGGCGTGAAGAAGTCAGAATGAATATTTTATAATTCGTAGTAGAACGGATTAACGTAAAAATATGAGTGAACTTGGTCTTGCTAAGAAAGTCTTTAATTCTTTGACATGGGTAAGCTCCGCTAATCTGTTATCCCAGATATTATCGTGGGGAATTACCATCGTCATAGTTCGGCATTTATCCCCTGGTGATTTTGGCTTAATGGCCATGGCAGTGGCATTTTGGGGGTTTTTAACAATGATCGGGGATTTTGGGCTTTTTGCGTCAATAGTTCAAAGCAATGAGGTGTCGAAGGACCAGTTACGGGAAATATTTGGGTTTATTATAATATTAAATATTTTATTTTTAACCATAACTCTAATCGGGTCACCCATAATCAGTGGTTATTTCAAGGAACCAAGACTGACTGCAATCTTGAGAACACTAAGTATTGTATTTTTCTTCATACCTTTTTATGTCATCCCTCACTCACTACTTCTTCGAGATATGAATTTTAAATATATATCGGTAATTGATGTATTGTGCAATCTGTTTGGTGCGACCACTTCATTTTTATTTGCGGTAACAGGCCACGGCGTCTGGTCACTTGTATATGGTACACTGACTCAATATTTCTGCAGGGGTGTTACATTTTCGCTTGTAGCTAAAAGTCATTATAGGCCTCAATTTAGAATTGATAAAATAAGATGTATGCTTTCATTCAGCAGTTTTTTTACAGGAAGTACGATATTAAGATATTTATTTTTTAAATCGGACATAATTATCGGTGGAAAGTACATGGGTCCTGATGCACTTGGGATATATTCAATAGCAAATCAATTGGCGTTTGCCCCTGTAGAGAAAATGTCAAATATTATACCGCAAATCGCGTTTCCGGCATTTTCCAAGATGCAATTAGATATAAAGTCATACTCGTCATATTTCCTGAAGGGAATGAAGCTTCTGAATGTGATATTTATACCTTGTTATATTGCGCTATTCTTTCTTGCAGAAGATATTGTGGCATTGTTACTTGGCCCTAATTGGGAACAAATTGTGTTGCCTATGAGAATACTTTGCCTAGTTATGCCACTTCGCACTTTGGAGGTGTTGTTTATTCCGGCAATGAACGGTCTTGGTAAATCCAGAATTACGATGATAACAAGTGGAATGTCTTTGTTTATTATGATGTGTGCTTTTTGGGTGGGTAGTAATTGGGGATACATCGGTATGTGTTGGTCATGGGTAAGTGGGTTTACAATTATATTTCTTATAATGATTGCAATCTGCATAAAAGAATTACACTTAAATATTGTGTCGATAGCGCATACGTATATAACGCCAGTTATTTCAAGTGTAGGACTATTAATAGTGGGGCTAATAATGTCTAAATATTACAAGAATATCATGCATCCATTCTTTAATATTATATCATTTTCAATGGCTTCTGTTTTTCTCTATTTTGCTGCTGTCTATATCATAGATAGACCAATTATTATATATTTGAAGTCACTTATCCCTGCGAGAAAATAAACATAAATAATATTAGAATTATAATGATACAGAAATCGCAATATTTAACTGCTGTAAAAAGTAATGAATCTAATATTTTAATCTATACATTTTATATATGGACATTTGTTATAATCGCCAGACCTCAGGATATCATTGAATTACTAGTGCCTATGAGGCCAGCATTGTCAGTTGGATTTGCTGTATTTATCGCTTACTTGCTCAAGTATTCGCATTATAAGAACAAGAATAGAATATTAGAAAGCACGCAATGCAGGTTATACCTCTATTTGTTAGCAGTGATGATCATCAGCATCCCATTCGCTTATTATAGAAGAGGAGCTTTTGATTTTTTTTTCACAAGGTACATAATAATAATATTGTATTTTTACATATTCTATAAAATTGTAGATAATGAAAATATATTAAATAATGTATTATTTATATCATGTATGGGTGCAAGTATATATTCGGTGAACGCCATATATCAAGGCAAAATAGAAGCGGGTAGACTAGCATTTGGCGAGATGTTCGATCCTAATGATCTTGCTTTTTTTGCAGTATCAAATATTACATTTAATGTATTATTTGTATCGATGCCTAACTCTTTGTGGAAAAAATATTTATGTCTCATAAACATCGTAATTGGTGTATTATTTATCATGATGACAGGATCAAGGGGTGGTGGAATTGCTTTAAGTCTTGTTGTTCTCATTTTGCTCTTTGATCGATCAAGAAACGTTAAATATTCATACAAAATAATTATTGCGATATTGACAATTGTAGCAGTTATTTACGCAGGATCGGCAATCGATTATTCTCGATTTGAAACGATAACGCAAATCGGGGAAGATTATAATGTATGGGATGAAACTGGCAGATTGCAAATATGGAATACTGGAATCGGGTTGATGCTAAGTAATCCATTGACCGGAGTCGGATTAACATGTTTTCAAGAAGCTATTGGTACGGAACGTAGAGCGAAGGGCCTTCTGGAGATATGGCAGGCTCCTCACAATTCGATAGTGCAAATCGGGACAGAAACAGGAATATTTGGCATAATTCTTTTCGTGCTAATAAGTTATAAGACATTCAGTATATTCGGAATAGTTAAGAAAAATTCTGAATTTAGAATGTTAGCTATGATAGCTTTCGTGTCGCAAGTTGGATTTGTCGGGCATTTCGTGTCCGCTATGTTTCTTAGCCAGGCTTATTCAGTATATTGGGTATTCTATGTCGTAATCTCTGCTAGTATTGCAGAACTCAATAAACGTAAGACGGATTCATTAAAATACATCTCGTGAATACGTTTACTTATAAAGTTTAAGTATAATAATATGCGTTCTTTAACGTAAGAATATATGTATTATGATGAAATTGTGAAGTTGTAATTGATTTAAAGAATGTAAGAGCAGCAATTTCATTTTATGGTGATTTGTTAAAAGGTAAATTGGAAATAGTATCTTTCTTTTGGGGAGGATAAGATGTTTCGAAAGACATTGAAAAGAATTAAATGGGCTGATAGCGACATAATTTCATCAATAGTAAAAATTCTTTATTACAACATACTGAAGAAGAACCGTTTTGCAATATATGAATTTGATTTGAATCAGGAATTCTCGGGACCTTTACTTGACCCAAAGCAATATGAAGTACGCGTAATTGATTGCGATGAACTTGGTAAAGTTATCGCAGGTAAAAATGATTTGCCTCGTGAATTTTATATGAATGAAATAGACGGAGTACGGTATTGTGTACTTGTGACGGCAGGAGAAAAATTAGGTCATATATCGTGGATTTATCTAAAAGGGGACAAGGATAGATGGTTTAATCTAAAAGAAGATGAAGCACACGTAAATTACTCTTATACTTATCCTGGATTTAGGGGTGTGGCGTTTTTTCCAGAAGCACTCCGTGCTTCAGCACTATGGCTTAAAAATCGTAACTATCGTAGAATAATAATGGATGTGCATGAAGAAACGATATTCATGATTAATAGCATGAAAAAAGTAAAGGAAGTAAAGCGTATCGGTACTCTAACACATTGGTTTCTATTTAGACCAAAATTCAAAGATTAATAAGATAATGATATGCTAATTTGGAAAAAAATGCATAAAATCATATTTAATAAGTTATATCGAGTATTGAATATTATGATTATATCAATATCTCAATATATAACTGTATCATTCATAAATAAGCATATAGATAAGAAATTAATGTTGTAAGAATATTATATTCATAACATTAAGAGAATAAGACATAAATTCTATTAGTATACTATGAAAGTAATTCTATTAACAAGAAATGGTCATGAGCATAGTCATGTAATGAATTCACTCTATAAGACTTTGGGCACTAATCTATGCGGAATATTTATTGAACGAAATATTAAGATATATAGTATGAATAGAATGTGGATGAGCTTAAATAAAAAATACTCATACTGGAGAATATCAGAAAGAATACTAACAAAAATAATCAGAAATGCATTGAAATATGATGATAGAAAAAACAGAGCATTCAATAAAATACTGGGGATGCAGTATATAAGCAAAGAATTAGAAAATATTCCTCAATACGAAGGATTATTGAATAGCAAAGAAACAGTAGAATGGATAAAAAGTATTAACCCAGACATTATACTTGTATATGGTACGAGTATAGTTAGCAATGAAATATTATATCTGGCAAAATACGTTGCCTTGAATATGCATACAGGGTTGTCACCATACTACAGAGGCAGTGACACATACTTCTGGCCTCTGTATAACGGAGAACCTGAAATGGTAGGTGCAACAGTTCATCAATGTACATCTCAAGTGGATGGTGGACGCATATATGCTCGAATATCCGTGAGATTAAACGAAAATGATGACATTTTTACGGCGTACGCGAAGTGTATTAAAGCCGGTACCTATATTTATTCATCAGTTGTGAATAGGTGTATTCAAGGAAACATTAAGAATGCAGATATACAGGACTTGTCATTAGGAAGAGAGTATCATTTCAGTGATAGAACTTTTATGCATGATTTGAAGATGGAGGTCCTTTTCAGATCAGGAAGACTAAAATACCTTATAAAACAATCATATGAGAATGAACCGCTATTTCCTGCAGATGGTTTATCATGCTAAATACATTACTGGGAGTATTCTCGAATTCGTTAAGTAAGATAATCCACTCTGCAGATATAACTAACTTATTTCTACTGGATTCAAGGTTACGTCTTGTATTTTACCATGGAATAGGCAGCGAGATTAGACCCTGCTTAGCCTATTTGAATGACGAAATATCTGAAGATACATTCCAAAGACAAATAGATTACCTTCAATATAATTATAACGTCTGTCCGCTTGAAGAAGCGATTAACGTTGTATACTCGCATGACAAAAAGAAAGAGAAACCTGTATGTTCGATAACATTTGATGATGGATTAGCAAGCGTTTATAAAAAAGCATTTCCTTTGCTTAAGAACAGAGGCTTAACTGCAGCAGTGTTTCTTAACACTGCCGTAATTGATAACAAAAATATACTATGGTTGCATTTATTAAATTACCTGGTGTTTCATAAAGGATTAATAGTAGTAAGACAAATAATCAGCGATACACTTGGTAATGAATTTAAAATTATAGAATATGATGAAAAACAATTCATGAAATGGTGTAAAAATAATTATTACATTTTATTTCGAGCAAAATCTATTCAAAGACTTATCAATGTGCTGAAAGTTGATGTGGAAGAAGTTGCATATACTGAAGCATTATATCTGACTACAGATGAAATAAAACAAATGTCAATGTGTGGATTTACGTTTTACTCTCATACGGAAAATCATTTACCACTTAAGACATTGCCTGATGAGATATCACGGAAAGAAATTGATAACGCACTAAAGTATATGGATAATAATAAGATAGGATCAAGGAAATTCGTGAGTTTTCCTTTTGGAATGGTCAAGGATTATGGAGAGAAGGCAAGAGAGTATGCTTTATCTGTTGGACATGAATATGTATTAGAAGTTGGTGATGGATACAATTCATTTTCAAGAATGCGTGAAAATAAAACATATTCGCGAGTGTCTCTAGGATCTTGTTCTTCTGAGCCAAAAGAACTATTCTCTGCGCTCGAGATAACACCGAGATTAAAAGCCTTCATAAATTCGTTTAGATCATTATTTAATGATAATAGGTAGAGATACTACGGCACTAGTTGACATGCAGAAAAAATATAAAATAGCATATGTTCTAACTTCTGTAGCTTATGGTGGATTAGAAACAGTGGCAGCAAATTTTCTGCAAGCTTACAACAAAGAAATATTTCAAATAATACCTGTTGTAATGATACGAAAGGATTTGGAAGATAATCCGTTCATAAATATGCTCAATAATGTACGATATAAATATGAAAAAGTATATCTTAGTCAAAACATAACAAATAGCCTCCAGCATGCAAGTGCAATAAAGAAACTATACGAAATTATTTATAGAATTATTAGTAAGGAGGCGGTTGATCTAATTCATTCAAACGGAACGTTGTCTGATATACTTACAATACCAATATCAGTGGCAACAAGGATACCGAGTATTTCAACTTGCCATGGCCTTATATCCACAACGAGGAGATTGTCTTTTTACAATTTTATGAACAGGCATGTACTTAGACTAGCGTCTGCTGTTATCGCGGTATCAGACTCAATTAGAGTCGATCTCGAAAGGAGCGGAATCAAGGGAGAAAATATCAAAGTTATACAAAATGCTATAGAAGTAGAAGAAAATACGGAAATTAAGAAGAAGAATAGGAAGGATATTAGGTATGAATATGGAATAGACAATGATAAATTTGTAATTGGATATGTCGGTCGCTTGAGCACAGAAAAGGGAGTAGAGCATCTGATAAGAGCAATCCCAAAAGTAATTGAAAAATGCCCGAAACTGACTGTTGTAATTATTGGAGAAGGACCGGAAAGAAAACGACTTGAGGAGTTAGCGCGGCAACTATCGGTAGAGAATTGCATAATGTTTCCGGGATTCCAAAGCAATGTAAAAGCATGGCTTTCCGCATTCGATATATTTGTATTGCCATCTTTGATGGAGGGTACGCCAATGGCACTCCTGGAAGCCATGGCGCACGGTTTGCCTGTTATTGCATCATATGTCGGTGGTATACCAGGGATTATTCGTTCGGAAGAGAATGGAATACTTATTCCGGCTGCTAATGAGCAAGAATTAGCACGGGCAATATGCAATATATGTGAAAATGAAAGATTGAAAAATAAATTGGCAACCGAGGCGAAAAGAACAATCAGCGAGAATTATGATATTAACGATTGGACTAAAAAGATTGAGTATGAGTACCTTAAGCTGCTTATTAAAGATCAATTAAATTAGACCTGTTTTGGCACCAGATCGCACAGGTATTTGGCTACCTGATCGAGGAGATCTCCGGTGCGTTGATTATAACGAAACTCCAGTTCATTATGATACATCGGGAAGCTGTCCTTGGAAACACCGTGATGTTTCATCAGACAATCCTTGGCAAAACTCCAGAACCCCTAGAAGCCGTAAATGTAGACCCGATCGAATGAGAAGTACTTCTGGTGGTCGACCTTCAGGTGCTGGTAGCCGCAGAACATGAGGATGTCATTGCTGCCGAACTTATCCGTATAGACCACGCTGTCTCGACGAACATTCTTGATGGTGAGCATAAGCAGCGTATCTGCCAAGATACTCGTCAAAACATTGACATGGACCCGGCCCACCCAATCCTGGATGCAGAACAGCGGCACTTTGCAGGCTTCGCTACGGCCTCGATTGCCCTTGCGCCGTACCTCGAAGTAGGCCTCGTCGAGTATGATCACGTCGCCAGGCAGGGAGGAAGCACCCTTAAAGTGGCTCAGGATGGCTGTGTGGATCGTGCTCACGACCCTGTAGACAGTCCGATAGAAAATGCCCAACTGCAGGGACATCTTGCGGACCGAGACCTCCAACTCAAGGAGGTTGATCAACGAGAGCCACTGGACTTCGCTCAAACGGCCGTAATTAATCCAACGCCCCGAGAAGACATGGAACGTATAGCCGCAGCTAGAACATCGATAGCGCTCATTGGCCAGTTTGTAGAGATTCAGCTGTCCACAGCGGGGGCAAAATCGATGTCCATTATTACGGCATTTTCTCGACAAGTAATTGCGAGCCGTTCGCTCGCTTGAAACCAGCTTGTAGTAAGCATCTAAGTCCATGCGGCACCCTTAACACAAGTACCAGAACAGGATCAATTACAAGAATTCATATGTATTATATATTTATTTATATATTTTGTGCGGTTGGGATATATTTAAGCGTTTACGTAATTTATACACTCTTTCTAATACTTACTAATTATTTTGTGAGAGAAAAAAAATGTCTGCATTATGAGCCTAAGACATATTTCGCAGTAATCATTCCAGCACATAATGAACAATTGCTTTTGGAAAAACTTTTGATAAGTATAAAGAAGCAGAATTACCCTGACACTAAGATAGAGCTTCTAGTTGTTGCAGATAATTGCAGCGATGAAACAGCAGCTATTGGGAAAAAAAATGGCGCTGTAGTATTGGAGAGATGCGAACCTACTCGATGTGGGAAGGGATATGCCATTAAGTATGCATTAGAAAATATTGATGTCAATGTATATGATGCTGTATTCATCGCAGATGCAGATAGTGTATTGGATGAAAATACGCTTTTCGCTCTCGATTGTGAGATTCAACGAGGAGCACGTGTTATCCAGTGTTATAATGGTCTGGCAAATCCAGATGAAAGTTGGTTTACGAGAATTATGGATGTGTCAAGAACATTAGGGAACGAAGTCTTAGAACCCGGAAGAGAAAAGATTGGGTTCTCTTCTCATTTGATGGGCAATGGTATGTGTTTTGTGCTCGACGTGATATCCAAATACGGATGGGATGCCTTTACTGTCGGAGAAGATTGGGAATACTATGCAAAATTAGTTATAAGAGATGAGCGAATCGTATTTGCAAAGAACGCTCGAATATTGCACATGGAGTCTGTCAATATCTATCAGGCAACTTCTCAACGACTCAGATGGTCAAGCGGGAGATTCGCTATAGCTGCTAAATATGGCTTTCGATTGCTTTATGATGGCATTAAAAATTGTAAATTCATGAAAATTGACGCGTCCTTGCCCTTACTGTTACCAAACCCATCCCTTGGGATGAGCATGACAATATTGATGTTTACTTTATGCTTCATCATTCCCCTTACAGTATATAGGTGGTATTTAGTCTGGTGGTATTTTATGCTCGCAATACTGCAGATTGCATTCTTTCTCATTGGTATATTTTATGTAAAAAATAAAATGATGAAATTATTGGCCATGTTGTTTGCGCCTATTTTCATGATTTGGAAGTCGATACTCGATTTGTTATCGGTCGTTGGCATTGGTAGACGATATTGGGTAAGGACTGAGCGAAAACTGTGAATAAGTGAGAAGACTAGAAATGGAGAAAATTAACATTTTATTTGTCATACCTCAGTTGGAAAAGGGGGGAAGTGAAACCCTTGTTTACGATGTGGCCTCTCGAATGGACAAAAATTATTTTAACATATCATTATGTTATTTTAATTACTATGGGAATGAGAAGTTCAGAAAAGCGTTTCAAGATGAAGGTATAAGTCTCTACGAGGTCAATAGAAATAGTGCCGTTGACTTTACAACAATGAGGATGTTGGCAAAATTAATACGTAAAAATAATATACATATTGTGAATGCTCATCACTTTGTATCGATGGTATATTCCTTTTATGCATGCAAGATTGCAAATAGTTGCAAGCTAGTTTATACAGAGCATTCGAGTTGGGAAGTAGATCAAATACCTTTTAAATGGAAGGTGTTAGGACAAAGGCTCTTCCGCCATCTCGATTGTGTCATGGGAATAAGTGACGATGTCACAAAGTCTCTTTGTGCTAAATATAATATTAAGGATGTAAATACGCTAACAATTAGAAACGGAGTCGATCTCAATGGCAAGAAATTATTTCGATCAAAGAAAGAGATTAAAGACGAATTTGATGTGGCAGATACTGCTAAAATTATAGTAACAGTTGCAAACTTCAGAAAAGTAAAAAATCATCTGTTTCTTTTGCAGAGTTATAGAGAATTAGTGAGAGAACTAGATAATACGATAATATTATTAATTGGACAGGGTATTGTTCATGATCCGGAATATTCTGAAGGTGAAGTACGAGCATTTATCGACGAAAATAAATTAAATGGTAAGGTCATTCTAACGGGGTACAGGAACGATGTATGGGATCTATTATCAATTGCTGATGTATTCTGCCTAACTTCATTTAAAGAGGGGTTGCCCATCAGTATGCTCGAAGCAATGAGTAGCGGCCTTCCAATTGTCGGAACAAATGTTCATGGTATACGAGATGTTATAGTACATGGAAAAAATGGTTATCTTGTCGAACTCGGTGACACTGTTGGTTTGAAAGACTCATTGCATAAAATATTAGTGAATGATCAATTAAAGAGCAATTTCGCGGCAGAATCGAGAAGAATGGCATCCGAATTATACTCAATGGAACAATGTGTTAAAAGTTACAATAATTTATTTTTAAGTATGATGAAGTATAAAGAAAGCAAGAGTTAAGCCATGAAAAGATGCGAACGGTGTATCATGCCGTCGACAGTACACGGAATAACATATGACGAGCAAGGTGTATGCAGCTACTGCAGAAGTTATTTACCGGAGAGTTATTATGGCGAAGAGGAACTGTATAGAATTATAGAAGAAACAAAAAGAAAGAAAAGAGATTATGACTGTATAGTTCCACTAAGCGGTGGAAGAGATAGTACATATATATTATATTATGCAAAAAAAAATCTAGACATGAAAGTATTGGCTGTGAATTACGATAATGAATTCTCACCTGAATTTACAAAGGCCAATATAAAAAGAGCTTGCGAAATACTGAAGGTGGATTATGTTTCAGTACGTTCAAAAAGGGACTATGTCAAAAAGATTGCTAAGCACAGTATGTTAGCTTCAACGGAATTCGGTCAGTATGGGGAGTGCGTGGGATGTACATATGGCTATAGAAGTGTGGTTTATAGAAAAGCAAGAGAATATTCGATACCACTAATATTATGGGGTGAGTCAAAGGAAGAAGATACTGCAGGGATGGAGATGAAAGCATTTGAACCGATAAGGAGGCATGAAGGAAAATATAAAAAGCTTATTAATAAAGATTTCTACGCTGCAGAAATTTATCGTCTGTTACAAAGGTTAGAATTATTTCTTTCTTGGAAACATGTATTTAGTCGTAGATTCGATCCTATATTTAAAGATGACAAAATTAAGCAAATACGTATATTTGACTACGTATCTTGGGACAGAAGAAGGATTAAGGAAACTATACAAAACGAACTTCAATGGGAAAAACCAGCAGAACTAGTGTCCACGTGGAGAGCAGATTGCGCCCTCGTGGCGTTAACAAATTATTATTATATTAAATTATTAGGATGCTCAAAATCCTGTTTTGGTTACACAAAAATGATAAACAGTGGTCAGATGGATAGGGTTGAAGCTTTGGAACAGGAGGAATATGTTCTAGCAAATTGTTCACAAGGGTTGGAAGAGATATTGAAAGAGCGCATAGGATTGCCAGAAAGTCATGCAAATGGGATACTTTCATATCAGGACGGGGTAAGTCCTGTCAAATAACTGACTGATAACATAGAAATTACCTTTGAGACAGATTTTAGGAATAATAGAATTATGAAATATCAAATGACCGATCGTCAGCTGATAGAAGAAAGATATCATGACGAAGTTCAAAGGTCAGGCGTTATACAGAGGGGCCACCTTAGTACTGGTCAGAGCACTTTTTTTAAACATTTTTACGAACTAATAGGAATTGTCAAAGGCTTGCACATTTTAGAAGTGGGTTGTGGTTGCGGATGGTTTGGGCTACAACTGGCGCAACAAGATGCCAATGTGCTCGGAATAGACATATCCGGTGAACTCGTGAGGCAAGCTAGTCGGGAAGCTGAGAATCAAGGATGCACGGGAAAGGTTGTATTTCAAAAAATGGCAGTTGAACATATGAGTTTTAAAGGAAATTCTTTTGATCTAGTCGTAGGCAATGCAATTCTTCATCATACCGACATTAGCGTAACAATAACAAATGTACATAGAGTTCTTATTCCGGGAGGGAGAGCGATATTTGTTGAGCCTTTGAATGAGAATATTGTTCTTAAAATATGGAGAGTATTAACCCCCTGGCGTAGAAGCAAGACTGAGAGGGCATTGGTAAAACAAGATCTTGAGTACATTAAAACAGTATTTTCCAGTGCTGCGTTCTACTATTTCGGCCTGACATCAATGATCAGCATGGGTCTCCTCATGTATTTTCCAAGAAACAAGATGCTGGGTATGATTAACGAAAAGCTTGAAAGGTGTGATAAAATTCTGTCAACAAAATATCCCCAATTAGGTCAATATTATGCAGTAGTGGTGATGGATCTAAAGAAATAGGAGGGATATAATTAGTTATTACGTGTAAATAATCTGGTATACTGTAGTGAATATACTTCACGTGTTAACGGCAATGGAATTAACTATTTACGAATGATTTTTTTTCTGTGTGTAAGAAAAACCCTTCGGTGATGAGTCATTTGTTTTTTTTTTATAACCATTGCATCTGATAATAGATAGTGTAATCAATGACTTATAAATTGCTTTGCCGTCTGGTATAAGCCTTGCTGATAAGACACAAGGATTTCAATATATCAAATGATATTAAACAAGAAGATTGCATATGATTTCTGATTAAGGTTATGTGTATTTTTGACGATAAATTAGAGAAATAGTGTCGATATTTAGCACTATTTGCATTAGAAGGATAACAGAAAGATGCTAAATATACGGCGTTTAGGAGGGCTCTATGTCAAGGAAATTGATCAATATATTTCTGGTTAATATAATATGTATTGTATCTGCATCCTTGTCTTTTGCAGCTACCCCTCAAATAAATACTGTCGTTGGCACAATTCAAAGCGGTTCGATTTTGACAATCAGCGGACAATATTTAATGGATGAAAATAAGACAAATTGGCTATCACCATTCCAAAACGGAACTAGCTACGGATTTGAAGGTAATTCCTATACTGCTGACGGATACTATCTCGCCCCTGATGAAATGATTCACGGGACAAGAAGTTATGATACAAACGTAAAATTATCAGGAAGTAAATCAATCTATGGGCGCGTAACGGCGGCAACTAAAACGGGGGCGGGATTTGGAATAGATTTACCTTCTGGCATGACAGAAATATATACTCGCTTCTACTCTCGGTGGAACTCAGCTGGAAGTTGGAAGTGGCCCGATTCCTATATTAAGAATCATCTGCCTCTTGGTAATTTTTCCGATGGTCAATACACACAACCTAACTATGGCACTAATATTAATCTTCCTACACAAATTCAATTAATATATGATAGCATGCCTCATCCTTATTCAATAAGTAATTTTCTTCAAAATAATAGATGGTACTGTTTTGAAATAAGAAATAAAACGAGTTCTCCGACTAATTATACTGTCTGGGTTGACGGTGTTTTAATTGCGAGTACAAGCCCCGGTATTGGCTCTCAAGGTACAATGGAGAGAGTTCTTTTTGGCATGATCAATATGTGTTGTCAAGGCAGTGGTTTTGATTTAACAAATTGGATAGACAATTTTACCATATCAACATCACGGATATATCCGTCTACAGTTGTCGAGGCTGGCAATAACCCAAACTATGATACTGCGGCAAAGGTTTACCAGGAACCGATTTACTTATCTGATAATTCTATTCAAATAAGACTCAACCTCAGTGGCCTTGGCTCAGGTCCTTACTATTTGTGGGTAAAAAATAATAAGCAGGAGAGAAGTGTAGCATATTCCCTGACTGGAGGTGATTCGCCGAGTCCGATTATGCTGACGCCTCCTACAGGATTGAGGATAATCAGTCAGTAGATTATTAATACTGGTACTTGTTCTTGGATTATCTTTTTTAATGCTGGAGTTGAGATGGGAGGTGTTTTATGCGCACAAATATTCTGCGCTGTGTTACTGTAATCACAGTTCTGATGTCTATTGTTACATTTACAATTGGCTATGCGAAAGCAGCAACGCTATTTTCCGAAGGCTTTGATGATAACAACTTCGCATCTCGCGGTTGGTTTGATGATACAAACGTTGATATTGATACAGTAATAAAATATTCGGGTGCTGGGTCGCTTAGGCTAACGTGGGCTTCAGGCCAAACAAACCCTCCTCTTGTGATGGCAATGCGAAAGAGCTTTGTAGCAGCTGATAGTTTATATATATCAATGTATTGGCGATTCAGCAATAGTTGGGTTGGTTCGGGAGTGAGTTATCACCCCCACGTAGTAATGATATTATCAGATCGCGATGATCCTTGGGGACCGTTAGCATCTAACTATCTTCAAACATATATTGAACCTCATGACAGAGGGGCATATTTAATATTGCATGACAACCTTAATTCTCCAGCAGTCTGTGGTTCTTACTGTTTTTACACTCCAGCGATAACATTTTCTTTAAACACTTGGCATCATGTTGAAACGTACTTTAAAATGAACACGGTTTCTAATGGTAATCCAGTAGCCGATGGGATAATGAGAATGTGGGTGGACGGTGTAAGCGTTTACAATGTAACAAATAGAATATACAGGAACGGGCAGAACCCGAATCTGAAATGGAGAACATTTGTCATAGCTCCTTGGATAGGCGATGGATCGCCCCAGGCGCAGACAATGTGGATAGATGACCTTACTGTGGCAAATACGACGCCGGACACGCCATCTGCCGCATTAAGTCCTCCAACCGGTTTGAGAGTTATCGAGTAGAAAATCTTTCAGAAAATCATAGAGAGAGTGTGTGATTGTCTATCTCGAAAAGCGTGAATCATGAGCAAGTACGAAAGGATAATCCAGAGAAAGATTATCGTCTGGACCGTGTGTTAATCTTATTTTGATTCTCATATCTTCCGTTCAAAGTGGTAATAGATCAAGCTTTATATGGTTTGTATGGATGTATTGACGTTAAGGCAATTTAGAGAGATTAAAAAATTACATTCGAAAAAGCTTCTCCATAGCATCGCAAGATAAATCACACCAAACATGATGTAAGAGTCAATCTTTATAAAAAGTTTGACACTAATCTGCTTCTTTCCACAATTTCATATCTCCAACTGCTCTGCATTCAAATATTGCACAGTAAATAGAATTCTGTATAGGCATGCGCAATAAATTGCGTGCATGTTCATTTCGGCGCAGGGTAATATGCAATAACTTTTGTCTATAGTTAATCAAATCAATTATTCTACGAGCTATAAGTAATATCTACAATCAGGAGATATTTAAATTGCGAATAGGCATCATTGGCTGCGGACTGAACTCAGATTATCACATCAATTTCGCCAGAGAATATGACGGCGCACAAATAGTTGGGGTGGTTGACCTCAATATTGACAAGGCCAAAGAATGTACAATCAAACATAAAATACCGCAATATTTCAATGATCTCCAGTCTCTTGTTGAGCATACCAAGCCCGAAGTGTTGCATATTGTAACTCCACCGAAGACACATTATGCGGTTACAAAAGAGGCAATCGAACTAGGTCTTCATGTTTTAATCGAAAAGCCTTTAACTTTAAGTGCGGTGGAGGCTCGAGATCTATATAAAATCGCTAGAATTAAAGGTGTCATTCTCTGTCCCATGCATAATCATTTCTTTGACCCTTGCATGCTGAAGGCAAGAGCGCTCATTGATGGTGGAAGAGTTGGCCGAATCATTAATGTAGAAAGCTACTATGGTCTGAACACAAGGATCGATGCCTTCCGCCAGTATCCAGCCCCAAACGTACTGCCTTGGCTCTACTCCTTGCCGGGAGGGGTCTTTCATGACTTCATGCCGCACCCGTTGTACGTGATGCTTCCTTATACCGGAACTACACGTGAAATAAAAGTGATGGAGAGATCCCACGGAGAGCTGCCTCAATGCATATCCGACGAGTTGCGAATCCTGATTGAAGGCGAACACTGTACAGGAACAATTGCGTTTTCGTTCGCGGCAAAGCCTCATTTCCATTTCATGCGGGTCTATGGGACCCGCGGCATGGTGCAGGTGGATTTTAACACGATGACGACGGTGTTTCATCCGTTGAGCGGTCTACCTAAGGCAGCTCAGAAGGTGAACTACAATGTCAGCGAGAGCAAACAACTCCTTTCCGCCACAGTGTCCAATGTCTGGAATTTCCTGCGTGGTAACCTGAAGCCCTACCATGGCATGCAGAATCTGATTCACCGCTTTTATGATAGTGTCAATCAGAAGGGGGAAGTACCCGTCTCGCAGGAGGATGCCCTCCGCGTTCTGGATGCCATTGATGAGATCACCAGGCAGGTCAAGAACACGAAGCTGGCATTCGAGCCCATCATTTCGCTGAAACAGGAGGGCGTCAATAAAGGGCTACCGAAAATATTGGTCACGGGGGCAAGCGGCTTTCTCGGTAAGAGGTTGGTTGAAGTATTGGTGCAGAAAGGGTACCCTGTGAGGGCCCTGGTGAGGAAACTCTCTAACACGAAGAAACTCAAGGCGTGCGGGGTGGAGATATTTTACGGCGATGTAGCCGATCAGGAATCGCTCCGGGCGGCATTTCTTGGCGTAGAGGTGGTTGTCCACGCTGCCGCGGATACGGTGGGCACCGAAAGAGATGGAGAATGGAGCACGATAAGGGGCACCATAAATGTCCTTGATCTCTGCAGTCAGGACGGAATCAGGAAGTTGATTTATGTAAGCTCATGCGCCGTTTACGGAATTGCTGACTGTAGAAAGGGAGAAATAATCAGAGAGGATGGATCGCTAGAGCGCTTTCCGGAGAAGAGAGGATTCTACTCCTGGTCGAAGCTGAAAGCGGATCAGATCGTAGAAAAGGCCATAAAGGAGGGGAAATTGCCCATCATTAGTCTTCGGCCTGGAACCATCTGGGGCCCCGGCGGAGATATCTTCACCCCCATGATGGGATTTTCTCTCGGGGAAAAACTGTTTGCCGTGATCGGGAACGGCAAATTCGTCCTTCCTTTTGTCTATATAGACAACCTCGCGGAAGCGATCGTTCGGGGAATTGAAAATCAGGGAGGAGCCGGCGGTGTCTATAATGTGGTCGATACGGAGAGGATCACGAAAAGGGACTATATGAACAAGCTGGTGAAAAAATTATACCCCGGTGCTACCTGCTTGTACATCCCCTATAGCTTCTTGTACTCAGCGGTGTACTTCCAGGAAAAGCTGTTTTCCTGGATGGGGCGAAAGCCTTACCTCACGAGGTACCGACTGAATTCTTCCCAGAAGAGCATCCTTTACGATTCTTCGAAGCTCCAAAAAGAATTGGGCTGGATACCATCTGCTTCCTTGGAAGAGGGAATCAAAAGCGTTCTAAACCATGAAGTGAACCGCTCCATCAGGCCCGTGTCTTGAATCAGTTCTTTAACGACCATCATCTCATCCTTCCCCTGTGCGCCATCCTAAGGCGCCATGCTGTTTCTCTCTAAAGTTTACTATATCTAAGATAATATGTGCGGAATATTCGGCATAGTCGGATCAAGAATCGATGAAGCTCACCTGAAAAAGGCGACTGATTTGCTGGCCCATCGCGGGCCCAACGATTCGGGCTTTTTCATCGAAGACGGTGTGGGTCTGGGCCATCGCAGGCTTAGCATCATCGACCTCGAGGGTGGCCATCAGCCGATGTACAATGAAGACGGCTCTTTATGCATTGTATTCAACGGGGAGATTTACAATTTTCCCGAGTTGCATGAGCGGCTCGTTTCAAAAAATCACAGGATAAAGACGCGGAGCGACACGGAAACCATCCTTCATGCCTACGAGGAATGGGGGGAGGATTGCGTGGCCCACCTCCGCGGTATGTTTGCCTTCGCGATTTGGGACAGGATGGCTAAGAAGCTATTCATCGCGAGAGACCGCTTCGGGATAAAGCCCCTGTTCTATGCGGATCACGGAGACACATTTTTCTTTGCTTCGGAGATGAAAGCCATCCTTGCAGAACCTGCTATTCGGCGGCAAATGGACGAGGTGGCCCTAGCGAGCTATTTTTCCCTTTCTTATATTCCGGACGACATGACGATCTACAAAGGCATCCGCAAGCTTCTGCCGGGACATACGCTGACTTGGCAGAATGGGCGGGGTCAGATTCGAAAATACTGGGACATCGAGTATGTTCCAGACAGGGGAAAGAGTGAGGACTATTTTATCAACCGGTTCATGGAGCTTTTTCATGAATCCATCAGAATCCATCTGATCAGTGACGTGCCTTTGGGGGCGTTTTTGAGCGGTGGAATTGATTCGAGCGCAGTTGTTGCCGTTATGAGCATGGTGACAGACAGGCCCGTGAACACATTCTGCATGGGGTTTGGCGGCGATGCGGGCGGATACCTGGACGAAAGGGGCTACGCTCGCATGGTGGCGGACAGATATAAGACGAATCACAAGGAGTATGAGGTCCTTCCGGAACCGGAGGGCCTGCTGGAAAAGATCGTCCGTTCTTTTGACGAGCCCTTTGCGGATGACTCCACCATCCCGTCGTATTTTGTTTGCAAAATCGCAAGGGAGAACGTCACGGTGGCCGAGTCCGGCCTTGGCGGTGATGAGGCCTTCGCGGGGTATGAGCGATATCTCGGTTTCAGGGCAAGGGCGCTTTATGGGAGACTGCCTCATTATGTGCGGGAGCGCATGATCCGCCAATTCGTAGACGGCTTGTCTGAGCGTGCCGACGGCCATTACACAGTCAATCATATGAAGAGGTTTGTGCGGTCGTCATCCCAGGATGATGGAAACGCGTATTATGGATACCTCACACGCCTGAATCCCGGAATCCAGGGATCATTATTTTCTGACACGTTCAGGTTCGGCAAATATCTAGAGACCCCCAGGGAGCTAATTCTTGACTACTTCAGATCCGTTCGCACGGAAGACGAGAGAGACGCCCTGAACAGGGTGTTTTACTGCGACGTCAAGACCTATCTCCCAGAAGATATTCTGGCTGTAACCGACAGGATGAGCATGTATCATGCTCTTGAGGTGAGGGTTCCCTTCCTCGACCATCCCCTGATGGAGTTTTGTGCTACGATCCCGCCGGAAATGAAGATGAAGTGGTTCAGGAAGAAGTACCTCCTCAAGAAGGCGGTCCGAAACATCCTGCCCGGGGAAGTGATTGACCACCGCAAGCAGGGCTTTGTGGGGCCCATGACCCAGTGGTTGAAAAATGATCTGAGGGCTTATGCGGCGGATGCCCTTTCCGAAAAAAACTTAAATAAACATGGTTTGCTCAACAATGGGATCATAAAGAGCATACTCGATGAACATTTCTCCGGAAGGGAAATCCATGATACGCTGATCTGGTCGCTCCTGGTGTTCCAGAAGTGGTACGACTTATATATTGAGAGCAATTGTGTCTTGGGTCGCGCGTCCTGAATTATATGAACATCCCGGTGTTGTTCATTCTTTTTCTATCAGTAGTTTTTGTCTTCTACTGGCGACTATCCAAATTATGGCAAAATCTGCTGCTGTCTTCCGTTAGCTTGTTGTTTTACGCATGGGTTGACTGGCGCTTTCCGATTTTACTCCTTATTTTGACTGTAGTTAATTATATTTGTGGTAATAAAATCGCGTTCGCGCAATCTGACGTAAGTCGAAAAACGTGGCTATTCATTGCATTAATTGCTAGTATCGGTCTGCTTGGCTATTTTAAGTATGCCAACTTTTTTATCAATAGCTATATTGCTCTAGCGAATTCCGTTGGTTGGCACGTTACTAACTTTGAAATTCAAATATTAGTGCCCGTCGGAATTTCCTTCTTTACGTTCCAGGCGTTGACTTATCCGTTGGATCTCTATTTCGGCAGAAGTAAAAACACTGCTTCATTCCTCATATTTATCACGTACGTAACATTCCTACCTAAATTGTTTGCAGGCCCCATCGCACGCGCAAATAACTTCATGAGTGGCCTTTCAGAGAAGCGAACATTTCAGATTGAGAATATAGAAGACGGATGTATTCGATTCTTAACGGGCTATTTCAAAAAGGTGATTGTGGCGGACAACATAGCCATTTATTTGGTGAACCCGGTGATGATCAGTCCGAACTCATATTCGTCCACGACATTGTGGGTTGCAATGCTCGGATATGCAGTTCAGATATATGCTGACTTTTCAGGTTATTCGAACATGGCAATTGGTTCGGCAAAGATCCTGGGTTTGAAAATACCGGAGAACTTTGCTTTTCCATACCTTGCGACCAGTTTTTCAGATTTCTGGCGTCGATGGCACATCACCATGTCGACTTTTTTTCGAGATTATATTTACATCCCCATGGGGGGAAGCCATAAAAATGCCTTGCGTACACTACTGAATCTCGAATTTACGATGCTTATCTGCGGTCTTTGGCATGGACCATCTTGGACCTTTGTCTTTTGGGGGGCACTACACGGCCTTTATTTGGCGATAGACAGATACCTCAGCAAAATGACCAATTTAATCCAATGGGGTTCGATGGGTGCAGGGGGCAGACGGTTTGCCGTCGTTACACGCTGGAGTTATACGCAAAGTCTTATCTGTCTTGCATGGATTCCATTTGCTGCTTCAACTTTTGACACAGCCATACTTTATCTGAAGGCAATGTTCATAAACGAATCTTCCGAGATCCTTTTTTTAACACCTCCGGTATTATTGGGGTTTGGGGCATTTATTGTTGATCACACATATGGTTGGATTGTGACCAAGTGGCCTGGGGTTGAAAGGCAATACATTCATGCTCGCGCTATGGCGTATGCCTGTATGATCATCCTGCTGTATCACTTTGTTCCAGATAAACCCAATCCGTTCATATACTTCCAGTTCTGATGATTTGCAGACAGAATGGGTAACTCGACTTTGAGATGCCTCTCAATTTTTACTAAACTGACAAGCCTGCGACGCAAGGCACCTCTTCTTTATGGGGTAATAGGGATATGGTTGCTATTTGAATTTGTCGGACTTCTGATATTGCCAGAAGTCATTCCACGGACTCAATACTTGTCATGGTATCTTGGCACGCAATCTGTCGACGCGACGCATCGGTTCCTTCAAGGAGATGCATACCTCCTCCCTGATAAATACTGCGGATGGCGCAATAGACCTAACGTGGCGATAGGTAATTGGGTTATAGATGCCAATGGTGCCCGTTCAGTGCACCCGAACCATGTTGGGCTAGTCAAGGAACGACGTCTCATATTTCTTGGCAGCTCAATGGTCAATGGCGGTACGCACGTTAAGAACAATGAGACCATTTCGGGCTATTTTGAAGGAGGAGATGTTGAAGCCCTGAATTTTGGGACTATGATGTACTCAATGGACCAATGCTTGCTATCCTACAGACACGACCTGCACAAATATCAGGCCAAGGTCGTAGTCGTTGGTCTGGACCTATCATCAATAGGGGGGTTGAATAATCACTATATACCGTTACGCATGCGTGAAGAAAGAAACATGCCCTACCTGAAACCGCGGTATGAACTGACTGATGGCAAATTACGGTTAATCCCGGTTCACCCTGAAATTCAGCTTGCACGTGTTCCTAATAATCCGGAACTGTTCGATTTCCTAAGAAAGAACGATCACTACTATGATTATTTCAGCGGGTATTGCCGGATGGGTCTCTTTCCTCTCTCGGCTTTTATTCGTTTTGCTTACCATAGGGTGCACAAACTATGCAATTATTTTATCCCGGATAGCGAGACAGAAGACCTTCTTTTAGCGGTTATGGATAATATTGTGCAAACTGCACGAGAGCATGGGGCCTGCGTGATATTCATTATGATGCCCAGCGAAAAGGAGTATTCTCGGCGAGGTATTCAAAGTATTCTCCCAGATTTATATTCGAGGGCCCTTCATATCATAAGGTCTGGTGAGTTCAATGTAATTGACGCACGGCAGGTTTTGCTCTTGTCAAGGCAGCCAACAGCTGAACTATTTCATGAAGATGGAGTTCACTATAAGCCGCTGGCCAACCGTCTCATAGCGCAGGCTTTGCGGGATAAGATTCTGCCAATACACTAGTAGTATAGGTGATGCGTTATTTATGCCGCTTGCATGTTAGAAACGTAATCCGAAGAACTTGTCTCAATAAAACAAGAGTACGCAAAGAATGTTCTTGATTAACACTTCTCAGAGAGATCCATGCTACATTGCTATTGTTGCTGCTAGTATTTTCCAAGAAAGTTTGATTTGTAGCTGTACAATAACGATGGGCTAGGTCATTGATATGGAGATGATATTCTGGATATTTGTCGCGCTATCCATTTATTCATACATCGTGTTTCCTGTTAGTCTGCTCGTTATTGCGAAAATAGCACGCAGGCCTTGGCGTCGAGAGTATATCAAACCGTTCGTCTCGGTAGTCATTTCCGCCTATAATGAAGAGAAGATTGTAGCGAAGAAGATCGAGAATACACTGGGATTAGATTATCCGACCGAGGAGTTCGAAATACTGGTCGTGTCTGATGGATCTAAGGACAATACAGAGAATATTGTTCGCAGTTTCGACGATAAACGGATTGCGCTCAGGGCTTTCGAAGAAAGATCAGGAAAGACATTATGTTTGAACCGCACTGTGCCTGAAGCAAAGGGCGACATCGTTCTATTCACAGATGCTAATTCCATGTTTAACAGCGACATGCTTATTAAGCTTGTCCGAAACTTTGCAGACAGAGAAGTAGGTCTTGTTACGGGTTGGACGCGGTATGGTGAAGTCAATCGGGCAGAGGACACAACGGGAATGTATTCACGCTTCGAGCGATTGATAAAGATTCATGAAAGTCATGTATCATCCTGTGTAGGCGCTGACGGGGCAGTCTTTGCAATGAGGAAAGAGCTTTACAAGACTCTTCGGGCGGATGATATTAATGATTTTGTTATTCCGCTTCACGTAATTAGACAGGGCAGGAGAGTCGTCATGGATCCCGACGTCTATTGCTTCGAAAAATCGGCAGATGAAACAGTTAAAGAGTATCAGCGCCAGGTTAGAATCACGAATCGCACGCTGAACGCCATACGGCGAAATCTGGAGTTTCTCAATCCGCTGAAATATGGCTGGTTCACGTATTTTCTCCTATCCCACAAGATCATGAGATTTCTCGTCCCATTCTTCCTGATTGCAGCATTTGGAACTAACCTCATGCTCCTGGGAAGATCGCATCTCTACAGCATTACTCTCGGTATTCAACTCACTGCCCTGGCAGTAGCAATGCTTGGTATACTAGGATTTGCTGGCGGAAAAATCACGGATCTCGCAAAATTCTTTCTGGTGACTCTTCTCGCACAGCTGTCGGCCTGGTTCAGGACGTTTGCTGGGAGATCAGACACCATGTGGACGCCTCAGAGGTGAGATTGTCAGGCCGTTAGTCTACTCTATGCATCACACAGCGCATAAGCGTATCCTTGCCGTTGATATACTCAAAGGCATTGCGATGTTGCTCGTGATTATGCAGCACGCTTACCTCAGCGTGAACTTCAAAGCAATCCCCCGGCTGATTGATTTTCTGCTGTGGAACTTGACGGGGCTTGCCGCTGTGGCGTTCGTGTCGATTTCGGGGGTAATGTTCAGTTATTTCCTCTATATGCAGTCCGATTGGCGAAAGGCATATCGTAATTATGTTGGACGTGCGGTGTTTCTGCTTTTTATCGCGCACGTGTTGATCAACTTGGCAAGCTACTTTTTCAATACGGCTGGCATAGAACGCACGTCAAGTGCTGCCGCGCTTGTAAATATGGTAGTGTTAAATTATCCAATTACCGATATGATTGCAATATGTATGCTCGTGTCTCCTTTATTTATCATCTATCTGGGACCTGCGACGAGGGTTGTGATTATAGCAGCTATGCTCGTGTCGGCTGTTCTCATCAGGGCGTATGTAATTCCCAATAATACACTGTTGATGATTCTTCAGGAATTGACGTTTGGCGGGTTGGGTATACCTAAGGTATTCTGGTTTCCCCTTATGCCGTGGCTTGCGATATTTCTATCAGGCTCTTTTGCAGGTTATGCCCTGATGTGCCATAAGAAGGGAACGCTGGAAGTATCTGCAGTGGTGAGGATGCTTAACAGAAGCAGTCTCTTCTTAGCCGTTTGCAGCATTGTGCTTGTGCTGGGCTATAAAATGCTGAAGATGACTTTTGGCAGCACCTGGAACCCCAACATATTTCTTGCTATTTACCCAGGCCAGACGACTGCGATCCTTCCCGGCTATCTGGCAGCCCTTGCGTTTTTGTGTGCCGTCTTTTTGAAAGAGACGGATATTATGGGGCGATACAACCGGTTATTCTGGCTGTTGTCTGTTTTCGGAAGGACGTCCCTTTTCACATTCGTGATCCAGTTTGCCATCATTGAAAGCGTGCCGGCGCTGCTGGGTATGAAAGGAACACTTGGCCCTGTCGGATTTGTTATGTTATTCATAGCCGGCTCGATCCTCATATGGGCGTCGGCCTATTTATATGGCCGGTGGCGAGGCTGGATCTCGGAAAACGATTATGCGA
>Ga0302248_1000584_pt1 | contig 33688 bp, 26 predicted proteins | sample AAG_UR_Leu_MG_FD_193528 | JGI IMG/M metagenome (GOLD analysis project Ga0302248, IMG submission 193528) | Enriched activated sludge microbial communities from anaerobic digester in WTTP, New Holstein, Wisconsin, United States - AAG_UR_Leu | ecosystem: Engineered > Bioreactor > Anaerobic >...
AGACGGTTACATTGCCATGAACAGGGATCTGATCTCTATCAACGCTTGTCTCGGTGTTGATCTCCAGGGGCAAGTAAGTTCCGAATCAATAGGTACGGCACAGTATTCAGGCACAGGCGGGCAGCTTGCTTTCGTCAGAGGCGCTTATTACCGTGCAACTAAGGGTCAACAACCGCTTGGCTATCCCGGAAATAAGGCGATCCTTGCTTTTCAGTCGACCTACAAGGACAAGGAAGGCAACCTCAAATCAAAGATAAATCCGACCCTGCCTCCAGGAGAGATTGTGACGGTGCCGCGGTCGGACGTTTCCTATCTTGTGACCGAATATGGCATTGCATGCTTGAAAGGTCTCTCAATCCCAGAAAGGGTACTTGCCATCACGAAGCTGGCTCATCCCGATTTCCGGGACGGGCTGCTGGAGGAGGCTCGGAAAATGCACTGGTTGAATAAGCAGTGGAGTGCAGGCAGTATTTAGTGTTTCCATTCGGGATAGTTGAACCCCGTGGCCTTCAGGTGAAACAAGATTTTGAGAAATCCCGGCGAGATGAGCAATATAAACCGTTCGATAAACCGTTCGATAAAGCGTACGCATTGAAGTCGTATTAATTCAGTGCGTACGCTGGACACATCGGCTTGGTGCCGATGGTGACTTAAATGTAATGTTATAAGGACAGATGAACTGCTTTATACATCCGATAACAGATAAGATTTTAACCCCTTGTTTTGCGGCTCTCCTAAACCACTATTTTCCTTTGTCTTTACAGTGTGGCTTCTCCTTATTGGGAATGGCGATTTGACGGAGTCCCCATCGTCTGCGGCAATCTTCCTGTTTCTTGAAAGTCGTGATATATACAAATATTAAACGAAAATAGATAATATTTTTTAATATTTATATATACAAATATTAAATGAAATTTGCATATATCTTTTAATATTGAAAACTCACCAAGATCATTGTAAGTAACATCCCCAGAAAACAGATGCCTAATTTTACAAGCGATAAACAGATCGTGAGCGAGAAAGCAGATCTATGAAGGTAGTATTCCATGAAGATTTCAGAATGTCGTATGGCCAAGATCCAGCAGCGCGAGAAGGTCGCATAGATTGTATTCTGGACATGATCAGTAATGATGTCGAATTTGTAGAAGCAAAGCCGGCAAAGTACGACGACATTGCAAAGTGCCATACGACAGACCATATTAAACATGTGACCGAACTCGGGCTCTATAAAATAGCGGCACTTGCGGCGGGGGCTGCTATACAGTCGGCCAACATCGGATTTGAAGAACCTAGCTTTGCACTTGTTAGACCACCCGGTCACCATGCATCGTCTGATTTTTCCTGGGGCTATTGTTTTTTTAACAATATAGCTATCGCAATTGCTAAACTAAAGCAGGAAGAAAGGATTCGACGAGCTATCGTGCTGGATATTGATCACCACGATGGCGATGGAACGATCAACATTCTCGGAGTGAAAGGATATACGACTATTCTCAATCCTAGCGAAACAGATCCCGCTTCATATTTAGCATATGTCGAGGAGTCACTTTCGGATAATTTCGATATCATTGGTGTTTCAGCGGGATTTGACAGCCATAAGGAAGATTGGGGTGGCGTTCTTGCTACAGAGCATTACAGAGAAATCGGGAAAATAGTAAAAAAAGCGAGTAAGAAAAATGGTGCGGCATGTTTTGCTGTCATGGAAGGTGGATATAATCAGGAAGTCCTGGGGCAGAATGTCATGGAATTTATGCATGGTGTTGCAGAAGGATAAATAGAGGGGCTCCTTTGTAGATTGGCCGATTTGCAAAGGATGCAAGAATTATTGAAGGGACGGTTTGGTGGAGCCACCACTCTACTGCTGTCCCTTTTTTATTGCCCCAATTCACCATAAAAAAGGAGGATGAGTATTAATGATTGATTTTATGAAAGATTACAGAATGACCATCAACGGTAGATTAGAAAGTTCTAAGAAAACTTTTTCAGCTTACAACCCTGCAACCAAGGCTGCTATTGCACACGTGCCGGATGCCACTAAGGCACAACTTGACGTGGCAGTCTCTGCTGCGCGTCTGGCTCAGATTAAATGGCGTGAAACTCCGCTGGCCGAACGCCAAGCAGCACTGGATCGTATTGGTCAAGCCATAGAGAGCCATGCCGAAGAGCTCATGTCGCTGCTGACGATCGAGCAAGGCAAGCCTCACGCTGGAGCCGAGTGGGAAATCCTGGGCTCGGCAATTTGGTGTCGCGAAATCGCAAAGCAATCCCTGAAGGAAGAAGTTATTATAGATGACGCAAGTCGCTATGTAGTCACGCGCCGGACACCGCTTGGTGTAGTAGGGGCAATAGTGCCATGGAACTTCCCAGTACTACTGGCCATCTGGAAAATTGCTCCGGCGCTTGTAACCGGCAACACGATCATTGTCAAGCCCTCACCGTTTACGCCTCTGTGCACGCTAAAACTGGGCGAGTTATCTCGCGACATACTGCCTCCCGGTGTATTAAACATCGTTTCGGGGGGCGACGATTTGGGCCAATGGATGACTGCGCATGTCGGTATCGACAAAATTGCGTTCACCGGCCACACCGAAACTGGCAAAAGTGTAATGCGGTCGGCTGCTGGCAATCTCAAGAGGTTAACGCTGGAGTTGGGTGGCAACGATCCGGCCATAGTACTACCGGACGTGGATGCCAAGTCTATTGCGCCGGAACTCTTCTGGGCGGCATTCCAAAACAATGCCCAGTTCTGCAACGCTACAAAACGACTATATGTACATGAAGCCATATATGATGCAGTCCTCAAAGAGCTGGTTGACTATACCAAAACCGTCAAAGTGGGTGACGGTGCAGATTCAGACACACAGATCGGTCCGATACAGAACGAACCACAGTATAAGAAAGTAATCGAGTATTTCGATGATTGTGTGAAGAACGGATATAAGTTCGCTGTGGGTGGTCAGATTGATCGCAATGCCAGGGGCTGGTTCATTCCGGTTACATTGGTGGACAATCCGCCTGAAGATTCGCGTATCGTAACAGAGGAACCATTCGGTCCGATTCTGCCTGTTCTCAAGTGGCGCGATGAGAAGGATGTGATTGAACGTGCAAATGATACGAGATACGGTTTGGGTGCTTCGGTGTGGGGCAGGGATTTGGATGCCGTACAACGGATTGGCCGCCAACTGGAAGCCGGTACGGTGTGGCTGAATGAGATCCATCAGTATGCACCAAACCAGGCTTTCGGCGGACATAAAGAGTCGGGAATCGGGTGTGAAAACTCGCTTGACGGTTTAGCAGAGTATACGAATTGGCAAACTATTACTATGTTGAAGAAAGGATAATGAAAATCAGCATGTAATAAATTATGTCTATTAAAGTGTGACAGAAGAATAAATAGCGGGGTTCCTATGCAGGTCGGCCAATCTGCATAGGACGCAAGAATAAAAAAGGGACGGTTTGGTGGAGCCACCACTCTACTGCTGTCCCTTTTTTATTGCCCCTAATTCATAAAGAGGTTCGAACCGAAATATGAGTTAATATGTCCTGTATTAGAGTTATAAGAATGACCTATTGCTGTAATAGAGTTCTCAAAGAAAGGGGGTATGAACATCCTTAACTAAAATAAATATCAGTAATTGAGGACAGGAGAGGATAATTTGTAATTAAATTTTGGAAGGAGGATAAGATTGATGGTTCACGACAAACGTCTTGTGAAATATGAGGAACAAATTGAAGAGATTAAACAGACCATCCCGGACTGGATTAAAAACCTGAAGCGGCCCGAAACGCCGTTGCTTATACCCAAATTCGGTCCCTTGCAGGGTATTCGGGTTGTGAGTTCAGGTATTGTGATCGCCCAGCCTTTTGCAGGAACCAAATTGGCTTCATTCGGGGCAGAGGTCATCCATGTCGAACGTCCCGGTGGTGATATTCATCGTCGTACGGGACCTCATCTGACAAGAGGGAAAAGAATACATGGCTGTGACTGGGCCAACGAGGCTGTAAATAGGTTATCTTTCGGTTTGAATTTCAAGGATCCTAAGGGAATGGAACTCCTTATGGCTCTTTGGAAAATATCTGATGTATGGATGGAGTCTTCTGCACCAGGTACGCTCGAGAGATCCGGCATTACTCCCGAATTGGCATTAGCGGTCAATCCCAAATTAGTTATATTGCGGGTTAGTACTTACGGGCAATTTGGGGCTGAAGAAATGTTGGGACGACCGGGATATGACGCCCTTGGCCAAGCTTTCGGGGGAATGATCGCTGTGACAGGTGATCCCGCTGGCCCGCCCCAGCGCGCTAAAGTATACACCGCCGATTATCTCACGGCTCTCCATGGCTGGGCGGCAGTTATGATGGGTTTATGGGAAGCGCAAAAGACGGGAAAGGGACAAGTAATTGATTGCAGTCAATATGAAGCAGTGCATGCCACGCAGGGGTTCCAGATGCCGTGGGTATCGGGAGAGGGTAAAGTAAGCGGTCATTCCGGTAATAAAGCACCTACTTTCCAGCCCTATGACGCCTTCCAATGTAAGGACGGCTATGTCTTTATTGGAGCCCTTGGACCGGTCATTTACGAAAGGGTGCCCAAATTCCTAAATCTTGATCCTGAAGAATTCAGTTACGATAATTGCTCCAAGGACGCTGCTGCTGTCAATTCCCCCAAGGGCCTCGAATTGGACCGCAAAATACGAGACTATTGTTCGACCCGGACCCGCATGGAAGTTGAAAAAGCACTCAATGACGCCCAGATAGGCTGTTGCAGAATTATGAATGCCTCCGACATGCTTAATGAGGAGCACTACCGCCTGAGAGAATCTCACGTACCTGTGGTTGATCGTCAATCCGGCGTTCCAATTCGCGTTGGAGGCGTCACTCCAAAAATGTCATTGACTCCCGGGCAAATCTTTAGAGGTGCGCCCGCCATAGGGGAGGATACTTCGGACATCATGACAAGGATGTTCAGTTTTTCAGAGAAAGACGTATCAACCTATTATGCAACCGGTATTCTACACCGAACGGAACCATTTTGTGAACCGGTTGCCGAACCTCTGCAAGGTTGGAAATAGACTACATATATTGCTATCGGTGTACAATATTATCGTATGAAGGGGAAACGGGTCTCTAGACCAGACTTCTTAATTCCAAAGATTTAAACTAAAAAGAGCTCTATGGGGTTGATAAATGGAATAAACAGGAGTTTAATACTGTCAACTACTTGTAGAAAAGTTTGTTGATGTTGCTGTCTATAACATAAGTATACTTTACATTTACCTCCCTGGGGGAGCCGGTGAAACGGCAGCCGGTTCCCCCTACCCACAAACCCGTGTTTTACTTTACTACTCAATATTATTGGATGTTAAAATTGGTTATCGCAGGTTGTCAATTTTCAGTCAAAACTCACGCCTCACCATCCTGCATGCTGGTCTGCACCGGACTGTTCACAGAGATTAACCGAGTCGTAGCCTGGCAACTGAAATTCACTTAACGTCAATACATGGCATAAAAAAGTCGGTTTTTTAAGTCATTGCGCATTTCTTTCCACTTGTACTCTTTGTGTTTCATGCCTATTGCTTGAATAACGCTTTCAGGAAGGCAACAATATCACCTCTTCGCAAAATAATCACCATCAAAAGTTAGCACCTTTCCTCCCGTATTCATTGCTCTGACAAGATCATGAATCCTCTTGCTTTGTACATGAAAGAAATAAAAATACGCTACAATCGGATGAACCAAAAAACGCTAGAGTGCTCTCCTATCTCTCGGCCAGATATGCGTCCAACTTATTCACCGCCTGCATCTTGTCGTCTTTATCGACGGAATCATAGCGAAGAAACATCTCTCTTGTGGAATGACCGGTGATCTTCATAATAACAGATTCAGGCACGCCGGCTTTGCGCATATTAGTATTAAAACAATGACGGGTATCATGATAGATGAATCCGCCCTTTGTCCCCCTTCCATATGGGATTCCGACTTTTTTACATGCATTTACAAGCGCCGTCCTGATGTCCCTAATCGGTTTACCTTCGAACAGGAAAACACGATTTTTGTGTACTTCCTTATCGTGAATCGCTTTTGGTATCTTCTCCAGTATCTCGTAAAGCGCGTCACATATGGGAACAGTCCGTGGTTCTCTATCTTTCGTGTCAGGTGCTTCAAGAGATATGATCCGATTTTTCAGGTCAAGCTTATCCCAGGTCAAATGTAAAACCTCACCTTTCCGCATCCCAGTATAATAGCCCGTTGCCACGATTGCCCTTGTGTGAAAGGGTAAGGCGTTCATAAGCTGATTGAATTCATCAGCAGACAGAATCCTGTCCCTTGCGTTGGAATTTCTTTTCAGAAGCTTCTTTACGTTCTTAAACGCCCTTAGGCTGTCACCACTAATCTTGCCGTTGACAAAAGCCTTGTTAATCAAGGATCGTGCGGCGCCGACTTCCTGGTCAACATAAGAATCGGACTTACCCGCTGCTTTCCGTTTCATCTGATAATCTTCGATATCCGCAGATCTTATCTGTCCGACAACCATATCGCCGAACACTTTATTGAAACTGTTTAGATTGATTGTAAGGGTGCTGTAATAGGCCTTAGATTTGTTCATTTCTAAACCAAGAAACCATTTAGACAATATAGAAAAAGTAGTCTTGTCGTCGGGCTTAATATCAAGAATCCGATTTTCTTTTTTCTGAGCTTTTCTTTTCCCATCCGACGCTTTTGCATCCTCTAAGGAAAACCCACTTTTTTCGTGCTTCTGTTTCCCCCCCGGCATTCGATATGATATCCAATATTGAACCCGTTCGGACTTTTTCGCCTTGACAAGGTCCTCGCCACAAGAACATTTCTTGTTTCTCAGCGATTGCCTAGTGCGGCAGGATGGGCATTCAGCTAAGATGCTCATAAGTTCCTCCTCACAACAGTAAGTTATTTCGTTTGCAGTGCAATATCAATATAATTCATCCCGATCTGCTTCTCAGGGATCTCCCAAGTCAAAAGATGTTTGTTTTCGAGACATATAAATCAACTATGTAGTTGAATTACAAGAATATAAATTTAATGAACCTGGACAACAACACTGTCTGAAATATTCTCCCGTGCTCCCTCAATTATTGTCGACATCGATAATTGGATTGTCAATATCGTCATTATTTTCTTTCCTGAGTACATCTTGATGCCATCCCTTCTTGCCACATTGGTTGTTAATCTCAGATTTTTCTATAAAACTTCCTTCGCTATTGATAATATGGCGTATTTTACCGCGCATTGTCGGCAGGAACGCTGGCCCCTCCGTCACTCCCCCTATATGTCGAGTCTCTCTTATTAATTGCTCCATCGCATCAATATATATGGGGTGATTCTTGTCGCTCACGATTGCATCTATAAGACTGTCTTCATCAGCTTTCTGTTTTAGGTAAATTTCCTCCTTTTTCAATTCTTCTAATCTCTCCAATTTCTTATTTCTTTCTATTTGACGATTTATCGCTTGGTCTAAGGCTGATACATATCCTTTGGGCTTAGTGTAGTAAGAGTTCGTCCGTAAGGAACCATATAGGTAATTCATGGGATCTTTTTTTAGCGATTTCTCATTTATAACAACATCGTACCAGCAATGGCAACAGGATTCGGCCAGATCAATAGGGGAAATATTTAACGTTCTAGACCATGCCGTAAATTTGGCCTCTTTAAGCCCCAGCCCTTTCCAAAAGGTTATTTCGTGCTGATATTGAGGGTCATTGTAAACAGCCGCTGAATCGCAATTAGTAGTTAGAATTCTAGAAAAAGAACTACTAACTACAGTGGAATTATTTGATAGTTCGATAGATCGGCTATTAGATTGCTCTTTTGATCGGTTATGTGGTTGGTTATGTGATTGTGTATTGTAATTTGCGAGTACTGCCTCGCATTTTGCCATATTGAGTAAGTATGTGGAACCTCTATAACTATGATAATATAGACGTTTTGTGAATAAGAAATAACCATATCGTCTTAAACAATGGACTGCATCCTTAACCGATGAGATGCTGAGTCCTGTAGTCTGTGCTATTACATTAATATTAATAAAAAGCCTTCCATTTACTTTGTATGTATTATAATAATAACATGATAATACGGATAACATGCGATTGGATAGGTTGCCACATTCATTTTTCTTGCTCAATTGTATATATATTTCACGATTTATGCTCAATTGATCATTAGAATGGTTATTTGATTGCTCATCGGATTGCTTACTAGATTGTATTATTGGTTGCTCATTCGATCGGTTGTCTGTTGGTTTGTCTGTTGGTTTGTCTGTTGGTTTGTCTGGATGTGTTTTGCCGAAACCGTCTGACGGACTCATCTTGGCTTGAATTTCCATTATAAATCTCCCTCTCTCACATTGATTCAACATATTTTTCTATATCAACAATGTCGAACCTAACTAACTTACCGATACGTTTTGGTTTTATGGGGAATGGAGTCCGTGATCCTCGCCCTAATTGATTATATATCGTCCTGGCAGATATACCTAGATATATAGCGGTTTCCTCCACTGACAATAGCCTCCGCAGAGGTATCGATTCGATATCTTTCTTCATTCTATGCCTCCGTCTTTTGTTGTGTTAACAGGTAATGTGCAACATTACACTTAATGTTAGGTTCTCGTCAAGCATTTTATTTTTTAACATATTTCCTGACATGATCGGCAGTGAAGTAACCCACGAGTCAATTCGAGAGTACTTTTGTTATCCGTATTGGATTTCCTTGCGACCCGTAATGTTCGGTTAAAAAAATCCATTACCGTGAAGCAGTTATTGTGAAAGAAATAAATTAGACGACAACGGTTCAAATGAGACAACGCAGCCTCTGTATGAGTTCTCCTTTTTCGTGAGCTCCCACAATTATCTTTGAAAATCTTTGCATAAACGTTCGTATCCGCAAAAGAATTAGTTAATCCAAATAACGCTGCTTTTCGTTTTGCATAAACCATGTGAAAAACTTGTTGAATTTGCAATTAGTTTGTGCAAAAATGACTGTATGCTAATTGGTTATGCAAGAATCTCCAACGCTGAAAGCCAAGATACCACTGTCCAGATAACAGCGCTTAGAGAAGCTGGGGCAGAGAGGATATTTGAGGAAAGCGCCTCCGGTGGTCGGTGGGATAGACCTCAGTTACACCGGATGCTCGATCAACTCCGCCGGGGCGATATCCTTATCGTCTGGAAATTGGATCGTCTAAGCAGATCGCTGAAGGATCTGTTGCAAATAATCGACAAGGTGGATAAGACAGGTGCAGGCTTCAAGAGTTTGACGGAATCAATCGACACAACCACGCCTGCTGGCCGAATGATGATGCAGATCGTCGGGAGCTTTGCAGAATTTGAACGTGCTATGATCCGGGAACGAACGCGAGCGGGACTTGATAGAGCTCGCAGTGAAGGCCGAATTGGTGGTCGCCGGCCAAAGCTCACCGATAGTCAGCGAAAAGAAATTGTGGAAATGGTAGCTTCTGGGAGGCGGTCCGCCTCGGATGCCGCTAGGCTCTTCAATATTCATCCTTCTACTGTATCCAGAATTCTTGCGGACTCACAAATTAACAATCGGTGATGGGGATCATTTCAATGGATCAGCAGTTTTCAACAATTGGATACGGATTTCTTCTGGAAGAGACTCTCATGCTGCTTGATGCCGCCTTGGAGAGCAAAGACGTACAAGCGGTACGGAGCTCCTGCATCCATCGTTGGCCTCAAAAATCAGCATCCAACAAAGAAAAACTGTGGCAACACATGAAATACCGTTTTTTGGAAATTGAGAGTAACAACATTAAAGATACGCCTTTCCTGCAGATGTTCCGCAAGATCAGAACAAACGACGAAGCGGTACAGGACCTTGTCTTTTTCCAGTTGTGTATAACCACACCAATTCTTTTTGAAACACTTTCTCTTTTGGTTACAGATAGTTTCCTTAATACAGGAGAGGCTGTTTTCTCCAGGTATCACCTTGACCAACTTTTGGAAAGGAAATACGAGCGCATGCGTCTTTCCACACGAGATCGGGTGCGCTCGATACTGGTCAAGGCTGGAAGGCTAAAGCTCTCAAAGTCTAATTACTCGGTTACAACGTACTGTCCAACAGAAGCTGTGCTCGGATATGCCCTATATCATGACGCATTAAGAAATGCGTGGAGGGCACCTTCAACAATGACCGTGATCAGCGAAGGCACCATTGCTCCGATTTTCATGTGCAACAGAAGCCTCTTGATCGTTGGTATTAATAAACTTGCAACCAAGGGGCACTGTGAATACCACCGGCATGGAAACACAGATCAAGTTCAACTGATTTACCAATCGCTGGAGGAGTACGTAAATGCCTGGAGATAAAAAAACAACGCCAGTCCAGGCCAAAGCGCTCAAAGAACTTGCGGGCTTGATAAGTCAGAGCCATGTCGGTGGGCGAACTCTTTGCTGCCTGATCGGCGCGCAAGGCGCCGGGAAAACATGGCTTGCTAATCACATAGCGTCGCAGGGCGAATTCGGGTCGGTTCGCTATGTCGCGGTGAATGACATCATTCTCGGCCTTCTTGCCAGAGACCCCATGTTCGTAGAAGTTTTTGACTTCAACGCGATGACCATCACTGCGGATCTTAAGCGCTACGGGAACAGTCTCCGGAAGGCAGTGCATGACCTCGTGGTCGAACAGATGCTGCCAGACGGCTTGACCATTCTGGATCATCTGGAATTGGTTTTTACGCTGGGCATGGACCCAATTACCACATGGTACAATGACGCTGTAGGGAAAAGAAGAATTTTGCTGGTGCTGACCGGACGAATGGCTGGTCAGCTTTGCCGATGCGGGCAGTACACCCTGACTCGCGGAGATCAACCAATAGTGGAGCTGGAGGCCTGACATGCCAATTATGAAGGATATGTTTGATTTCACGCCCGTCAGTAGCTGGGTGGAAAACTTTAACGAGTCAACTCATGACTCAGCCAGTCGGACACGGATTTTTGAAAGCTTCGTCATGCTGCCCGAGGTAGAAGAGTCGGCCAGAATCATCCTTGATCGGATCCACCGCAAACAGGGGCGCGGGTTTTTTATCACAGGTCTTTACGGATCAGGGAAGACGATCTTTATGGCATGGCTCTCCGCCATATTGACCGAACCGACATTGCGCAAACAGTTTCTCGACAGCAAGCCCGAATGGGGGATGGATGCCCTTGCGCCACGCAAGCTCCTCACCATCAACTTTACAGCAATTGAAGTGCCGGACGAGACCCTGGAGCAAGCCTTCTGGAACTCAGTTACGGACCAATTAAGGCACTTGTCTCCACCGGTGACCGCAACGCTATCCAATACAGATGCCTACCTGGACACCTTCTTTAAGCATACAGCCAGCGGCACGCGCGGCGACGTTGAAACCTGGATTCGCGACAATAGAAGCCTCACCATTGCCCAGCTTTGCGCATATGACAAAGAATATCAGAAGACGATCATTGAACAGGCGGTTTCGGCACTGAATATTCAGCTCGTTCAAGACCGCACCACAGTAACCGAAAAGGTCAAAAAACTCGTGGAAATCGCCAAGGAACGCGGGTACGAAGGCGTTCTTGTGTTTGTTGACGAATTGTACTTGCACCTGATTCAGACTGATGAGCATTTCAACCGGGGCACCGCATTTCTGGGGCAACTGGCGGAGGCAGGTCTTGCCGGAGATCAGCCCTTCTGGATATTCGGCGCGGTTCAGGAAGAAATACAAGCCATCGCCCGTCAGGCCGGACGCAATTACGATACGGAACTGATGGGCAAACTGTCCGGTCAATCCGGTCGATTTCAGTCAATCAACATCCCAGTGACGCAGTTCCATCGCATCTACAATCACCGGCTGTTCCGTGCAAAATCAAAGTGCATTCATAAGCTCGCTGATTTATTCAGGACCGATCTGCAGCCCCATTTTAGGGGTACATTCACTGTCTTTTTGAAGCGCTACTTCCGAGAGCGTGAACCGATTACCGATGAAGCAAAGCACTTTGCCGACGTCTATCCGATGCACCCTTTCGGTTTATATTGTTTGACCGCCATCACCAACCGGGGCGGCAGATCCCGTGGTGCACTGGGATTTGTCCAGGAGTTCATTGAAAGACGCCTGCAGGATGCCAGCGACTGGAAACGGATCGCGGTGCTCGACGACGTGTTCGACTATGAGGATCTGCGCAACAAGATCATCCAGGACGATCCTGAGATGGCCAAGTATTACGGAATGTTCGAGCGGTTCTGCAGCACAGCCAGGGATGAAGTGCTTTCCCGTGTTCCCTATAAGCGCTGGTCGAAAGAAGATCAGGTGGCAGCCAAGACGGCCAGCGAGCGCCTCATCAAGGCCCTGATTGTGCTCTCTATGGTCAAGGAGGAACTCACTGTTGCCAAACTGAACGACGCACTCTTGCTGCGCTGGCCCGGCAAAGAAAGTGATCCCGCCGGCAGTGATCAGGAAACAGAAAGAATCCTGGAGAAGATTGCCCAAACATTCCCTCCTCTACGTCAGAAAGGCAGCGGGGATAATCTGAGCTTTTTCCTCTCTGTCGAAGGTGACGGCGGCGAACGCGAAGAGCTGTTGGTCGAAATCGAGCGGGTCAAGAATGGCTTTGCACCAGATATTCAGCTTGAGAGCGCCTACCGCTCTCACCTTGAACTGTTCCTCCGCTTCCCGGGCAGCCCTCTGGGCGGTACAGTGCCGCCACAGCATGGCTTCTCGACCCAGGTGGATGTGGATTGGCAGCGAACCCGCCGTTCCCTGGATTATCGGCTTGAGCCCGTCACGGCGCTCACCAACGATCATGCGGTCATCGGCTTCGTTAAAGACGTGCCCGCCACCAAGGCGTTGCACTTTACTATGCTCTACCCATCTGCCGCGCCGCTCGATGTCGAGATGGATACAGTCCGCCATGGCAACGGACGAACCCTCGTATGGCTACCGGCCACACTCCCAGCCCAAGATATCGATGAGCTCAAGCGCAGCATGGCTTTGGTCAAACTCTATGGTGACTATCAGTCCCAGGTTAACGCGGGCGGTGCTTCGCAATCCGTCCGTCGCAAGCTTGAATTGCTGGGAGAATGGATTGACCTTCCCGCCGGAACCAAATCGGCCCAGCCTGTCCGCAAGGCTACGGAGATTTTGCTCGAGTCTTTTGTCAACGGCGAAATCCGCCAGTGGAACACCAAGGATCAAGCCTGGGAGATCCTCTGTGAGGCCGCAGAACTGCTTTCCCTCTACCAGAGCATTCCGCAGAGTGAACGTTCTCTGGAGCGGCTCCTGGAAAAGGTCGCCACCAAGGCGTTGGGCAAGGTTTTCAACTTCCATCCGGATTTCCGGGAGGCCTATTCCTTTAGCGCTGACTTGAGCAACCAGATGCGGAAACGTATCCTCGAAGCCATATGGAAAGGCCGCGTGACCGATGGGGACGGCACAGCCAAGGCCGACCTTGAAAAGCACCTTGCCCCGCTTGGTCTGCTCAACACCAGCTTGCCTGGGGAGGTCTCGGTCACACTGGCCGCCAGCAGTGTGGAAGCCTTCAAAAAGGCGAAAGAGCGGATTCGGGACAACATCCGCAAGGCAAACCCGCCTGCCACCAGCATCGCGGAAACCCGCAAACGGCTGAAAACTACAGATCTGGGATTGACTGACACCTGGGTGGATATCCTGATCACACTGCTCATCAGCACCGGGGAGATCAGCGGCTTCACTATTCAAGGCAAAACGGTTTCCCAGGACGACCGGACCATTGGCAGCCCGGTTGACTGGCTCCAGGAGTTGGATGAGCTCCGTCCTGGGACACGTCCGGACGAAACCCTGTGGCACGACCTCACCGAGTCGCTTCACGTCCTTGGCATCTGGAAGGAAGGCGCCAGTTACAGTCCGGCAGCTGCAGAGCGCCTTCTTGACCTCTTGAAAGATACGGAAACCCGTGCTCAGCACGAGTTACACCAAGCCGAGCAGTCATTGCAAACCTGGCCCGGAGCCTCAGTTCCCGATGCCATTTCTGAGTGGTCCGACATATTTGCGCTTCCCGAGGATGGCAGAGAAAGCCGGGTTGCCTGTTACACCGCTGTACGTGGTGCCATGCGTGACATGTTGGGCTTGGCCTCGGACGACGATATCGAGGCGGCCAATCGTTACACCTGTGTCGAAGAGTTTGCTCACCGCGTGCGGGAAGCACGCGATTTTCTGGATCGTATTTCCGAACTGGCCAGTCTCACCGGTAAACTGCGCGAACTCAAAGCACTGGGTGTCCCACCCGCCATTGAAAAGCCATGCCAGGAGTTGCTCGACAGCATCGAGACCTACGTCAAATCCACTGGCACGACTGGGGAAATGAGCCGTATTACCGCCGAATGGAAGGATCTGCACGAACTCTATCTCAACCAGTACCTGAGTGAACACGCGGGCCTGCATAAAGACCTGAAAGCCCTCCGTGATACCGTGCTCAGCAGCTCAAGTTATCAGTTGTTAAAGAACCTCTCACAGGTAGAAGGACTCAGCGCTCATTTCAGCCCGGCCTTCATCGAATCCCAACTGACGGATCTGTTGACCCAAGTCGGCGTACAGCAGGTTTGCAATCAGAGTCTGGATGACGTGAAGAGCGCCCTGTCCCTCGGCTGGGTCTGTTCCGTCTGTGGCTACAAACCCGGCAGGCGACTGGAACTCAAGGCGGATCATTTCCTGGGGTTGGTCGAGCGCGGGATCAAGGAATACCTGGATCATGTGCGGGGCTGCGAAGCCGAGCTCCGGGATTACGTCAGTGACACGCCCGCCGCAAATCCTTTGCTGGGGTTGCTGAGTAACCCTGCTGAGCAAAGCGCCCTCGATGCGCTGCAAGACGCCACCATGCGCCGGCACCTGGCGGAGGCCCTGGCCGAGGCGGAAGCGGAAAAGATTAAGATCGAGATCCTGCTTGAAAACCTTAAACCAAAATTGCTGGGCTTCTATAAATCCGGGGAAGAGGATTTCAGCAAAAAGTTAGCCGAGTCATTCCAGGAAGAACTGGCCCCTTTTATTGCTAAATCGCCTGGCAAGCCTTGGAAGGTGGAGTAATGACGACTTGCGTTAAATTCAAAGAACATCAGATATTTCCACTTAATGATACACCGAAAGTGTTCGTCCTTCGGACTGAATGTCTTGAACGTCTGGATGTGAGGACGTATGGCTTCATGCTTGATACTGACCCAACTCTTTGGGAACAGTTTGAAACAAAAAAGCTGGGCGAGATATGCCGTACCTTTCTTGGGGCGACACCAAAAGATGCCAGCTCCGATGAAGACAATGGCGTTGCCTTCCTTAAAACCAAAAACGTTTACTCTGACTATTTGGATCTGAGTGACCTTGACTACATAACTCAGCAGGCTCACAAAGCAAGAAAATCATCAGCCCTAGAAAATGGGGACATTCTGATGACAATCATTGGAGCGAGCTTTGAGGTCATTGGCCGTTGCTTAGTATATCGAGACCATCCTCATCCTGCTAACATCAATCAAAATGTTATCGGCATAAGAATTAAGGATGGTGTCAATCTCGATCCGGATTTTCTCTGTCTTCAGCTCAATACTTTGTATGGCCAAATGCAGGTGGGGCAAAAAGCCCAAAGAACTGCGCAGTTCAGCCTTAACAAGGGCTTGGTTGATGATTTTGATGTAATAATTCCACAGGAAAAAGAACAGAGGAGGATATTAGAACGATTTACCGCAATAAAGTTGCTGCGCGATGGTTCGGCAGCACTTTCAGAAGAAATGCTCATCGCCATAAAGCGAAAGTCTGGTAGTGAAATTGATCTGGCTTTTGCTAATGAGCTGGGCATAGATAAATTTAGCAGTGTCAAAAAGGAAAAGGTCTTTCTGAGGAAGGCAGCGAATGCAGAGCGCCTTGATATACCTGCCAATCACCCAGATTATACGAGGCTCTCTTCACAGATAGGAGAGGTGGATACTTCTGGCCGACTTTCTGAACTTGTCACAATTTCGCAGGAATCATTCAATCCAAATGAAAATATTGGTTCAGAAATAAACTATATTGCGATTGGCGATATCGACGGCATAACTGGTGCCGTCAGAGCGCCACAACATCTCGCTTTTGATGATTTACCTGCGGCGGCACGTAAAATGGTCCGCGTAGGAGATGTTTTGGTTAGCTCAGTAAGAGCGGGAACAGAACGTTCTGTTGTTTTTGTCGCTGGTAAAGAACACAATGGCTGGGTTTGTACTACCGGTTTTCATGTGCTTAAGCCCAGAAAGGATGTAGATCCGGCATATTTGGGCATCATGCTGAAGGCTCCATTTACTCTCTTTCAGCAGAATTCTCTGCAAAATAGAGCTACTTATCCAACCCTTAGTGAAGACAATCTTCTCAGTATTCTTGTTCCAGTAACTAATAAGGAATATAGAAAAAAAACACTTGATACGCTATCGCAACTCATATCAATGGATCAATCGGCAATGGAGAAAATCAATATTTCTATTGAATCATCTACCCAAGCATACAGGCTTGCGGTTGGCAATATTTTTGAACTATTGGAAGACATGAAGTTTGAAGAGCTGAAGGAAAAAGCGGAAAAGGCGCGGGTTGAAATAGTGTTGGTTAAGGAGGCGCTGCAATGACCGCCATAGAACAAGCCCTGGCTGGCATGTGGCGCAGCCGTGAAAAGCAGAAGTTGCCCTATCTGCTGGTCAATGATGTGCGCGGCTATTTTGCTGAAGCGCCTGCCGAGCTTGGGGTTGATGGTCAAGCCATCCCTGTGCATGTCTGCGCCAACGAGTTTGGGTTGCGCCGCTATACCGAACACGAGCGTCGGCAGCCGAATCCGCCTGCCCGTATCATAATCTCGCGGCAGCAGCTTCAGCCGGATCATCTGCCTGACTTGCAGTCCCGCTCCAGCGTGTCGCCCCGCACGGTAACGGGGTGTGACATAGCCAAGGCGCTTGGCGTGCAGAACCCCCGGGCCTTGCTGGACAGACTTCCCATTCCCGCATTCTGGAATCTGGCCCCGTATCTGCCGCAGCTCGGCGCTTACAGCCTGGAGCGAGTGGTGCTTGCCTCGCTGCTGAACGATCCCAGCGTATTGTCCGCAGGCTGGGAGCCGGACCGGATTCTCGACAAGCTTTGGTATGAGGATGCACTGACACGGGTACGCGAGGTGCTGGGCTCGGTCGATGCGGACGAACGCCGGGCGCTGGAGCAGGAGTTCCTGGACGTGGTTCGCACCTGGCTCGATGGGCCTCGTTTCGCCCTGGTCGAAGCCGCCGTGCTGGAAAGTGATCCGCCGCCGGTGCTCCCGATTTGCCTGCTCGCCTCCATTCTGGATGGCTGGAAGACGCTAACGCCGGAACGGATGCGCACCTTCCTCGACGGCAGCGAACTGGGCGACCTTTTTGTTGACGTACTCAAGGACGGACAAAGCCTGCATGGGCTTGCCGAATGGGGCCGCCGCATCACCCTCAAAGACGATACTCCCTGCAAACAGGCGCTGCACTATCTGCAGAAGGAGGTCTTCCCGAAACACCCCAGTGCCGTCACCGAGTCCCTTGCGACAGTGGTCAAAGGCGTTGGCGGTAAAGGCTCGGAGCGCCTGCTGAACCAGCTCATCCAGGTGCTGGAGGCCGATGGCGGTATTCTCGCCCAGGGATTGGCGGTTACGCTGCACGCATTGCTGGATGTGGTCGTCAACGGCGAGCGGGCCGATACGCTTCCACTTGAAAAGGCTCTCTGCAAGCTGACCGATGCGATGGAGACACCGGACGCCCCGGAATGGGAAGAGCTACTGGAAGCTCTGCGCCGCCATCAGGCTCGCGAACAATACGAGGACCACGTGTCGCTGCTGGAAGCGATGGTCACCATTCACCGGCTGACCGGCAAGGCTGAAGCGGCAGTTAAAAACCTTGCCAGCTTGGATTGGGAAGCCTGGTTGACCCTGGTGGACTCGGTGTATCTGCCGCTCTCGACCATGTCCATGGAGGCCGAGCGGCGTTCCAGCCAGTTGCCGGAGAAGGTCAACGTCTTCCGCATTACTCAACGTGCCAAAAAAGAGTGTGACGCCATCCGTGTCGCTTGGGCGGACCTTTACGTGCAACCAGGCCGAGGGCTACAGAAATGGTTGAAAGAGCGTCACTTTGCTGCTGGCACATGCAGGCCATGGCTGAATAGCGATGTCATGGAATTTGCCGTCAAACCACTACTGCTGGATTCCGAGATCAATCAGGTATATCTGCTGGTCTTCGACGGGATGAGCGTGGCCAACTGGACCTTGCTGCGCGACCGATTCCTGATGATGCCGGGGCGAGAGCTGTTTCGTCCTTATCAATCGCTTGGTCCGGAGTTTCGAGCATGCACCTATCTTCCGAGCATCACCGAATACTGTAGGCAAGCCATCTTTGCCGGAGCACCGCCTGCAGAATTCAGAAGTTGGTCCAATGGCACCAGTGAACCCCATCTGATCGAGCGTTGCCTGGACAACCTGGGGCTTTCGCCTTCCTCCTGGTGGGATCGGGACAAGAGCTATCTCTGTTACAACGAGAAGGACGCCAACGCCGACACACTGAACCGAAAAATGCGGGAACTTGTTGATGCGCCCGGGCGATTCAAAGCGGTGGTGTTCAACCTCCAGGATCGGCTTCTGCAGAAGGGCATGTCGAGTCTCCAGGAGATCATGCTGGCCTATGTGAAGGAGGTCGCGCTGCCCCACCTTCGCAGGATCGCCGCCCTAGAAAAGGCGGCTGTGGTGATCACGGCCGACCATGGGTTTACCTGGTACAACACCCAGTACGTCATTGACGACATAAATACAAAGCCCGGCCCTGGCAGGGATGCATTCATTCACAACCGCTGTCTTGAATACAAAACAGCAAAACTCACTGCAGTTGGCCCTGCAGATGTGAAACGAATAAAGCCAATTCAAGACTACGGATTGCCCAGCGACCATGATGCAGTGGAAATACCCTTTGGACACGATAGCTATGGGTGGCCCGGAGCGAAGCAGAACTCGTCCGGTAATCCCTACAAAGTTCAAGGCAACGACCATGGTGGTATGACCCCGGAGGAGACAGTCATTCCGGTGGCGATCTACGTAACACGAGGTGCGAAATAACATATGGCAACTCTTGATCAATTTAAAGAATTTCTGGTGTCGGATCTGGGCTTCAAGGGCCACCAGATCAACGATGGTGATGGTTCCGGTGTTGTCACGACGGTGGAAGGACTTGATGAAAAAGCCTCCTTCCTTGTATCGACCAGCATCGGCAATTGCTATGCCGCCTTCAATCACGTAGGCTCCGCCACGCTCAGCGAATCAGAGGCAAACCGGTACAAGGCCCTCAGCATACTCATGCCCAATGGTCCGGCGGCCTATTGCGTCATAGAGGTGGCGGGACACCTGCGGATCTACCTGGTTGAAAAAGGGAATGAGATCCACGACGAGATGCCGAACTGGCCCGATGTCCGCGAAGCGGAAGATACAGTGCGCGAATTCAAGCCCGAGGTTGTGAAGGGTCTACAGCAGTGGGCTCAGAAAACACTGCATACTGAGAACAGCCTGTCTCGCTTTGTGCAACTCATGAAGGGCTGCTGGCAAGACATTTGGGACATCGAAAACAAGAGAAATGACTGGATCTTCGATGAGTTCACTCGGTTCCTTTTTATCAAACTCAACGAAGATGCAAAGCCCAGTGGCAGTTTCACCACGGCCAAGCTCAAATCCTATTGTGAGCAGAACAAACATATGGGCGACAAAGCCGCCCAGAACTTCATCAATAACCTCTTCGATGACTTGAAAAGTCAGCACCCCGAAGTCTTCACCGACGAAAATGAGCGCGTCCTCAGTAAGGCCGCAACTATTGAACGTGTCGTTGAGCGTCTTGAGGGCATCAATCTGAAGGACACTCAGGGCGATGTCTTGGGAAGGGCTTTTGAAATCATGCTGTCCGATACCTTCAAAGGTAAGGACCTTGGACAGTTTTTCACGCCGCGAGAAATCGTGTCGTTTATGCTGGATCTGGCGCGAGACAACCCAGACGACTCTGTACTGGACATAGAGAAGGGCCAGCGCTTCCTAGATGCCTGCGCAGGGTCCGGCGGCTTCCTGATCGCCGCCTATGAGGACGCATACAAGCATGCACTATCGAATGGCGTTGAACCCAGAAAGAAAGAACAGCTTCTGAAACGCTTGGGTCAGGAAACATTTTTTGCTTGTGAGATTGAGGAGAAAGCGGCTCGTCTCGGCAAGCTGAACATGATCGTTCACGCCGTCGATGCTCAGAACGCGCAGTGGCTTCACCAGAACTATCTCTATAACGAAGAATATGGCGGCTTGAAGCCTTCGGTAGAGTACGAGGTTGACTTCGGAGACGGCAAGAAGAAGCGGCGCATCGGACCAGACAGCATCGACCTGGTCTTGACCAATCCGCCATTCGGCAAGTCGGTAAAGACCGAAAGTATCCTTCTGGATTACCAATTCGGGCACGAAGTTAAGGTCTTTAAGACAAAGGGCAGGCCACCGGAAAAGCGACCCAAGAACAGCCAGGATAGCGAGGTGCTATTCATTGAGCACTATCTCCGGGTGCTCAAGCCGGGCGGGAAATTGCTCATTGTTCTGCCTGACGGGGTGTTATCTAACGCAACGGCAAAGCCGGTTCGGGACTTCATGCGTGAGCACGCCATCATTAAGGCCGTGATTTCTATGCCAAGCGAAACCTTCGCATCGACCGGCACCTCGATTCCGACCAATGTGGTTTATCTGCAGAAGAAGCGTCCAGGAGACGTTCAGGGCGATATCTTTATGGCTCGCGCAGACTACGTTGGCCGTCGGGCAAATGGTGAGCCGCTTAAAGAAAACGACCTCCCTTTCATTCTCGAAAAATTCCGGGAATGGCAAACAGGGACGCTTGTGCTCCACGAGGAGGACAACGAATGAGTGAGCTTTACATCGGAAAACATCTCGATCCCAATGGGATTCCGGGCGAACTGTACCGCCATAAATTGACTGATCTGATCACCCACACCTTTATCTGTGGCGGCTCAGGCTCCGGTAAAACGGTAATGGGTAAAGCCATCATTGAGGAAGCAGCCCTCAAAGGGGTTCCCTCAATTATTGTGGATCTCAAGGGCGATTTGTCTTCCTTGGCGCTTGCTTTTGGCGAATTGACAGCGCCGGTCGTCGCCCCCTGGGTTGAGGTGGAGGATAAATCTACGCTTGGCCGGGCAGCTCTGGCAGAGGCAAACACCTTCCGTAAACGATTATGGGATTGGGGGCTATCCGAAGCCAATGTGCGTGAGTTTGCCAATCATGTGTCAGTGGAGATTTTTACACCACGTAGCGAACTCGGCCGCCGGGTATCCATCCCACTCATCTCATCCCCTCCGCCGGACATCAATGAGTTGTTTGGTGAAGATCCCGATACTGCCTCCGTTATGGTGACCAGCATGGCAGAAGCATTGGTGCGCCGGGTTATACCCACCGGGCAACGCGACCGGGAAACGGATTTCGTCACAGCCCTCATCGAGCACGCTTGGCGCACCGGTGTTGATCTGACTGGTGAGGCCGGCCTGGGGCATTTGGTCTCCATGATTCTTGAACCGCCATTTACCACTATAGGCGTGCTTGGGATTGGTGACCACATTCCGGAAAATCGTCGTCAAAAGCTGGCCCAGGCCGTAAATGGACAATTGGTCGGCGCGGCCGCCAATTGGGTACGGGGTGAAGAAATGAGCATCGAAAAGCTGGTCGGTGCCAACCGCGTTGATGGCAAAACTCAGCTAAGCGTGATCAACCTCGCTCACATCACAGATTTTGAGGACCAAAGTTTCGTCGTTGCGCAGATAGCGTTTGCGATCAATGCCTGGATGCGAAAACAGGGCAGTGCCCCGGGAGGGAATAGACCGCGCCTCTTGTTCTTTTTGGATGAAATCGGCGGTGGCGGTGGCAAGACAGCCTTCTATCCCACATATCCCTATACCTCGACCTGCAAGCCTGCACTGAATATCCTGGTCAAGCAGGGGCGCGCCTTTGGCGTCGGCTGTATCCTATCAACGCAAAACCCAGGCGACATTGATTACAAGGGGCTTTCAAACTGCTCCACCTGGATTGTTGGCAAACTCCAAACGAAAAGAGATCGGGAAAAGGTTCGTGAGGGGCTGACCGATGCCGAATTTTCACCCTCTGATCTAGCCAAGAAACTTGCACGCCCCAAGACGGGCGAGTTCATGCTTCTGAACAAGGAAGGCGATGTTTATTTCATCAAAGAACGTTGGCTCCTGACCTATCACTGTACGCTAAGCCCAGAAAAGCTCCGTCGCTACAAGGCAAAGGGGCTGGCCCCATACGCTGGATCACTCAAAACCGACATTTCCGTTGCAGATTTTGAGGAGGACGTCCAGTCCGGCGAGCAAGAAGCAATACAGTCGCTGTGGAACGATGTCAAGGACGCTGTTGGTCAGGCATGTAGCCTGCTCGCACAAATTCTTGAGCATGACAATAGTGATGGGAGAGCAAGGGAGTGGATTTCCATACTTCGTGACCCAGATGGATTCAACCGCCGTCTGCAGGAGGCACAAAGGCAACTTGCCGAAAGCAAGAATGCTTTAGCAACCACTGGAGGAGGCAAGACACCGGAACCGAGCGGATTGATGTCATTGCTTTCTGAAAAGAAGCACGCGGTTCAAGGCACATCGTTTAGCACAGATCAGCCTCAGGCAAGTCAACCAACACCCGCCCCATCTGGTGACAGCGTGCTCGTAGAGGATGACGGCAGCGTAACCTACAAGGGTCGCAAATTCCAGCTATACAGAAGGTATGTGGGAAAATCGGTGGCGTTCATCGAAAAAGACGGCGAATTGAAATTTTCCATTGAAGGAAAGGTGCTTTCTAAGAGCTACAAGCTGTAACTGTGGTGGAGCTGACAATAGTGATAGACAGGGTACAAATTCAGACTTCGACACAAAAGTTTTTAAGCGAGGCGGTCCAGATACATTATACATGAGCTTTGCCACCCGATTCATATGAACCACCCGGCTTAATTTTGGCGATTGCTATCCTACAATGAGCCAAGGTAAAAAAATAGTTGATCAAAGATGTAGAGAAGTATGGGAAAGAGTACCGAAGTGGGCATTTTATGATTCTGTCATGAGTTCCATAGATATTTAAGGTGTCAAAACGTTTTTTTGTTCGCTTGGAGGTTGCCTGTGCCTATTCCATCACCAACACCGATATATCGGATCATCCATATTGACAATCTCGATATTTACTTGCATCGAAGAGGCTTATATGCGCCTAACTTTGAGCCGACGGATGGTTTAGACTATCGAACTATTCATAACACAGATATTCAGCGGCAACGTCAGGCGCTTTGCTTAAATTGCGGGCCTTGTGGTGTTGTTCATGACTACGTTCCTTTTTATTTCGGTTATCTTTCGCCCATGTTGCTTCAACTCAAAACTGATCGCGTAGAAGGCTACTATGGGGGACAGGAGCCTATTATCTATCTTGTCTCGACCGTTCAAGCAATACAACGCTCAGGTAACGGCTTTGTTTTCTCCGATGGGCATGGTATAGCGGCTTTCACTGAATGGTACGATGATTTGGCAAACCTAAATAGAGTGGATTGGGATATGGTTTATCAGAGATACTGGACTGATAATGTTAATGACATGGATCGTCAGAGGAGAAAGCAGGCGGAGTTTTTGATTCATCGTTTTTGTGACTGGAATTTGATCTGTGAAATTGGTGTAATTAATGCTACAATAAAAAAAAGAGTTGAGGAAGTAATGAATGCATATCCATCAACCCTGCGCAAACCTATACGAGTACAGAATGGCTGGTACTATTATTAGGAGGTCTTACGATGATTGTGATTACCGACGGCAATATCCTCAAAAATGAAGCAGAGGCCCTTGTTAATACGGTAAATTGCGTCGGGTTTATGGGCAAGGGAATAGCATTGCAATTTAAGAAAGCTTATCCCGATAATTATGTTGCCTACAAGAAAGCATGTAACGCTGGTGAACTGAAACCTGGACGTATGTTCATATTTAAAACCGGGTCTATGATCAACCCCAAGTATATTATCAATTTCCCCACCAAGAGGCATTGGAAGGGCAATTCTCATCTGGAGGATATTAGGGAGGGACTCAAGGCGCTTGTATCTGATGTAAGGACACATGGCATACAATCTATCGCCGTGCCGCCACTGGGTTGCGGTCTCGGAGGACTTCCGTGGCATGTTGTAAGGCCGATAATTGAAAAGGCATTCCATGAGCTACCTAATGTGAAAGTATTGCTTTTCGAGCCGCATGGGGCACCTGACGCGAAGACAATGCCAGTTCATACGAAGAAGCCCAAACTGACGATTGCACGTGCATTGTTTATTAAACTGATGGAAAAGTATGGTCAATTTGCCTATCGACTCACACTTCTGGAGATGCAAAAACTTGCCTATTTTCTTCAGGAAGCGGGTGAGCCGCTCAAGCTCAAGTACGATGCGGGCATTTATGGACCGTATGCTCCTAACCTCAATAAAGTTCTCGAAGTTCTCGAAGGTCATTATACAAGAGGTTATGGTGATACACAGAAACCAGATGTTGAGATTGATCTATTGCCTAATGCCATTGATGAAGCTAATAAGTTTCTTGCAGAACATGGGAGTAGAGCTGCTCTATTGATTAGAGTTGCCGATTTAATCGAGGGATTTGAAACACCCTACGGTATGGAATTGCTCTCCTCTGTCCATTGGGTGGCAAACCGTGATCCCTTCCCTGCAAATTCAGCAGAAGAGGCTGTGGGAAAGATACATGCTTGGAGTGACCGCAAAAGGAACATGTTCCGTCATAAGCATATTGAAGTTGCATGGAATCGGTTGCGGGAACAAGGTTGGTTATCGAATTGATATAACTTGCTCCCTTTCAAATATCAGTAATCACGGAAGAAAAAACTTTTTGGCCTTGGCAGGATCATCCGTCCAGCAACTGCTGAAATTTTTTGATAAACTCATCTCCGAGACTTTGACACCCAACAACTTCCGTGTCTTTAAAAGATTTTCTGTTGTAACATGCTCATTTCTTGTTTGATTGTCTCGCCACCCCAGAAAATACACTTTATTTGCCTCTTCAAGATGGGGATAATATTTTGCGAATTCATGAGGTTTTGCCTCTGATGTCTTGTTTGCGGTGGACGGTATAGATATGTTGAATTGTGAAAAAAAATCTTTTGGGCTGAACCGATTGCTTGGATCGTATTTTAGACCAAGGATCATGCAAAGGTTGTTATATGTTTCCTTACACAGAGGAAGATTTATCTGGAATCCTGGAAAAATTTCAATTTCAAAGCTCAATTTATCTCCCTTAACACCAAAGAGCAAAATAAACGGACTTTCATCGATAAAAAAGAAAACATCAAAGGATGCTTTTCCATTGGTATATCCAAAACGATAACGATCTATTTCTTGATCTTTCATGCTTCGGTATAGCGGTTTTAGTCCATCAAGTTTCATTTGCATATCTCCTTTCGATAGCCTGCCTTCGACAGTCATAGGTAAACGTACTTGAGATTGTTAAGTAATATTATGGTCATACGTTATGCCAACTTTTGAGGCGTGTGCCTATGGATTTCGGGGGTTGTTTTGATGCTCTGGATTCTCTTTGGTGGAGATATTTTAAGCATTTTTATAATGTTAAGCTGTTCAGGCGTCGGTTCGGTGGTCTGTAAAACCCTTCCATCTTTTGAAAATAAATCGATCAGATGAAGGCGCTCCATTTGGGTTCTAATACTGTCCCAGGTCATGTTGGTTTTCCTCTCGGCAATCCTCACCAAAAGGAGCGCCAGGAAACAGAGAAACACATGAGCCTGAATCCGTTCGTCCTTACGATGATAGACAGGTCTCAAATCCAGGGTCGTCTTCAGGGTCCGGAAGGCCCGTTCCACTTCCATCAGTTGCTTGTAACCCAAAGCCACATCCTCAGGAGTCAGGGTATCGTCGCTGGTGGAGATGATATACTTCCCGTCCAAATGGGCCTCTGCTTTGATCTTGCCCTTGTCGATCTTGATCGCACCGGTTTTCAGCTGCTTCAGGAACCTCCCCATCGTTCGGTGAGACAGAAGGGCACAGACGTTTTTCTTGTGACATTGCCCCTTTTGTTCCTTGATGGACTTAAGTGCCTCGTCAATCTTTTTGAGAGTCCTCTCGCGGGTGGCCTTATCCTTTCTGGCTTCATCCGGATTATGAACCAGAATAAACCGGCGGCGGCGCTCCCCATCACCGACAATAACTTCCTTGATCTCCATGTTCTCCCGTATGGCGGTAAACCTTCCCCGCTTGGCCAGAACCTCCTTGTGGACATCCTGGTTATCCCGGAGCTTCTCTCCGATAATATAATGACCACCGGCCTTCTGAAGGATCAGTCGGTTATCTTCCGAGCTCATTCCCCGATCCATGACCCAAACGCAACGACCCAGCTTCCAGCCAAGGAGACCATTTTTGACTGTCTCCACCGTCTTCATATCCGAGGTGTTTCCCGGCATGGTCCAACACTTGACCGGGATGCCTTCCTTCGTCACCGCCAAGCCAATCACAACCTGGGGGAGGTCCGGCCGATGGTCTTTGGAATGGCCATACTGCCGCAGTCCCGCTTCATCCTCCTCATCCATCTCGAAGTAGGTGCTGGTGGTGTCGAAAAAGATCAGATCAACCTCCAGATTCAAAAGATCCGCTACGGCAAAGAAGACCTCTTTGTGAATGATCTCCCGGTACTCCAAAAGAACATCCATCGACCGGTACAAATGCTGAAGTTCTATCGGTTCCGGATTTCCCAGTGCCACGTCTTCTCTGATCCATTCTTCAGCACCTCTTTTGGAATCCGGGGCCAAGGCGCGATTGGCCACCATGGCAAAGGCCGCCCATTCCACAGGCGACGTAAACGACCGATCCTTTGTGCATTGAGAAAGAGCCTCGGGTATTCCCAACTGCTCCCACAAGGCACGCAGAAGATAGGCGCCGCCCATGGGAACACTGCGAAAAATATTCAAGGGTGCCACAGCGCCACCCATAGACGCATTCATACAAAGGGTATCTTCCGGAGTCAGAAAACGACTGATACTTTTAGCCAATCTTTTGAGGGCGGCCGTATCCAGCTCATCGGTTCTGCCAAAAGTATGGAGAACCTGAGCCTTGGCGCATCTGCTCCGGGTGTCCCAAATGTTATGTGCAAGCTGGACGTAAGTCACGGCAGATCCGTCTTTGTTCTTTCGGGAGATGGTCCTGATGTACATGCCTATTTATATAGCATGTACTATGAACAATGTCAAGCATATAATTATAAATCGTTTGCCTATGCATTTTACAGTTTTTCCTATATCGCACCACATGATTTCAATAACTTATATCGATCAAAAGATCAAAATATGCCTATGGCTGTCGAACGTCGGGATAGTTAGCTGCTATTTTTTGTTCTAAAATTTCTTTTTACTCATCAATATGAGGTTTGCGTCTGCTATGATAGATCAAAAAATGTTTCAACGTCGATTCAAGGTGGTAATTTCCCAAAAGCACTAAAGAGGCTGAATCGTTTCCTTACTGTCCATTCCGAACGGTCATTTTTTGAGATAGAATGTTTGCGGCATAAGAAGAGAAATCGCTTTGCTAATGGCTATATCCATCATAATCACCTCCCGAGCATTGAGGTATATACCCTTGATTACGTTACCGTTCTCAGTCAGACTGATTTCAAGCGAGTATATATTGTTCTTCTGTTTCGCGATCAGGTTGAGGGACTGCAGGAAATTATTATCCTTATGTTCTATCGACGTCGCCAGTTTAATTCTGGTCCCCAACTTTGAGCTTCTTTTCCAGTATGCCTGTATAAAATAATTCAAACTCGACTTCAGCACAGCCAGCTCATAGAGGTCATTTAAGATGACGAAATCCCAGAATCGAATCTTAACGTTGGCTTCCCTATTAAAATGAGTTTTATAGTTACCTCCAGAGTCACGAAAGTCGTACTGTTCCAATTCCGCCGTGGCCTCAATCTGAATTCCCTTGAACTCAAATTTAACCATTTGCTTCTACCTCCTTCCATAATTTTGCTAAGTATGTTGCCGATACGCTCAATTTGCGTGTTTTGCTCAAATAGTCGGTAATGGGTCGGAAACCCATACCTTCATCTTTCAACTCCTTGACCTCTCCCCAGTAGGCAAAAATTTTCCTGCGGAGTACCGGTATCCTTCCCTTTTTTATCAAAGCTGCAGCGCTGGCCTTGCGTAGGCAGGAAAAGTCGTCGAACTGCCTCATTTCCGCCACTCGGTAACCTTTTCCGTTAATTGCGTCCCAGCCGGCATTGCGGGACGCCAGAACGAAAGCACAGTACTTGTTGACTCTTCCGGGGATATTGGGATGTATCTCCTTGAGCTGGAACGACTTCTTCACGCTATTTTGGAAGATCTCAACGATTTTCTCCTCCGGTAGTGAAGCGATCCATGAGAAAAGTCTTTTTCTCTCTTTTTCCGTTACTCCGGTTATTCTGTTCAGGTGATCCTGCATTTCATCCTCGGGTATATCCCAACGTTTCCCGCAGCCGGAAATGTGAAGTCTCCAGAGATGTCTGCTGCAACGCCCGTTCGTGAGTCATCCCATATTTAATACACTGAAAATAGCGCTCCTGGGCAAAGTTGTACTTTAAACCATGGCTGCCGCGACCCGGTGCATACTGACCTGTTGCCTTGGCGGCCTGGTTGATTGCTTTGACGTATTGGAAATAATCACTTTCAAGTTTACCATGCTGAGAGATGTGCTCTTTGAGACGTTGGTAGGTTTCGACAGAGACGTAATGCTCTGTTTCCTTGCCGCCCTTTTCTATCGAAGCAACAACACCGACAGCCAATCCGGTAACCGGATCGCTGTCAATGCCACGCAGTCCATCTTTCGTAAGTGGGTTCTTCAATCGCCGATTACTGGGAGCACCCACCCCCTCGGATCTGAGTCCACCCTCGAATTGCAGCGATGCCTGTAGTTGATATATCCCATTCGTGATTGACTTGATTAGCCGGATTGGATCCGGATAGGCACGGTTGCCAAAAATCTTACTGGATTTTCGTAGAAATCGTTTGCTCTTGGAATAAAATTTCATGCGGAGTCGTTCGTTATCCAATCTCGACTGTTCGGGCATGTGAATCTCGATATAATGATTAATCGCGTACTCAAATTTTCCCAATCCACATAGAATTGTCTCCATCGTCTGGCGTGACCGTTTCATTTCAACGTAGTTGGCCAACCGTTCTTCGAGATACTCCACCATGTCGTCCTGAAAGTATTGAGCGTTCAGAATGGTATCGCGACCCCTCTGCCGCATGAATTCGACGAAGCGGTGGGCCTCATATCTGTAAACTTTCCATGATCCGAAGGACCGGATTCCCAGTGTGCTATCCAGCTTTGATTCACGGATCGACCGGATCGAATGGAATACAGCTTCGACCTGGGCGTGAAGTGATCTAGGCCATCGATGTTTCATCATTTACCTCTGGCCATTACGGCCTGCGTGTTAAGATGACATGCTCGGTTTTTCGGCATTTCCTGCCCGGCGGTAGCAGCTCCGCCGCATAACTTGTAGGGTCCTTTAGGCCAGGAGTTGCTCCTGCCGTCTGTTTGGTGCGCGTCTATTGTGGCAGATCCGGACTCTACTTATATGGATCACGTCGCACAAATCCTCGATTGTGCCTGCAGAGAATACCTTGCCAAAGGGCACCGGACATCGGAGGCATCACCCGGTCCGTCCTCGGATCTCTGTATGCATACAATCGTGTGGGGTTGAGGCGCGCTCTTCACCCCACACGAAGGGGTCTTCTTAGGTCGACCATTGCCATGGGTGGCGCCACGGCGAGAAGCCAATAGGCTCATCTGCTCTTGAGGCACCTTAGATTGATAAAGAAAATTCTTAATACCCTGAATGGGTTGTATCTGTTTTGTTTGTTTCCTGTATGCCTGTAATACCTTGATCATTCTCTGTTTTCTCCGATTGGTTGATTGCCTGCAAATGACCTTTGTGTTCATTTGTGAGCTTTGCCTGTCCAGTTGACCATCGGTGGTTAAATTACTCCCTGTCATATTTTCCGAAGTCTACTTAGATTCTCACTTTAATGCATAACCTGCACCTTACTGCGGGGCAGTACAGTGCGTTATTGCCTCAGATAGAAACTAATAACGCTCATTATAATTGTATTATATGGCATTATAAGTATTCAATTACGCATTTGTCAAGGTTTTTTTCAGACATGCTGCCTCGTTTCTATAATTATCTGTCTATAATTATCTTGACACTGTAAAGCGTTTACCTTTAATATAAATGGTAAAATGAAATATCACGCAGGATAATATGGCAAAAAAAGGCATTAACATCAGTGACGGTCAAGGTACTTCATTTAGCGAAAGAGTACGATATATTTCGCAAAAAGTGGGCGGAATTGAAAAGCTGTCAACGTTGGCAGAAATATCAAAGAGAGTGATATCGCAATATATATCCGGACAATCTGAACCAACACGGCCTCGCATCATAGCTATGGCAAACGCAGGTGATGTATCAGTAGAATGGTTGGCTACAGGGTTAGGTGAAAAATCAACGCGGCCAGTGAATGATATTTTATTGGCAAATATAGTAGATGCTGTGAAGTCGGAGATGGAGAAGCAACATGTAATTATCCCCACAGTCAGGTTTGCAAAAATTATTTCTGCATTATACGATGAGTTAAATGGAAGCGATAAACAAGACGACAAAAAAAGTATTGAAAAAAGAGCACGTATTATAATAAATATAATTGCAGATTAGAGATAAAAACATGTTCTATGTTTACCGGTTTGTGAAAAACTTAATTTCATATGCCAAGGGAATGAATACTATAGTGATAGTTCTTAGAGAGTCAAATTGGGTACTTTATGCAATTGTCCATTTTATAGCGATACCCTGGATTTTGGCTTTTACAATAATTGAGATCATGGATCCATTCAGTTACCTCGCTTATAATATTACATTATTTATAAATATAGCCCTAATTGTATTATTGATGCCGAAAGCCTTGAAGCGCGCAATCAGAAAAATCAATAATGATCGGTAAATCTGAAAAGAATGTTGAAGCTATATAATGGAATGCCTTGTCAAGCAAACCCTTAGAGGGGTTAAGAGATAAGTCAGGTTAGCAATGCCTAAAACTATCCTGAACGAGATTTTATTTGACTGTGGCCAGATCATCCGGATTGTAGGTGGGTTTAGGCCACTAATTTTTTTATCCAGTATCTTTTTTTCAAAACAATGGTATCCAAAAGCTGTGATTTAAATGACTGATCAAAGTTCAATATTCTACGTTGGGTGTTTCCAAATGTTTGTTTATGACTCTTATTTCAACAAAATGTCCCATCAAATATTGCCAGAGCTCTGAAACCTCCAAGATATATGTACAAAAGTGTTTTGGTTTGTTCTTTTTTGATTTAGAAAGAATTAATTCCAACGATTCACTTTGCCTGCTAAAAGAAATCGGAAGCACTGTTATATCATCATCATCATAAGCAATTCTTAATAAGTCAAATGATGGGGGAAATAAATATGGTTCATAAAAATCAACGCCCATTGTAGGCCTAATTCCTTTCCCAAAATGACGATCAAATTCTTTTTCCGTTTCACTTTTTTGTACTATTTCCATTTCTTTTCTAATAATTGATAGTATTAAATAAATGTTTGATAGTGTTTTTCCACTACGGGGAAACTTTGCCCGCAACGCAAGACAAATGCATATTTCAAAAATATTTTGGAAATCATATAGTCTTGGTGATCCTTGACCCGTTGTTTCCCTGGCAGGTTTAATTAAACCTTTTTCCGCCAAGTCAAGAATTTGCCGAGTCGTGACACCATTAAGCTTTTCAACGATTTGTCCTGCTGAATAAAGTTTCATCAATCAATCCCATCTGTAGTATTCTTTTACATTAAATGTGATGATTTGCCAAGATTTTTTCAGTCATTTTTTATGCTGAGCCAGATGTAACATTTACATGGCTCTTTCTCAAACTGAGTGGGTAAGGTAAGCTGGGGATAAAAAAGTTGAGGTTATGTAAATGGATTGTTTAGAGTCACTTTTTGCCAAAGCACTCAGACTGGAATCACCATGGGAGATTAAGAAGATAGAATTTCATGAATGTGGTGGAGAGATCAAGGTATATATTGATTTTCCCAGAGGGAGTGTTTTTTCATGCCCTACATGCGGGAAAGAGGTGAAAGCTTACGACACCACAGAGAAGGAATGGAGGCATCTCAATTTCTTTCAATATGCCTGTTACTTGGTGGTGCGGGTTCCGAGAACTAACTGTCCCGATGACGGCATACTCCAGATAGATGTGCCTTGGGCGCGGGAAGGTGCGGACTTCACTTTTCTTTTTGGGTCTTTCGCAATGACCTTGGTACGTGAGATGCCGGTCAATAAGGTATCTCAGATCATCGAAGTTGATGATAACAAGCTTTGGCGAATGATGCATTACTATACCGAGGCAGCCCGTCAACAGGAAGATTACTCCGGCGTAGAACAGATAGGGGTAGACGAAACGTCGAAAGCAAAAGGTCATGACTATGTTTCTCTCTTCGTTGATTTGGCAAAGAAACGAACGATTTTTGTAGCGGAAGGCAAGGGTTCGGAGACAATGACTGCTTTTGTCAAAGACTTCAAGGAACATCATGGTGATCCTCAGAGCATCACAGATGTTTCCATCGACATGTCTCCTGCCTTTATTAAGGGAGTTGCGGAGAACCTGCCAAATGCCGCGATTACCTTCGACAAATACCACATCATGAAGATCATCAATGCTGCTGTTGATAGCGTTCGAAAAGCCGAGACAAAAGAGCAGTGGCTGCTACGGGGACAAAAGTATCTTTTCCTGAAGAACAGGGAGAACCTTACTGAATCCCAACTTAAGGCATTGGAGAACATTGAGTCCATGCCCAAAATCAACCTGAAAACTGTGAAAGCCTATCATATTCGAGAGAACTTCCAAGAGATCTACAAAGAGACGACACAGGAAGGCTTTGAGAAGGCCTTGAAGAAGTGGTACTTCTGGGCCACCCATAGCCGCATTGAAGAGATCAAAGAAGCAGCCAAAACAGTAAAGCGCCATTGGTCCGGTGTGTTGCGCTGGTACAAAAGCAAGATAAATAATGGGATTCTGGAAGGACTCAATAGCCTCGTTCAGGCGGCCAAGGCAAAAGCGAGAGGCTACAGAACCTTTAAAAACCTTAGAACCATGACCTATATGCTTACAGGAAAACTGGACTATACAAAGGTCGGCTTACCCACTTGAAATGAGAAAGAACCATTTACATTACGATTGCGATACGCAGTTCTTCCGACTCTGGAGCCGTGGGGCAACTACGTCGCTTTGATCGCATGTTTTTATCCTTATAAAGAGCTTTACAATTGTCTCTACTGTTAACAAGTTTACCTATAGAAAGCAAATTTTCGAGATTTGTTACACAAATGTTACACAGAAATGAAAAAAGGGATTAGCTTATTTCGCTAACCCCTTAATTTCATTTGGTGCCGAAGCCGGGATTTGAACCCGGACAGGCGTACACCCACTAGACCCTGAACCTAGCGCGTCTACCAATTCCGCCACTTCGGCATTTTTACGGAAGCTGTTTTTTACACTTGTCGTCGTC
>Ga0302248_1000589_pt1 | contig 33627 bp, 30 predicted proteins | sample AAG_UR_Leu_MG_FD_193528 | JGI IMG/M metagenome (GOLD analysis project Ga0302248, IMG submission 193528) | Enriched activated sludge microbial communities from anaerobic digester in WTTP, New Holstein, Wisconsin, United States - AAG_UR_Leu | ecosystem: Engineered > Bioreactor > Anaerobic >...
AGGGGGCATGTTGCGGCATGGCGACGATCAGGTTGTCGATGCCGTTGATAACATTTACGGCCTGGCTGCCGATAAAGATCTTCTTCAGAAGTCCCGTCCCCTTGATACCCAAAAAAACCAAATGGCTTAAAGGCTTTTTGAGTAATTCACGCAAGACGGCCACCATATTTTCCTCGGATACGAGATGTTGAATCGAAGTCGCCGGCGGCAGAACATTTTCCGTAAATTTTACGAGCCGTTCCCAGGCCTCGTAATTGGCCCGGTCGATCAGCGCCGCTTTTGTCTCATATGGCGTCATCAGCGGCAACAGGGCCATGGTATGGTGGAATGTAAGCAATTCGGCGTCCGCCCTCGTGCTCCAATCATGGGCAAATCGCAGCAGTTGTTCGGAATGAGGCGAGAAATCGATCAGGACGATGAACCTACTTTTCATGGCCTGTTCCTCCGTTAAATGATTTTCGATCCGGTCAAATGAAGTGTCAAGGCAGGAACTTTTCAAAAAAGAGTTGATCTTAAAATCTTTTTTTCATACATTAGCGGATCATCAACGTATAAGTCAAGCCACATCTGCCCAGGATAGTTGTTCGGTTTTAAAAAGGTGCATACAACATGGATGAATTGAGCATTCTCATGACCTTCGCCGTCGGTCTGGCCGGAGCGCTTGTTTTCGGCTATATCGCCACTCGTCCTAAATTATCTCCCATCATCGGTTACCTGATCGCTGGCGTTATGGTCGGACCTTTCATTCCCGGTGTAGTCGTCAACAGGGTGATCGCCGAGCAGTTTGCTGAAATCGGTGTGATTTTGCTCCTCTTTAGAATAGGGTTGCGATATAATTTGAAAAAGCTCTTTGCCGTCTGGCGTCTCGCCATTCCAGGCGCGCTGATTCAGAGCACCCTCTCCACGCTCGCCCTCGCTTCGATATTGCATCTGATGGGCTGGAGCTGGACATCAGGATTGATTCTGGGAATGGCCATTTCCGTGGCGAGTACCGTCGTCATGGCGCTGGTGCTGGCCAAGTGGCATGATCTTCACGCCACAATCGGCCACGTTGCCATCGGCTGGACGGTTGGGGAAGATATTCTCACCGTGGCCCTGCTGCTCCTCTTGCCCCTTATTTTTTCGCAAAGCCCAAATGTGATGGGCGCGTAAAAAACCCGCATGCCCTGTGGAGCACCACGAAGCATAACAATATGTATTTGTTGATATTATTGCGTTATTTGCGCTATTTTTATAGTAATTCATCATTGATGAATTCGTAAAAAGTCATGATGGAGACGACGAAGTAAAAAGCTCCAGAGGCAAGGCGCGCGAATCACGAGGAATGAGAAGTACTTGGGCGTGCGTCGTGGTGACGAAGGATGAAGCGCTTTCGCCGCATAATGAACAGCTACGGAGTAGAATGCCATTTAACCCTTTCCTTTTCTTAGCAACCGAGGTGATCGCGTCACCATGCTTAACTATTTGATATAATTTTAATATATCCGATAGCATGGGCCGGAGCGGCTTTTCGGACCTTAGGTTCAATATCCACCAGTTACACGGTACGCGTCCCGGCATGTGCATGTCGCCGACCCCGCCGGAGAAAAGATGCCGAGATGCCGTTTCTTCTTGCTTTACCTTCAGGAGAGGTTCATGCCGCCGGCGGAAGGTTTCTCTTCCTCCTCCTCGCGGTTCCATTCCATCTCGGCCAGCAGCTCGTCGGCTTTGCGGCGGATTCCCGCCAAGGCGCCGGCCAGATCGTTCCGGTCATCCTCCGCCCATTCCCGCCAAGGCAAACCGTCCAGCTCCCCCGTCAGATTGTCCGTCTTCGTAATCAGGATGCGCTCCTTGGACAACCGCTGCTTCCGAGCGGAGGCCTGTCCGGCCTTGGCCGCCTGGGTCATGTAGCTCTGGAACTTACGGCGCATGCTCTTCTCCGTGCTCATCCGGGCCACATCCAAAAGGACGCTCTTGGGGATGTTTGGATTCGTCCGAGCGGCGCTGCGGATGTCCTCGGGGAGCTTGTTGATGGTTAGGGTTTTGGTGACGGTGGTCCGATCCTTGCCTAAGGCGTCGGCAAGTTGATACTGATTGAACGCATATTCCTTCATCATCAGTTTCATCTGCTCAGCTTCATCGACGGGGGTCAACCCTTCCCGCTGGAGGTTATCGACAAATCCCTGGAGGCGTATATCGCCTTCGGTGAAGGTGCCGTGAATCTCCGTCAGTCCAGCTTTGGCCGCCGCCTTGACGCGGCGGTGGCCGGAGACGATCATCAGGCCCCCCTCCTCATTCAAACAAAACTGAATGGGAACCAGGATGCCGTATTTCTCGATTGAGGCGGCCAACTCATTCAAGGCCACGGTGTCCATGAATGTCCTTGTCTGCTGCGGGTCCGGCTGGAGATCGGCGATCTTCAGTTTATAGAGCTTTCCTTTGATATATTTTGTGGCCATGAACACCTCCTTTTCGATGATAATGGCATAATATTAAGGCTTGTTTAGTAAATGTCAAGGACATTTCAGGATTATATACGTTATATCACGGCTGTCCGGTTCACGGCTGTCCGGTTAAGGATTGAAGAGCACCATTTAGCCCCACAACGATACATATGCTATTTATAGGTTGACACCATATTCCGACTATACTACATTTTTATAAATGCATTGGGAGGTGTCAGAAAATAGTACCGGAAAACCGCATTCAGGATGGGACCTTTCCCATCCCCAAATTGTTCGTTGGCAAAGAGGACATTGACCAGTTTATTGAGGAGTTCAGAGGTTTTCATGCCCAGTTTGCGGATTGTTTCTCTCGGGAGGAACCTCGAGAAAACTTTGTTCAGTATATGGCGGGCCAGATGAGTCAATTGGAGTGGAGAACTGCCAGGTTGGGGTTTTTGCCACCTATGGTGCGTATTCCGCTGATTCCGCCACTCGCTTCCGAAGGAAGCCGCCACCCTGTTCCGATGCAAAGCGCCAGGGGATTCCGATTGATTCCGCCACCTCTGGTCGGAACGTAGCGACGCGGACCGGGAGAAGGTCAAGGCCACGGCCCGGGAGTTGCTGGCCGCGCTGAAGGTGGGAAAGCTGGTGCTCGATTGGCGCAAACGGCAACAGGCCCGGGCCGAGGTGCGCGTCACCATCGAAAAGCTCCTGGACAAAGGCTTGCCGCGGGCCTACACGCCGGAGCTCTTCGAGCAGAAGACCGCTAAGGCTTGGAAGAATTGTTTCAATTCTGTCTGGATCGCGTCTTTGAGAATATTGGCCAGAATGCAGATCATGATTGGAAAGGTAAGGATTCGTTTACGAATGAAGTTTTTACCGGACTGTCGGTGACGAGATAAAAAATCAGGAGATAGTAAAATATTCTTAAGAAAATCAATGAGGTTGGCACATATTTTCAAAAGCAGGTTCCGTGCCAGGACACTCGCAATTCTGGCGGTTTTTTGACATTTTTGGCCTCCTTTTGAATTACTGGGTATAATTACCCATTTGGTGATTAATATATCATAAATGTTTGTAATTGCAAGTGAAATATACATTTTTATCTTAAGTTAACGGCATTGTGGATACCCCTATTATTTTTTATATTTTTTCATCAAATCTGCTTGTTCTTGCTTGGTCATCTTTTTGTTAGGAGCCGCCGGCGCTGGCGCGTCGCTACCGTAGGTGCATTTTTTGTCGGCAGGGATGCAGCCGTATGAACAACGTTTGGTTTTCGGCGGACATCTTTGCGCTTTTTCGGCAGCTTCTTTTTCAGCTTTAGCTTTCGCCGCCGCCTCTTTCGCTGCTTTGTTTTTTTTAGCCTTTGCCATATTTTGATCGTGTTCGGCTCGTGCTCTAGTTGATTCATCGCATTTAAGACTGGCGGCAATACAGGCATGGCCGCACATCTTTTTACCAGGCGGGCACACGGACTTAGTTGGAAGGCTTACCGGTTTAGCTGGAGCTTGAGCTTGAGCAAAAAGGGGCGTGGCGCCCAGGGCAAACAATGCGAATACGACGAGAGCGAGCTTTTTCATTTTCATTATCTCCTTAGATTTGTTTATTGGACTGATCCAAGCGCGGGATTGACTAGCGTATGGAGGATTTTTTGTCACTGCATATATTCTGCGGCACTTCCTCTTTCGCAGCCTATTCCCTTGACATGCAAGGCCGAAATTCCTATAGCTAAGCAACGTAGATGTATTTTTTTCTATACCCAACGTCAGAATTCAGCGCCAGACGTCATTCCCCGACTTGATCGGGTAATCCAGAAAACACTGGATCGACCGGTCAAGCCTGACAATGACAAATAACCGAATACCAATGACATTGCGTATGAAGATATTTACCAGCCGCACTAAATCGCTAAAGATTGGAAGATTATCAATGAAACATTCAATATTTCGGTACTTGGCAGTATCCCTCAGCGTTCTATCCGCACTGCTTCTGATCAGCCTTTCCCCGGCCAGCGCTGGGGACGGGAAAAAATGGGACGGGAAAAAATATCCCTTCAAACTTCTTGATCCAACGCAAATCAACAGCGAGAGCAACCCGTTCATCATCGATACGGCGGGGAAGTTGGCCTATTTTGCCTGGCTCGCGAAAGGTAATCAGGATCTGGACGCCGTCGGCAAGCAAACCGGTCTCAACGGACTTACCTGGTCGTTCAAAGGCAATTTTGTGAAGCTCACCGCAGACCTGGACATGAACGGTGCAAGGTTTGAGTTTCCTACCATTACGGGTACATGGGTCAGTTTTGACGGGGGCGGGCATGTGATCGACAATTTGCGCATCACCGACAAGACAACCGCACCGGACATCGATGATGCTTCCGGTACAGTGGAAATGCATCTGGCCCTTTTTGGCGGCGCTGCGGTCATAAAGAATCTCGGCATCGGCAAAAGATCCGTCATCGCCTATAACAGCATCAGAAAAGATTACCTGTACAGGGTGTACGCGGCGGCCATTGCCATTGAAGTCGATGTGATGGATAACTGTTTCAGCGAGGCGACCATTACGGTGAAAGGAAACGGAGATGCGGATGTGGGCGGTCTGGCGGCCGGGGGCAACTGGATATCCAACTCCCATCACCGCGGCGCCATTGTCTTTGAAGGAAATGTCCTTGATGCCCGGGCGAAAAACCGTCAGCGTATTACCAGACCGGGATCGCTTGCGGTCGGCGGTGTATGCGCGAAACCACACAAAAAAATCTCCCACTGTTACAACACCGGCTCCATCACCGTCAAAGCCTCTGGCGAAAAGCTGAGCATCGGCGGCGTCGCCGGCGTTCAAGCCGACGAGCATAGTGTCAGCGAAACGGCGGACCTTTATAATGCCGGCAAAGTGACCCTTGCCGCCACCGGCGAGATCAAAAACGCCTATATCGGCGGCGTGCTGGGATATGGAGTGACCTTTCCGAAATTTGTCGGAAAACCCAAAAACGCCGAGACAGGGTATATCTATAACAAAGGGAATATCGACGTAACCGTAAGGACGGGATCATCCATACACGTCGGCGGCATCATCGGCGGCAATATCCTGGGAAGATCCTTCGGCGAATCCTACCGTTGGGAAGGAATCTCGGGATGCGTCAATACGTATAACACCGGTTCCGTTTCCGTTTCATCAACGGGAAAGGTTGATTCCCTCGATGTGGGCGGTATCGCCGGTTATGGATCCATGGTGGTCAACAGCTACAATGCCGGCCGCATCAGCGGCATCTCGGGAGCGGAAACCACCCTGAACCTGGGCGGTCTTGGCGGCAATGAAGTGTATGTCCAGAACAGCTACAACATCGGCGCGGTAAGTGGCAAAGGTTCGGGGACCAACGTCGTGGGCGGCATTATCGGAAACGCCAGCCTGGCCTGGGGGGAAACGGACAGTACCAGGTATGCTGCCTTGAACGGCTTCTGGCTCAAGCAGCCCCAGGCGGGCGGTATCAATAGCGACGTCATGTATGCCAAAGGTTCCTATTTTTACAAGAAGTCGGGCGATATCAAGAAAAAGGAGACGAATATCGGCAAGATCCTTAAAATCTTTGACACCGAGAAGGAAGACCCGAACAAGATGGTCGAAGGCCGTTACGGAGCGGTCTATTCATTCGACGGCCCCACCGCAACCGTGATGACGCGATCCGATGATGGCCCGGGCAAGAGAGGGAATCGGAAGGGTACGCTCCTCGCTAATCTCAACGGGATGGTTGAAGACAAAATCGACCGTATGTACCGCAAATGGGTCATTGACGGAACGAACGGCGGCTATCCCGTATTGTCATCCCAGCCGGCCAGTTTCGGCAATACCGATGAAAAGCCCGTTGCAGCGGCCGCCATGGAGATAGCCGGCGAGTACTTGGGTGAACACAAGCAATGGACCGACAATGTCCGGCTTAACGCCGACGGCACGTTCAAACGGGCCAACGGCGGCGATGGCGGCACCTGGACTTACAATGGGAAGAGGCTTATCCTCAGGTGGTCCAAATGGGCACCCGAGATTCTCGAACAGAAGTCTGCGGGAGTATTCTCGTCGAATATATACAATTTCAAACTGACACGCGCCAACGTTTCCACATTGGCCGGAAAACCGGACCCAGCGACGGCAAATAAGATAGCAGGCGTGTATCATGCCCAGCACCGATACTGGACCGACAATGTCATCATCAGCGCCGACGGTACCTTCAAATGCGCCACCAGAGCAGGTGAAGGCGGTACTTGGTCCTTTGACGGCAAAAAGCTGATTCTCAGGTGGTCCAAATGGGGACCCGAGGTTCTTGTTCAGAAATCTGAAAGAGCATTCTCAGCGAATGCCTACATGTTTACGCTGACACGCACCGGAACCTCAACGTCGAGCCTTCCGCAACCGCTGGTAAAACAGTATCAGCGACAGCAAAGAAAATAGCCGGTGTGGATTATGCCTGGCATTATAACAAGCGGCCCTTAGTCTTCACGTCTGCAACCTCATCCAGACGTTTATTAGTAGGAGGTCTTTATATTGCGTCACAAATCCTGTTGGCTGCCTGTGGTGGCGTTAATTGTGCCTGCTGGCAACTATTCCAGCCTAAGGGGACGGATGGCGGAAAGACACGGGACGTTCCCATTCCAGGCACAGGCTTGGCCCTTCGCGTGGCTCAGGGAGTCGCTGTCGCGTCCGAAGCAAAGCGGAGGGCGAGTCACGACGGCCGGAAGGAAACTGAACGCCCGCGGCTGCCTGTCTCCGACGAAGGAGGTGACAGGCAGCCAGGCCGGCCACCCAGGCGCAGAAGGCGGAGCATCCGTGGTTTTGTGGCGCGGAGCCGGCCGCATCGCCCGAGGACCGGCAGTCTGAGCACAGCGAAGTCTGCCGGGACCGGGCAAAGAAGAAGTACAAAATGCCGGAGGGGCGGGCCGGTCGCCGCGCAGCGGTCGTCCGGCCTGGCCCGGAGGCAGGGAGGGAGCCCCACCGGGGCGGACGGGTGAGGAAGCCAGACAGCCGGAGGGGCGGAGCGTAGCCCGGCCCTGACGGACGATGGCGCCCGCAGGGAGGGCCGGGGAGAAAGGCGCGCCAGGCGGTGCACCAAGCCGAAAGGGAGCGACGCCGCGGTGCGACCCCGGCGACTGCAACGCTGGACGCCTACCAATGAGATCAGTGAAACTATGGAGCGGCAAACAACGAACGCGGAAGCCGAGGACCTGCGGCCTGGAAAGAAAAAACCGCGCGAGGATCAGCAGGGGCGGTGCCGAGCCCTGGCGCGCCGCCAGCCTACCGACCTTTCATTTTCTTCCCGGAGCCGATTTATTCCCTCATTTTCTCCGCCCTTGTTCCCTCATTTACACCATAATTTACACCATCATTTATTCCCTCACTTTTTCCCTCATTTTATATCGCCATTTATTCCGCCACTTATTCCGCCATCGAATTTGACATATTACGCTACATTTAGTAGATAATAGCTATGAAAGTAGCGAAAGCAGATCCGGTCATCTACGGCCTACTAGCCGGGGAACAGCGGCGGAGCCGGGAGGTACTCCAGGCTCTGCAAGCAAAAGCCGATAAGCTTCCCAAGGGTGCCCTCAATGTCCGCCGGAAACAGGGTCCCGGGAGAGAGTACCTCTACCATTACCTCGTCCGGCGGGAGGGCAAAAAGGTTGTCAATCAGCATATCGCTGAGCGAGATCTGCCGGCACTGCGAGATCAGATCGCCGAGCGGGAGAAATGCCGGGCAGAGATCCGGATTTACAAACAGCGCCTGGCCTATCTGGAAAGGCTCCTCAAATGATCAAGGCTACACTGGAACACCACAAAAATCGTTGGCTCCTCCTCACGGCCCTGCTGATCTTCTTGGCCTCAGCGAGCTAGGCGGCGCCCCTTCGCACTGTCACCGCCACCATCACCAAAATCACCGATGGCGATACCGTGCAGGCCGTCACTCCAGAGGGAACCAAGCTGAAGGTCCGCCTCTACGGCATCGATGCCCCCAAGACCGCCAAGGGCCAAAAGCTGGGAGAGCCCTTCGGCAACGATGCACGGCACTACCTGGCCGCGCTGATCAGTCAGAAGGCTGTCCGGGTCGAGATACGCGACATCGACCGCTACCGCCGCATGGTTGCAATCCTCTGGCTAGGTGAGCGGAATGTGAACCAGGAGATGATCAGCGCCGGCATGGCCGAGGCCTATGGGGAGTATCTGAAACAACCCTATCGCACCTCCTTCCTCCAGGCCGAACAAAATGCCAAGGCCCAGGGCAAAGGCATCTGGTCCCAGGGGCGCAGCTACGAGCGACCCGCCCAATTCAGGCGCAGAATAGGGAGCTAAGCATCGGGGATCAATATCTCACCAAGAGGGAGCACCTGAATTCTCTTGCAAGTGTCAGCTGGAATCCAGGAGCCATAAGGACTGCGTCCATGGCTAACGCGCACTTGCCTATGATCTCGTTACCTACCCAGCTATCCGCAAGCAAATCGTTCATCTCACTGGTTCCGGACCACTTAGGGGATTGAATAGTGTGATATCAATTCCACACATCACTGCAAAACGCTCATTACCGTTGACATTTTCAGGGGTTTAGGGTAGTCGATGCGTGGACCTGATCATATTTATAGGTTTTTCAGGGAGGGCACAGCAACAAATGACGTCGGGCAGTTTCAAGAAGCCTGACTTACATAATCCAACAGACAGGGAGATCTAATGAATGTTCTACTGACATTCACCGGCTTTCACGATCCTTATTTCCTCGGGTTGGTCGACCAAGATGAGCAGCCCGGCCCGATCCTCTCCCTGCTTTCAGTACGGCCCTTCGACCATATCTTTCTCTTCAACACGCCGAACACCTCCAAAATTACAGCGTCTACAAAAGATACCATTTCTAGGCTTCACCCGCGAACCACGATCCACGTTCTCGATCTTAACCTTGATGATCCCACCAATTACCAGGACATCCTGAAGGGTCTGCGGAAGCATCTTCCAAACATCATTGAAGGCTTCCCGGCAGCAAAGTTCTTCATTGCTGTGGCCTCCGGAACCCCTCAGATGCATGCCAGTTGGCTTCTCCTCACAGCCGCCGGAGAGATCCCTGCACACATCCTTCATGTGCGACCGCCAAAATTCGTGACCAAGGACTGCCCCTTGGTCAGTGAGCTTGACTTATCTGCCCGGGGCTTCCCCTCAGTGCGATTTCAACCTGAACCTGCAACCACAGGCGAGGACGGCGGGGATGCCACAGCTGCTTGCGTACAGCTCGGTATCGTTGGCGAACATCCCGCAATGCAGCGGGCATTGGAAATGGGGGCGATGTTGGCACCCTCAGACGCCCCAGTTTTGATATTTGGAGAGACTGGCACCGGCAAGGAACTCTTCGCCCGTTTCATCCACCGACTAAGCGGCCGACCGAGGGAAATCTTTGTGCCTGTGAACTGCGCCGCCATGCCGGAAGAACTCGTCGAAAGCCTTCTCTTCGGCCACAAGAAAGGGGCCTTTACCGGTGCAACAACCGATCAAATCGGCAAATTCGATGCCGCAGACAAAGGGTCCCTCTTTCTGGATGAGCTCGGGGAATTACCGCCGCCTGCCCAGGCCAAACTCCTGAGGGTGCTTCAAGATGGCTTGGTAGAACCCGTAGGCCAGGCAAAGTCGCATAAGGTGAATATTCGAATCGTGGCTGCTACAAATCGGGACCTGAGAAGGCTGGTGCGCCAAGGCAAATTTCGGGAAGACCTATTCTACCGTCTCAATGTCGGAGAGATCAAACTGCCTCCTTTGCGGGAGCGCCGGAGCGACATCCCCAAATTGGCGCTATCCATCCTTGATCGTCTGAACAGTTCCTTGCGACACCCCAAGAGACTCACAGCGGAAGCATTGTCGCGGCTCCAATCCAACGACTGGCCAGGAAACGTTCGCGATCTGGAGAATGCCATAGAACGATCAGTGCGGCTCTGTCGCCGGGATGTCCTAAATGCGGACGACATCCTGATTACGGAGCCGATTACCTACGCAGATCCGCTGGAGGCACTTCCCACGCCTTATGAGGGCTTCTCGATGGATGGATTCTTGGGAAGCGCGCGGAAACAGCTTATTCTCCGCGCCCTGGAGGCTACCAAGGGCAACCAGAGCCAGGCAGCGCGGCTGCTCGGCATCACACCACAGGCCGTGCATAAGTTCCTGAACGAATCAAAGAAGTAGACATCAACCGCGGTTTAAGATATTTCAACCTAGGTTGATCTTTGTTGCACCATGATCTTTTACACTGAATATTATTAGTCGTTCGTTATCGAGTACTTAAAAAGTTAGCGGCAGTTGGCATAGGCGTTGCTCTATGGGAATAGCAGACCGAGAGGTCAAACCCAAAACGAAAGGAGCAACAGCCATGTCAAACTTCAGAGTCACAACGATTGTCGATGGAGACACCTTTGACGTCGCCCCCAAATGGCAATGGAACGGTCAAGAGGGGTCGCGGGTCCGTCCCGCGGGCTACGACGCCCCGGAGCTTGGTGGTTTAAGGGGAATCACGGCAAAACTGCAACTCGAGAGACTCATCCTCGGACAGGATGTCGAGCTGCGCAACGGGCACACCATCGACCGAGGACGGTTGGTCTGCGAGGTCTATTATCGGGGAAGGAACCTCGCGGACTATTTTCAGAGGTACCAATAGAGCTGGTGAGACGAAACGTCGAAAGACCAGCAATTCATTTAAGGGAGACACCATGACGGGTCGTAATGAACGCGCAACCTGTAAGGAGCTGATTGAACCAGCGCTTGCCCATGAGGGGTGGGCGTGGGAAGAACAGCTGCGCATTGGACCAGGCCGCGTAAACCTGACTGGCGACACTCCTGAAAGCATGTATGACGAAACACAGTCGATCATTGCGGACTACCTTCTCCGATATCGTGGCATCCCTTTAGCGATTCTCGAAGCCAAGTCTGAAACCGAAAGCGCTGCTGACGGTATGCAGCAGGCATCGCGCTATGCCCGCCGTTTATTAATCCGCTTTTCCATCGCTTCCAATGGGCTTGACTGGATCCTAACGGACAATGACACCGGTGCCTTTGAAACCTTCACGGGTCCGCCAACGCCCGATGACCTCGCTGCCCGCTTGGGCGTCTCCATCGATTGGGATCGTTGGGAAGCGGCCTTTACAGCAGCGTTCCATGTCGACCAAGTCACCCGCAAGAACGTTCGACCCTATCAGGAAATGGCTATTGCCAAAACGCTATGGCAGTTTGCCCAGGGAGAATCTCGCGCCCTTCTCTTAATGGCCACAGGTACGGGTAAGACCTTCACGGTTTTCCAACTGGTGTGGAAGATGATGAATGGTGGCGCGCTCAAACGCCAGCATGTCCTCTTTCTCACCGACCGCAATAGTCTCCAAGATCAGGCTTATCGTGCCTTTGCCGCTTTTTCGGCCAACGAGCGGGTCACGATCGACAAGGATACCATCGCAAAGGGCAACCATTTGGTCGGGAAGATATTCTTCGCCAATTACCAGACGCTGGATGAGGAACTGGAGGGAAAGAAGCTCTTTGAATATTACGACCCGGATTTTTTTGATCTAGTGGTGATTGATGAGTGCCATCGCTCAGGGTTCAGCGATTGGTTCGGCATTTTGGTGCATTTTGCCGGGGCGCTCCAGCTTGGTCTCACCGCCACCCCCCGAGAATTGGAGGAAGGCAGTCGCCCGCTGACCGCGGAAGAGAAAAGACGCGACACCTACAATTATTTCGGCGAGCCGATCTACATCTACAGCCTTAAGCAGGCCATCGAGGACGGATATCTTGTTCCTTACCTGCTCGAGGAAAGAATCACCAACATCGATGAAGATGGATACACCAGCCCAGACGGCAGGCACTACACGACCTCGAATTTTGAGCGCGACATCCGCATGCCGGACCGCACAAAGGCGATCGCCGAAGATCTTTGGGAAATATCCGGGAAATATGGGCTTCGCGACGAAAAGACCATTGTCTTTTGCGTTGATGACACCCATGCGGCATTCATGGCTGCCGAGCTATGCCGGCTCGCCGGTGACATGGAGTACGCAGCCCGCATCACGCGATCGGAGCGCAACAGTCACCAATTGGAGCGCAACTTTGCCATCGTCGGGCCAAGCAAACCGCGGGTAGCCGTAACGGTGGACCTGCTGACCACCGGTTACGATGCACCAGATGTTAAGAATATTGTCTTTGTCAGGCCGTTACGCAGCGCCATTCTCTACAAACAGATGAAAGGACGCGGGACGCGGCTCTGCGAGGACATCAATAAGCGATATTTCACAATTTTCGATTATTCGGGCGCAAGCCAGTTAGAAGACGCTGAGTTTGACGGGCATCCGGCCAACTTCCAGAAGGGAGCCTTGCCAAAGGCCAAACCGAAGAAGAAGGCAGAGGATACCACCCCCAAGCCGGTGAGCGAGGGAGTTTCCGTCATCATATCGGCCACGAACCGTTATGTGTGCCTCGCGGACGGTCGGAAGATTCCCTTTGAGGAATACACCGAGAAATCTCGAGAATTCATTTTGAATGTGTCCGCAAAAAACATTGATGAACTGTTGACCATATGGATCGACAAGAAAAGCCGGCAGGAGTTGCGAGAGGAGCTGCGAGATCACGACATCTACCCCTCAGCCTTCCGCCACTACCTCGACCTCCCGAACACTGATGATGTGGACATCCTGGCAAAGATTGGTTTCGAGTTAACACGGGTGCCCACGCGACCCCAGCGGGTGGATCGGTTTTGGGAGGTTGAAGAACCCTGGCTGCGGAACCACCTTGGAAGTACTGCAACTGAAAAGGCAGAGGTTGTTCCTTTCCCAGCGACCTCCGCGGCACTTTTAAAAGCGGCTGAGGCGCGCGGCATCTATCAAACTTCAGATTCGTTCAAGGCCCAGTTCTGGCAGACGGCTTTGGATCACTATGCCCTCTTCGGCATCGACGACCTGGAGCAAGCCAGGACATACGGCGCACCCCAGTTCGCCGAGCAGTTCGGTAATTTTCAGACATTAACGCGCCGTTATGGTGGCGCACAACTCTTGAAAACAGACCTTGAAATGGTGAAGCACCATCTCTACGTACCCATGACTCTGTAATACAAAGGAAGGTTAACCACAGCATGAATCAAAAGATCGATCATCGTCGCCAGGAAGTTCAGCAAATCGTGAAGAACGCCTGCGACCAGCTCAACCAGGAAGGCGTGGATGCACGCAACTATGTCGAGCAACTCGCGTGGTTGTTCTTTCTTAAGGCGTTCGATGAGTCGGAGGCCCGACGCGAAGAGGAGGCCACCTTCGATGATAAGCCTTATGAGCGTCGTCTTTCCGGTGAGTATGCCTGGTCCTCCTGGGCCAAGAACACGGATCATCCCGACCAGATGCTGGAGTTCGTCAATGGCAAGCTCTGGACGAAGCTGATCAGCCCTGATCCTAAGAAAGGGCTTGGGGAAGACCTGATGGCGCAGCGCTTCCGCCGCATCTTCGATAATGTCCGGAACTACTGCCGCAGAGGTGTCTCTTTCGCCAGAGTGGTCAAGCAGGTGGACAAACTGCACTTTTCCGATGACACGGATGTCCATGTGCTCTCGGAGATTTATGAAGAACTTTTGAAACGCGTCGCGGCCGATTCAGCCGGCTATGCTGGGGAATTTTATACACAGCGCCACATCATCCGTGCCATGGTCGAGGTTGTACGACCCAAGGCAGGCGACCGGGTCTACGATCCCTGCTTCGGGACAGCGGGATTCCTGGGTGAGGCGGCAGATTACATTCGCAGCCATGGGTCACTCAGCGGAAAGCAACTCGACCACCTCCAGAAGAACACGTTCTATGGGATGGAGATCAAGCCACTCACCTACCTGCTTGGCACCATGAACATGATCCTTCATGGCATCGAGGGAGCCAACCTGGAGCTGACCAACACCCTGGAGGTTCATAGCCAGAATGTCGGTGAGAAGGCCAAATATGATGTCATCCTTTCCAATCCCCCCTATGGGGGCAAAATGGACCATACGATGCAGACCAACTTCCGGGTGCACTCCAGCGCCACGGAGTGCCTGTTTGTCCAACACATCATGGCAAACCTCGCCAAGGGTGGACGCGCAGGTGTGGTCATCCCGGAAGGAGTCCTCTTCCGTGGCGGCCCTGATCAGAAAGTGCGTAAGGAGCTGCTGGAGCAGTTCAATGTGCACACCATCCTATCCCTCCCGGCAGGCTGTTTCCTGCCCTACACTGGCGTGAAGACCAACGTCATCTTCTTCAATCGGCCGGAGGATGGTTCAGCGACGCAAAGCGTTTGGTATTATGAACTGACCAACGACGGTTTTGAACTGAAGCAGACTCGTAAGCCTATTGAAAGGAGCCAGCTTCCCGACTTTCTCGCCAAGTGGGAGAAACACGTCGAGGGGGAGAATTCCTGGTCAGTGTCAATTAAAGAGATCATAAGAAGAGGATATGACCTTTCGGCAAAGAATCCCAACAGTAAAAACGATTACGAACACCGTCCGGCTCTGGAATTGGTTCAGTCCATTAAGGCCAAAGAAGAGCGGATCATGGACCTGCTTGGTGAGTTGGAAGGGATTTTGGAGAATAATAATGTTTAAGGATTGGTCCATCAAAAAGCTTGGGCAAGTCAGCGAGATTTGTTCCGGCTTTGGATTTCCAAAAGCTCTTCAGGGGAAACAAAACGGAGATTATCCTTTTGGAAAGGTCGGCGTTATCTCCAATATTGTTCGTAATGGTGGTTTGTTCATAGGTAATGCACCAAATTATATAGACAAACCAGATGTTAAAAAACTGAGGGCTAAACCGTTTCCACCAGGGACTATAGTTTTTGCAAAAATTGGGGAAGCCATACGTCAGAATTATTATGCGATGACGACAAGGGAGATGCTTTTTGACAACAATGTATGTGGTGTTATCCCTAACACGCAAATCATTGATCCAATGTTCTTATTGCATTTTTTGAACACTGTAAGCTTATACCCTCTGGCAAGCACCACAGCTGTTCCGTCAATAAATAAATCCGTTTTGGAATCAATTGAAATCCCTGTCCCATCACTTTCAGCGCAGCACCAAATAGTTGCGCGTATCAAAGAGTGTATGGAGAGGGTGGATGAAATTAAGAACCTGCATGCAATCGCCACTGAAGAGGTTGGGGCAATCACAAAGTCCATACTCTATGAAACTTGGCAAAGCCCCGATATCGCTTCAGTCGAGAAGATCGCACTCTGCGAACTTGGCGATATCACCACTGGTAACACGCCAAGCCGCAAGGTCCCCGAATATTTCGGCGGAAATCTGCCATGGGTAACCCCCGGCGATTTCAATGGCCGCCTGATTGCTACAGGCCGTGAATTCTTATCAAAACGTGGCCTCAGCGAAAGCAACGCGCGAGTTGTTCCTGAAGGATCGGTGCTAGTCGTCTGCATCGGGGCCACAATCGGAAAAACTGCCTTGGCTGGTTGCGATCTGGGTATAAATCAACAGATCAATGCCGTCACGTTTAATCCTGAAAAAGTGATCCCTGAGTTCGGTTATTGGGCCTGTCGAGCACTCGTACCTGAGATTATTGATAATGCCAGCAAAAACACGCTGCCGATTCTCAATAAGGGGCGATTCAGCAAACTCAAGATTCCAGTACCAAGCAAGGAAACTCAAGAAAGGATTGCCGTGCAGCTCAATGCGGCAGAAGCGGCTGTTTCTGAGATGCGACAAGAACTTCTTAAAGCTAATACAGCAAGCGCTGCCTTACGCGAATCCATCCTTCGTAAGGCCTTTACTGGGGAGTTATAAGCGCCGTGACTGATACTTCATCACAATCAGCCTCCGCCATTACTCAGGTGCTCCGGCGTCTTCAGGAGGATCAACTTCCTCCCCATGATACTGTTGTGGCACTTGCGGCACTGATCTATCTCCGTTGGGCTGACTTCCAAGAAGCAGAACAGGAGGCCATATCGGCTTTCGATGAGACCGATTATAGACCGCTGCTTCCGGCATCTATGCACTGGCGCTCCTGGTATCTTCTCTCACCACAGGAGCTCAAAGAGCTGTTTGCAGAGCGACTCCCGCATGCCCTTGAGCAACTGAACAACTTCCGGCATCATTCGCTGGCGACCCAGCTACACCGCATGGCGGCCGCGGTAAAGGATCTAGGACGCCTTTCTCCGCGATCCCTGGACATGCTAGTTCACTGGCTCGCTGACCAACCCTTCGAGACATCTCGGGATCGCCGTGCCTTGCTTGATCTCTTCGATATCGCTATAGATAGTAAATTTGACAAGTATGCCCCCGAATTTAGAACCCCGCCCGGCATTGCCTCCCTTCTTGTCGAAATAGCTGCACCTACAGCGGAGGAACGTGTCTATGATCCCTGCTTTGGCTCAGCAACACTCCTTACGGCGGCTTACGAGCATGCCCGCGACAAGGCGAAAGTCAGAATCAGCCGTGACGGCGCCCCTGCCCTAAAGATATTCGGTATTGAGCGTAATTCTAGCGCCTATATCATTGGTGTTACCAGGCTTGCCCTTGCCGGAATTAATGAACCGCAGCTTGAACTCGGGAACAGCCTGGAGCGATCGCCCCTAAGGAACTCACAGCGTGACGGTTTCGATGTTGTTCTGGCCAACCCCCCATGGGGGCTGCGGGTGGATCCAGTTGGATTAGACCACTACCCTATCCGCACGACCGACTCTACCGACCTGTTTATCCAGCACGCGCTTTCGCAGCTTCGGCCGGAAGGCCGTGCCGTGTTCATTGTCCCCCAGGGTTTTTTGTTCCGGCGAGGGCCGGAGCAGCATCTGCGCCAAATGCTGCTGACTCAGCACACTGTGGAAGCGGTGGTGTCGTTGCCACAAGGCGCTTTTTTACCCTATACGGGCATTCAGGCCAGTATCCTTGTGCTCCGGCGAACTGGGCCGACAAGACGTGTCCGCATGATCGAAGCAGCGCCTTTCTTCGAAAAAGCAAAAGGTAACAAAGCGACCACGATCAGGCTGGAGCGCGCAGTGGAGCTGGCACAACAGCTTAGAGATCCAAAGCCAGGGAAATACTACTGGGACATCGATCCAGAATCCCTTGCTGAAGCCGATTGGGATCTCACGCCTAAACGACGGGATCAGAGTAATATAAAAACCATTCTCGATACCCTCGGGCATGATATCAAAGTCGCACCCTTAAACGAATGCTGTCAGATTGTAGCGGGACGCTCGATCAAATCATCAGACCTCCGAGATAAACCTGAGGGGGAATATCCTGTTCCTTACATAAGGATCAAGGATGTGCAACGAGGGCAGGCAACTAAGGGATCGTCCTGGTTGACTCCGGCTGTGGCGGCGACCGTTGATCCACAGTGGAAACTTCGAGCAGGTGACCTCCTCCTCTCGAAATCGGGGACCATAGGTAAAAGCGGTGTGGTACGTAACGGGGCTGTTGCTGCCGTTGCTGCCAGCGGATTCTTCATTATCCGGCCTGATACGGAACGATTGGACCCACACTTCTTAGCAGCCTACCTCGACAGCAGCGAATGCCGCAATTGGCTGGAAGACAGAGCACGAGGAGCAGCCATACGACATCTGTCTATGCAGGCTCTTGCGGAAATGCCCGTACCACTCCCGCCTATGCAAATTCAGCAGCGAGTGGCAGCTTATCACAGGGAGAGCCGCGGAGACGCTTTAGCGTTTTTATCTAAGATCTTGATTGAGGGAATCAAGGATCCCTTAGCTGATTGGCTGTTATCCTCGGTAGGAAAACTAACTCTCGGAGAAGACGGGAAAGCTGGGGTAGTTGAAGATCGGCTGATTGATATAGCGCAAAGTGGCTTACCACTCATTGGTGAGGACCTAAGCGAGCATGCGACTAATGTCGAGAGCAAAAACAGTAATCTCCATGAATGGATTCATTTATTAGAAAATACCCTGGAATTGGTCACCGAGCACGACAAAGTTCCGCCCGGACCAGCCCTATATAGTTTGCTGAAACAGGTTGAGAAGGATTTATCTGACGCCTCTCTCATGCCACCTGATGGTACATATGAGAAAGCAGCTCATACTCTGCTAGGAGCCTTAACCTTATGGTCAGATACATACCGTGAAAGACTTCTGACCAGCAACAAGATAACTGTTTCTGCGAATGCCCAGAAACTGAGAATAGGAAAGGCAGAGTCTTTATCAATCGAGATCACAAATTCAGGATTACTTCCCTTACGGGACTTCTGGATCTCAACTAAACCAGACATGGGGAGTGGCTCCTGGACGTACCTGGCGGAGAAATCTTCGGTTATCTTGGATCTCACTGTTGAGTGCCCAAAAACTCACGGTGTATTCACAATAAACCTTGACTGGCATGGCTTTGCCCTTGATCGAAGTTTCGTTCAAGGAAGTATAGAATTGCCATTCGAAATAGTCGAAGATGCCTTGCCTGACACAGTTGATTTTACCGACCTGGGTGGGAGCCCATATGTCTGTGGTAATCCGGTACCACGGGACAGAAATGATGTCTTCTTTGGCCGAGATGAATTGATAGACCAGATCCATCGCCAAGTAATCCAAAGCGGGAATGTAGTCTTGTTAGAAGGAAACAGGAGATCGGGGAAATCGTCCATTCTATGGCGTCTTGAGGGGACTGAATCAGTACCTGGCTGGTTGGGGGTCTACTGCAGCTTCCAACAATCAAAGGGCAGCGACAAAAGTACTGGTGTGCCCACGGCTGAAGTTTTCCGCTCGATAACTGAGTCTATTGCAAAAGCTATCTACAAAAATGTCGATAAAACAATCCCACTGCCGAATGGCGAAACACTGCCCAAGGATACAAGATTGAGTATCACCGATCGTAAACGTTTTGGAATAGCCAGCCGTGAATCGATTAGCGAAGCTTCACCTTTTTCGGATTTCTGTCACTACATTGAGTTTATCTTGGAGGTGCTTGCGGACAAGAAGCTGGGATTGCTGCTCATGCTCGATGAGTTCGACAAATTACAGGAAGGGATTGACAACAAAGTCACATCTCCGCAGGTACCGGAAAATATCAGATATCTCGTCCAGTCCTACTCGCATATCTCGGCCATCTTAACGGGCTCCCGTCGTTTAAAGCGATTACGCGAGGAATACTGGTCGGTGCTTTTCGGCCTGGGGACAAGATTCTCGGTTACTGCATTGCCCAAGGAATCAGCTCAGCTTCTCATTACAGAACCGGTAAAAAGTCGTCTCACCTATGCGCAGGAAGCTGTAAATCGGGCAATTCATCTTACCGCGCGGCAACCTTTCATCCTGCAGTGCCTCTGTAGCCGTATTTTTGACATGGCGGCACAATTGAAGACCAGAGCCATTACGCTGGACCTCGTTAATAAAGCCGCTGAAGCACTCATCGTTGACAACGAACATTTTGCAACGCTGTGGGGATATGCACAGACACATCGCCGGCGCCTCATCCTCATGCTCATACATCGGGAAGGACCAGGTCCAGATCCACTTCGTCTAGGCGTCATCCAGGAACGCTTATACAGTTATGGTATCGAGGTCGATGATGAGTCGCTTATCGCTGATATCGAATTTCTCCGAGAACTCGAACTAATCGATCTCATAAAAGATACTACCGAGGGCCGTTATAACCTGACGATACCTCTTATGGGATATTGGATTGACAAACAACAGGACCTTGCCGTTGTGGTGCGCAAAGCAAGAGCCGAAACGGAGGACCAGCATGAGTGATGCAAGATTCCCAATTCTAGGCGCTGAAATACCACCAATGCTCGGTCGAGAAAAATTCATGCAGCGGATATGGAGCGGCCTAACAAAAACGACACCCAGTCATTTTTCGATCGTAGGACCGCGATATGCAGGGAAAAGCGTATTGCTCAAGGCACTAGAGCAGAAAATTAGTGGGGACGGGACCCCTTATTGTGCAGTCATCCTATGGGACCTTGGTCACCAAACCCCACGAACCGACGAAGAATTTATAATACTTCTGTGCAAGCGCCTTGGGGAAGGGTTGTGTGCCTCGCACGAAGACTACGGGAAGAGCCTCCTGGCCGCGACATCGGATCAGTATGGCGATATATGCGAGGTAATGGATGCATTAAACGAAGATGGTCAGAAAATTTTGATGTTATGGGATGGCTTTGACAAACCCCTCAGCGGCGGAACGTTATCACGCAACCTCTGGGACAACCTCCTGGATCTCTGCAAGAAGCCGAGCTTTCGACTTGTGACGAGCACTCGCAAGGAGCTTCATCAATTAATCCGAGACGAAAAGTCCGTAACAAGCGATTTCTGGGGGATCTTCGAGGGAATTATTCATTTAGGTTGCTTTGACCGTGATGATGTTGATGCTGTTTTAAAGGAATTGCCTGAGCTAATTTTCCAAACAGGAGCAAAATCAGAGCTTCTTAACTGGACCTCTGGATATCCGCCATTTCTTTGCGCCGTTCTCAATCAAATCGTCTGGACTCACGGCAAAGGCCAGATCGATAATGAAATGGTAAATCAGGCGGCCATTAAAGCACACGATAAAATATCGCCCCTACTTATGAAGCTTTGGGAAGACTGCCCTGCCAGAGCGCGAGACCTCTATATTGTGCTTCTCGAACGCGCTGAACTTCCCACAAGCGCGGCTGGCAAGGAGGAACGATCATCCCTAGTCGATAAAGGATTCTCCGAGGAACAGGGCAGCAAAATCCGTCCCGCATGCCGGTTGCTGCAGACTCATATCACAGGCGCTGGCCCGGATGCCGGTAGTATGACCCGCCTTTTCGGCTCATGGGATGATTACCGCAAGAATATACGAAACCTCCTCGAACGGCGCATTACGCAGATTTCACGCTTTGATGAGCGACTGTATCGCTATGTCGAAATTTCTATCAGCTTTCTTCCAAATGAACCAGATTGTTCTTTAAATCACCTGACAAGCATTGAAGAACGGGCACTTGACATCATTTGGCAGCGTGAGTTCCCTGACGGCCGTTCTATTCCAGGTGAGCTTATTGCCTATTGGACGATGAGCCCGAGGGATGGCAATAAAATCATCAAAGGGATGATGGATGGCAATACATGGGAAGTGCCACCAGACCGTGGACGTCAAGTCGGTCTGCTGCAATTGCTCACTGGCAGCATAAATGGCTTTGAATGCAAAGCAAAGATCACAACCAAGGACACCTATACCCTTGTCAATGCCATCCATTCATATCGAAATCGCACCGAGCATGCGGAAGGACAAGCGATTCATTTAGGAACGGCTGTGGCCGTCATCATGAGCTGTTTGGAGCTGCTGGCATGCTTAGACCGGGAAAAGCGCGAGTGATCATAATACACTCATACCCGGGGTGAACTTTCGAGGAGGTATCCAGCCAAGCGGCAAAGAGTAAAAGCAACGAACCACTGCAGACACAAGATATTCGAGGAGCGGAAGGGACTTAAAATGAACTTCAGTTACTACGATCTAAAAAATCGTTCAGGCGGCGAAATTGTCGAGGTAACATTATCAGGGAGCGCCGCGAATGTCTTCTTGGTGGATAGTTCGAATTTCAGCTCTTACAAGGCTGGGCGACGATACACCTACTTTGGAGGGCATACGAAAAGTTCACCAGTTCGCCTGCAGATCCCCCGATCTGGTTATTGGTACCTCGTAATCGACCTTGGAGGATACCCCGGATCGGTGCGGCACTCCATGAGGATATTTCCGGGAAGATTGCAACCATTGCGAGATATTCCTCTATCCTCTGTCCCTTCACTGGTCCAGCCTCGCTCTGAAAGCATGGATGCACCTGTTGCCGACGACCGTGAGTTCGATGTCTTCATCTCTCATGCTTCTGAAGATAAGAACGAAGTAGCAAGACCTTTAGCGTTAGCACTTCAAAGCGGTGGCCTTCGTGTTTGGTATGATGAATTTGAGCTTAAAATTGGCGATAGCCTCAGACGAAAGATCGATAAAGGACTAGCTAGCAGCCGTTTCGGGGTGGTCGTTCTTTCGAAGTCTTTTTTCGCAAAAGGTTGGCCGAATTACGAATTGGATGGACTTGTGACTCGCACAGTGAGCGGGGAACAGGTGATTCTTCCAATTTGGCATGACATAACAAAACAGGAACTCATCAGGTACAGTCCCTCTCTCGCTGACAAGGTTGCTCGCAGTACGGGAACTCACACCGTCGAAGAAATTGCAGCGGAGATTATCGAAGTAATTGGTAATGCGGGATAACTTGAGTTGGCATGTTGGGAAACAGATACACTCTGCCCTATGTATCTTCATTGTGGAACTGAAATAGCAAAAATAATGTCCCTTTCATCACTAAGTTGACACAGCAAGGAGGCACGATGGCAACGAGAACAATAGCGCAGGGATTCGAAGCTTTCCATACTTCCATCATACCGGGCGGCTACGAGTCGGGAAAGGCGGCATCCCATAAGTCAGCGATCACCGGTCGGCTTGAAGAGTATTACGATCTGAAGCAATTGTTCTATTCTGGGTCGGCGAACAACGGGACAAGTATCTCGCACCATAGCGATGTAGATTTCTTCGCTTGGATCCCGACGAACAAGCTCAAGGAGAATTCGGCAACCTCGCTGCGGCTGATCAAGGAATGTTTGCAAGGACGCTTTCCGACCACGAATATCTATGTCGACTCACCTGCAGTCGTCTTGGATTTTGGCAGCGCGGATTGGGATATGGCCGAAGTCATCCCCGCAGACTACGTTGAGGAGAAGGGGGGCAAGAACGTCTACGATATTCCCGATGGTGAAGGCGAGTGGATGCGATCTAGCCCATCCACACACACATCGTACGTGCGGGACGAGAATGATAGACTCGGCAAGAAGCTCAAGCCTCTTATCCGCTTTCTGAAAGCCTGGAAGTACTACTGCAATGTGCCGATATCGTCCTTCTATCTCGAGCTGAGAGCGACCAAGTGGATGGAAGACGAAAAATCTATCGTCTATGATATCGACTTATGCTCCCTCTTCAGAAAACTCGATTCCTGTTCTCTTGCATCTATGCAAGATCCCAAGGGGATCTCCGGATACATTGCTGCCTGTGTCAGTGATGCAAAGAAGACCGATGCGCTTTCGAAGCTCTCCACTGCAAAGACGCGGGCAGAAAAGGCCCGCGAGGCTGAAAGCGCAGGGAGGACAAGCGAAGCTTTCGACTTGTGGAACAAGCTGTTCTCCGGCAATTTCCCGAGCTACTACTATTATTGAATAAAGCCTCGTCCAACATGAAGACGCTGGAGGGTAAATATGGTGCAAGGGACGGAACGAGTCGATGGACTCGATCATTACTACAGACCTATTGAAAATATCGAGAGAGTCTCAACGGTTTTGTTCTGGTTATCAGCAGCACTCTCTATTACCGTCCTCTATTCTCGGCTGATACCCTGTCAACAACTGCGGGATGTCCCCATGCTCCTGTTCGCTGCAAGCGTCGTTTTGCATCTGATCCTCATACTCTTTCTCAAGTACCATCTCATACCCATTGCAGAAGGAAAGCGAAGGAAGCAATTGCTTTCTGATTCTTTCGATGTCCCTCTAACTCCTGAACAGACTCGTGCATACTACAATAATCCCCTAGCACCTTCCATACAAAAACTAGGCGCGAATGTCCTCGAAAACGCCTTCTTCGCTAAAGCAGTCTGCGGAAAGATGGCAGTCCGTGAAAGGGTGAAGGTTCTGATCTACTTTATCGTGTGGCTTCTTGCCGTCATGTGGTGCAGCACTTCCCTTGAAATCTTGGTCGTTGTAACTCAGACGGTGTTCTCCGGGGAGATCATAGCCCGGCTGGTCTGCATTGAAGTGCTTCGGCACAGGAATGAGGATCTGTTCGAGGAACTCTATCACGAGTTTCTACACAAGGTCGATTTCCAGAGCCCTACTGGCACAGCCTGCATACTCGATGCATTTGCCACCTATGAAGCCGCAAAGGCGTCGTCAGGAATCAAGCAATCGACGAAGATATTCACAGCCCTCAACCCTGACCTCACGCGCCAGTGGAGTGATATCTGCAACAAACTGGGAATGACGGAAGAAATACTCAACGATGAGACAAAGATTAAATAGCTGAATAAAAGCATGGTTTTTGATCGGACCGCTGCCAATAAGAGATTTATCTTCATTAATTACAACCTGAACTTGGCGTTATGAAGCTTACTTTAGATCACAACGTAATAATCGACCTAGCGAATGAATCTGCCAACATTACACACCTTAGAGATGTCATCACGAACGGACACTGCCATGCTCACGTAGTAGAGATCGGCGCGTCGGAAATGCGCAAACACGGTATCCGACCAGATAGATATGACTTGTTTGAAGAGCTTTTAGAAAAAGCGGGCATCCGAATGCTGCCGCATCTCACACCGATTATGATCTGGGATGTGACTTTCTGGGGCCACGGGCTTTGGGCAGATGGCACCATGTCCAGCCTTGCCAATGAAATAGAGCAGGTCCTTTTCGGCGATGCCACAAAAATCGACATCACCGGTGAACCTGAAACTTCTCCTAAGTTTGCTTCTTGGTTGAACCGGGTCTGCGATGTGCACACGATGTGGTGCCACTTGCACTATGCAAATGACGTCTTTGTTACATCCGATCGCAACTTTCACAAGGCGACCAAACTCCCCCGTCTGCAGGCACTGGGAGTTGGCAAGATATGCAGACCCGAGGAGCTATGAGACCCAAAAAGGACAGTATGAATAGCGGCGCTGGCAGTTTCAGTGCATCTTCAGAGCTGTTGTGCAAAGAAGAGCCATCACGTATTGTTACGATATGCTCAGCTTTTTGATGGTCAACGTTTGCCCCTCCGTTGCCTGACCCCATTCGACCAGCCTTAATTTCGGCCCCTCTTCACAGGTAAACTCGATCCCGGTGATGCTGAGCGGGTGGACGCAGGAGCCGGTGTTGTAGTAGCTCTCGTCGGCCTGGTGCTTGATCTCAATTCCCTCGGTCTTGATCTTTGATTCCAAATAGCGACGCTCCGTCAGCGAAAGGTTCTCAAAGACGTCCCGGTGGGTGTGGCCGGCAATGATGGTGGAAATGCCCTGGTCATTATGGATCGCCCACTCGTGGAGCTGCCTGTCCACCTCGTTGCACAGGCCGGGATTGAGGGCCGCCCGGGTCGGGTCTTTGACACCGCACCGCTGGAGATCGGGCCAGAAGTGATGGACGAAGAACTTACTGACCGCCGCACCCTCGCCGCTGCATTTCGGGTCTGCCTGGTGGCCGTGGATGAGCAAGATGGCCTTAGTCCCCACCTCCAGGATGATCCCCTCATGGATTTCGATGCCCGGGAATAGCGTCCTGTAAACCGCTTCGTTGTCCTTCCAATACAGGTCATGATTACCCCAAACCTTCAGGTACCGGGTCTTTGCCAGATCCGGATCGTGAAATCGCGCCAGGAGTTCGTAGACCGCCGTGTGGGTGATGTAGATCTGATCGAAATTGTCGTTCTCCCAGAGTTCCTCAGCGTCGCCCAACTCGATATAGGTGAACCCCTCTTCGTGGTAGTGCTCCAGGGCGCAGCGATAGATCAGGGCGTTCTTGGCAAAGTCGTCGGCCCCGGAGCCATCGCCCCGGTGCATGTCGGACATGACGATCAGTTTCATGCCCGACGTCATGATCAGCCGCCTGGTCCGTTCCAGTTTGGGCAGGGCTTCCATCTCCTACCTCCTTTGCGCAGGCTACCTGCTGAAGCCATCCACCTTTCCGAAGGCATCTTCAGCAGCCCAAATTACCGGCCCGTGGCCCGGAGCGGCGAGCACCTCCCAGCCGCCAAAGCCGATCCGGCGCCGGGGCAGCGGCTTCCACATCGCTGGGCGGTTGAACCGGTGATTCGGCGGGCATGACCTGGGACCAGAGGCGCTCGAACTCGGCGGCAAAGGATTGGATCAGCCCCTTGTGGTTCGTGAAGATCGCAGCCTCGTGGGAAATGGGCCGCCCGCCACACCCGGAATGCAATGTGGCGGGCGGTATCAACGACGCGTGCCGGACCATAAGGTGAGAGCTGTGGCTAGGAGGCCCGGCACGCACCCCGCGTATACTTCTTCTTTCCCTTGGCCTTGGTCGCCACCTTGGCCTTCGGGTCCTGCTTGGGCAGATGGACCTTGACCTTGTCTCGCTCCTGCTCCCTTTTCCGCAGCACCATCCCCTTCTTCCAGGACTGCGAGACCTTGAATCCCATCCGATAACCTGCCGGGATGGTGATCGACTGCTGCGTCTTGGGATTGATCCCCTGGTGCTCCTTGGTCTGCTTGACCGTGAAGGTCCCGAAGTTGGCGAGGAGGAGATACCCCGAGTGTTCCAGGATGGTGAGAATCCCCTCCAGGACGGCGTTGATGACCTTCTTCGCGTTCACCCGGGTCAGCTCCGTAGTCCCGGCTACGGTTTCGACCAGGTCGCGCCTTCCGACTCTGCTTGTTTTTGCCATGGTTTGGACCTCCTTTGGTTTAAGGTTGCACGATCTTCACGGCCACGCGGTAAATCGCGTAGCCGATCGAGCCGATGATCAGGGCGCCGAAGATCCAGCCCGTCTTCTGGAAGAAGGCGGCGATGAACCGCGTCGCCCACTTCGACGGGGTGACGTACGCCTCCAGTGCGGTGATCCGTCCCTGGAAGTCTCGGAGGCGACGGGCATGCTCCTGGCAGGAGAGGTCCTCGACAATGGTGGTGATCCGCCGGACCTGGGCGAGGAGATCGGCCATGACCTGGTGGTCGGCCTGGAGGCTCGCCTCGTAGGCCTGCTTGAGGAGGCAGATCGTCTTGTCCAGGGCGGCGTAACGGTGGTTGCGCCTCGGTCTGGCTGGAGAGCTTCCCGATACTCTCCAGGAGGAGCCGGTTGTAGCGGTCGTTGTTGTTGTTGGGACTATCTGTCATCGCAGATACCTCTCCAGAAAGGCGGGCCACCGGCAATCGGCGCAGAAGTCGAGGGCCCGGTAGGCAGGATTGATCTGGTCGCCGGGAAAATAGATCGACAGGCCGCCGGTGCCCCGAACCGCCAGTCCGATCTTGCCCTGGCTGAGGATCGGCCGACCTTTGCCGGGCTTGAGAGCGGCGATCAGGGGCTCCGTCTTGGCCCGGAGATCAGGATCGGACGAGCGGTGGAGGTTCTTCGCGAAACAGAGAAGATCGATGTAATTGTCGTCATAGAAGCGGGGGCTCTTCTTCCAGGCTGCGGCGATGGACTTAGTGTCGGTCTCGAGGGCGGCAATGATCGTTCCGGACAGGGCGCCGATCTCCGTCACCACGTCGGTGATGCAGCTCAGATCCAGGGCGGACTGAGTGACGACCTCTCCCTTCCCCTGGTAAGAGGCAAGGTAGCTTTTCACGATCCACCGGGCGAAGGTCGCAGCATCCTGGCGGGGCCGGGCGGCAAGGCGGGAGAGGATCTTGGCATAGGGCCAGCCGTCGAAGGGCTCCTCGATCTCCGAACCGACGATCACCTGCACGGAGTCCCGAAGCTGCCAAGCCACTTCCACCATGTTCATCAGGCAGGCATCCATGCCCAGAAGGTCGATCTTGCGGCCCAGGAGGGCAGAGATCCCGGCCAGGTCAACGCGCAGTTCACGGTTGTCCAGGGCATCGCCCCCGGAGGTGTCGTCATAACAGATCCTGCGGTGGGCCTGGGGGAAGGTGTGGCGGAAAAGAGGCCGGCGCTGTTTCTTGCCGGCGGGACCGGCGGCCCGGCTTTTGGCATCCTCCCACCAGCCGCTGCCGTGGTTCCAGAGGATCATGGCGTAGCGGTCGGCGGGGTAATTCGCGATCGCCCATTGGCAGAAGCTGTAGAGGACCTGTGGATCGCCGGTGTTGGTCTCGCTGAAGGTTTCGATGCAGTCTTTCTTGAACCCGCCGCCCTGGGTGATCCGGAAGCGCCGGGTCTTCTGGTCCTCGAGACTGTCGAGCTGCACCAGGATGTGAACGTCCTTGGTCGAGCCCGCCTTGGCCATCTCAGCGATGTCCCGGAGGGCCGCGCCGTCCAGGTTGTTGTCCCCGGCCATGTAGACCAGGAAGGTCCATTTGGCCTGGCCGCTGTTGCCTTTCACCTTTTCCTTCATGGCCCCCTCCCTTTCCCGTTTCCGGCCTTCCTTGGCCGAATTTGCGAAGCACGGCGTTAGGGGTGATGGTAGATGCTGGCATCGTGAGAAAGCAAAGAAGGCAGGCATGCCTTGGCAATGCCAGGCAAGGATTCATGCAGGAGGCAGGGCGTGATCCGAAGATTATGGGGTTTGCCAGGGGCCAGGGGCTTTCCAGAGGGTTGGCGCAAGCGCCCCTTTCACCAGGTGTTCCACAACCGGGGCGAGAAAGGATGAAATCGAGGCCATCACGTCGCTGAAGGCATCAGGATCGCCGGCCATGCGATTTTTCCGCAGGAAGGCCTTCCATTGAACCTGCTTCGCTTCGTCGCGCAGAAACGCCTCGGTAAAGGCGACCGGCTCGGACGGGACAGCCGTGTTCCGGGCCGCAAAGGTTTCCGCAATGGCTGCTGCCAGTGTCGAGCCGTCAAAATCGAATTGACGGGAAAGGTGCCGGATGTCCCAGAAGTCCTTCATGCGGCTGTTCATGATGCCATGCCTGACCATGGCCTCGAACTTTTCAGCAATCGTACTCTCCCTGCTGTATCCGCGAATCCGGGGAGCGGGGAAATCCAGGAGCGTCGGGTAGGCCATCGGTACCGGGCCGGGAACGACCACATCGCCGAAGCCCACATCCAATTGAATGGTTAGCCGCGCGTTATCCAGCATCCCCCGAAAGCGGATGCGCACACCCTGATATTCCGCATCCTCCGTGATCCGCTCTCCCTGGACGCTCTCCGGATCGAACAGGATGCCGTCCTCTTCCACCTCTTGCCTGCACACCTCCCGAACCATGGCGATCACAGTCTCCGGATCGTTATCCATTCTTCCAAGCATGTCGATATCCATTGTGGACCGGGACGTGCGAACATCCCATACCAGGAGCATCAGCGCGCCCTTGAGGATAAAGTTCCCGGCGTGGGGAGACCGGGAGAGCCGGTAGAGGAAGCGCTCGATCGCATAATACTGAAGCAGCTCGTTGAAGGGGCGGGCAGACCCCCTAGACTTGTCGAGCAGGCGTTGATGCACCGAAGCGGCGATATTCCGGGGACGGGGATTCGTCACAGCGTGGCCTCCAGATAGGGGCGCATGATCTTCTCCACACGGCAGATCCGGGAAAAGCGGATGAGTTCGTCCGCTGCGAACCGCTTGCGCTGGCGATAGAGTTTGAGCGCCTCCAGAGCCACATCCATGCCGATCTTGTTTCGGTATTTGAAGCAGTCGGCCAGGGTCTTCTCCGGGCTGTAGATCCGCACCGGGATACCGTCCACCTCGTGCGTCTCCACCCCTTCCGCAAAGGCGGCACCCTGAAACCAGAAGATCCGGAGCGGCGGGTGCTCCAGGCGCGGCGGTTCGGCCCCCCGCGGCAGCGCGAGGTAAACCTCATGGGGGATTTCCGTGGTCAGTTCATGCCAGGCAAGGGCCGAGATGAGGCAGAGGACGCCCTTCGGGGCCTTCAAGGCCACAGTGGTCAGATCGGGATTTCCCAGGGTCGGCAGGTCGGCAAGGCGGTACATTCCGCGTCCCAGGCGTTCCAGGACGCCCTGATCCCGGAGCGCGTAGAGGGTGCGCGGGTGAATGCCCGATTTGAGGGCCTCGGCGGTGCGGAAGACGCCGCCCTGTGGCCGAAGCGACGCCTTGATTTTCCTCACCCCCTCTTTGACCGACCTTTCGTTGTTCCCTGTCATGGATAAATTTACCTGCATTTGTTTTTATTTGCTGGTAATTCTATCCATGGCAGCGGCGGATAGCAAGAGAAATTTGCAGTTATTGGGCGAGATCACTGTCTGTCGCCAGCAGGGCCTCAAAGCGCTGCATCTCTGCAGAGGAGACCCGCAGGCAGCCCCGGATCCGGGTGGCCTGGAGATCCCCCATGTCCAGGAGGCGGTAAACGGTCCGGGCCGAGATGGCAAAATAGGCGGCCACCTCGTCCACCCGGTAAAAGCGCTTCAGGGGCGCCGGCGACGACGGGTCGATCCGCACCGAGATCTTCGTCTGCTCATCCATTGTTTTTCTCCTCCCCCGAGACTGGTGGTTGAAGGGCGTGCCTACTCGGGGATGAAGGTTTGCCCGTCCCCTTCCGGCCGGTGCGCTTGCCCCCCCCTGTTTCGGCACCTATTTTTGCCTTGGGGACCCTGTTTCGCCACGTTTGGGAGAAGGGCCGAAACCTCCGGTGCGGGGCCGCCTGAACTCTGGGCGAAGAGATCCGCTTGCTGCACGTTTATGCTGTACACGGCCATCGGTGTCTCTTTCCTGTTGCGGCTAAGCCCTGAGCGTTTCTTTTCGTGCCGGCCGAACCAGCGGCAGAGCTGGGCCTGCTCATCCTCGTTTGGATCGAGGCCAGCCATCCCCTTCCGGGCGGTGCGGATGTCGCGGAGCATCTCCAGGGTGAAATAACCCTCTGCCTTGACGCGGGCAATCTTCCGCTGAGCCCTGATCCAGGACAGATTGCCGTGGGACCGGGAGCGGCAGATCTCCTCGTCGCTATACCAGACCCCCTTGAGGCTGATTGGGTCCAGAGGGCAAAGCGGCGCGAGGCAGTCTTCAAAGAGGCGGCAGCGCTCATCGGTCATTGGAGGCCTCCGCTAACCAGGTCATAATCGGTCCTTTTTCCGAAGTGCTTTCAATGGCGACTCGGGCACCCACATCGATCACCTGCTGCACCGGATGCCCGCCGCTGGCGTTTTGGATCTCATGGAGCCCGGAAAGGTAGGCAGGGTGCCGGCCATCCCGCCCGGCAAGGAGCGAATAAAGCCGTTCAAATTCTTTCTGCCGCCAGGGCCGCGCCCACTCCTCCATCATCCCCAGGCTCGCCCAGCCGCCCATCGCTTCGATCACCGTGTGGATCACCGGATCGGCGAAGCGGACGCTTTGGTAATTTCCGTAGCGCTTGAGCGCCGCGACCACATCAAGCCAGGCAGCGGTAGCCCGGTCGCCCCGGCTGGCCTCTAGGAGCGCCAGAAACTCGGCAGGCTTGGGAAAGAACTTTGCCCGGCCGACCAGCTCGTGGAAGGCCCGGATGCAGGCCTCGTCCGGGAAGGGCTCCAGGATGCGCCAGTACACGTCGAGTAGGAGCCGGGTGATCTGCCGATCATGGATCTCCCCAAGGACGGTCATCAGCTCCCGGGAACGGTTTTCATCCTTCATGGCGGCGACCTCCAGCCGCGCAGGGTGCGAAGGTTGCTCGCCGTTACCTCCGACACCGTGCCTTCCAGGGGCGGCGAAACGATCTCATCCTCCCAGCCCCGCACGCCGAGCCATGTCGCTGGATAGGGGATGTACTTTCCGCCCTCCTTCAGCCAGTCCTCCGATGTCATGGCCCGCTCTATTGTGGCGATCATGGTCGCTAAGAGCTGCTCGTCGGGATCGATCCGATAGAAGACCCTTTCCGCCTGGCCCTTGGATCGCTTCTTCGGGTAGGCCTTCCAGAACCGGGCAAAGCGCTCCCGGACGCCGGCGCTGGCCGGTTTCGTCTTCCCCCCACACCCCCTTTTCGGTTTCTCTTTCCCTTCTGTCTCGGTTTCTGTTTCTGTTTGGGCAGTGAGTGCTCCGTGAGCATTCACTGAGGGCTCACTGAGTACTCCGTGAGGGCGGCCTGAGCCCTCCTGTATGCCCCCCGCTTCGATGTCCGGACCTTGCGTGAGGGCTCCCTGAGGGCTCAGGTCTTCGGTCTCGGCGGAAGCAATGCCCTGGGCATGATCGGGGGCGCCTGGACCTCCGGCAGTCACCGGCTGTGTTTCGGGCGGCGCAGGATTTCGCATCCCCGGGGGGCGGTTGATGGTCTGATGGCGGCAGAAGTTCCGGATGTGAAAGTAGCGCTCCCCGTTGTGGAGAAAAGAAACAATCACCCGGATGGCGGCGAGCTTGGCAAGCCAACCATCGAAGTCCGCCAGGGGGATCTCATCGTATGGGAAGATGCGATTTTTCAGCCAGGCAGGATGGCCCTTCACGACGCCGTAGTCGTCGGAGTTGCTCCAGAGGCCGATAAAGAGTAATCGGGCATCCCTGGAGACCTTGGCAAGTTTTTCGTCGTCCCAGAATTTGGGCTTGACCATCCGCGTCCTGGCCATGATCGAGGGGTTCCAGCATAAGATGCTGAAGCGCCGCTGCCGCCGCGGGAACAAGACCTACGCCCCGGCCACGGTGAACCGCCACCTGGAGATCATGAAGCGGATCTTCAACCTGGCCCTCCGGGAGGACATGGTGGAGAAGAACCCCTGCCTGAAGGTCTCCAAGCTCGCGGAGAACAATCGGCGTGACCGGGTGATCACCCACGCCCAGTATCAGGCCCTGGTGGCGGCCCTGCCGAAATGCGCGGCGGATATTGTCACAACGGCTTACTACACGGGGATGAGGGCGGGCGAGATCTTCAACCTGACTTGGAAGAAGGTAAGGCTGGAGGAAGGGTACATCGACCTTTTGGCCGCGGACACCAAGACCTCGGAGCCGCGGCGGGTCCCGCTGAATGGGGAGCTCCGGCGGCTCTTCACCGAACTCATGAAGGTCAGGCATCTGAAGCACGATCGGGCCTTCACGTACCAGGGGAGCCCGATCCGCGAGATCAAGCGCTCTTTCCAGACGGCCTGCCGGGCGGCGGGGATCGAGGATTTCCGGTTCCACGATCTGCGCCACACCTTCAACACGAACATGCGCAAGGCGGGCGTCGACCGTAGCGTGATCATGAAGATCACGGGCCACAAGACCATGAGCATGTTCGAGCGGTACAATACGGTGGACGGCCAGGATGCGATCGACGCCTATCAGCGGCTTGAGGAATTCCTTGGCCAGCGCAGGCCCGTGCAGGAAGTTACTGCAATATTACTGCAAGCCCCTTTGCAGCAATAAAAAAGGGACCCGTAAGTCCCTGATTTTATTTGGTAGCGGGGAGAGGATTCGAACCTCTGACCTTTGGGTTATGAGCCCAACGAGCTACCGGACTGCTCCACCCCGCGGCAATGTTTTGTTTGCGGAGATTTCTTAGATCACTATCCTTCATAAGTCAAGCTTTTTCCGTTCTCCCGGCATCCCCAACTGTACAGAAGCAAGCAAATCATAATGCAATCAATTAGTTTTCAATATGGTAACCAACAGATCCAAGGCTGTCATACGGTCATTTTATCCCGATGATGTTGAAGATATCTACCCGGCGCTGCATGCCCTTCAA
>Ga0302248_1000590_pt1 | contig 33618 bp, 27 predicted proteins | sample AAG_UR_Leu_MG_FD_193528 | JGI IMG/M metagenome (GOLD analysis project Ga0302248, IMG submission 193528) | Enriched activated sludge microbial communities from anaerobic digester in WTTP, New Holstein, Wisconsin, United States - AAG_UR_Leu | ecosystem: Engineered > Bioreactor > Anaerobic >...
GGAGGGCAACATACCGGAAATCCGTCGCTGCGCTCAGGTCGGCCAGCACATGTTCGATCATGACCTTCGTCATGCCGTAGGGATTGATTGGCTGCATGGGAGCCGTTTCGGAAACCGGAATCTTCTCTGGGATGCCGTAGACTGCCGCCGTTGAAGAATAGATAAAATTCCCGACGCCGTTAGCCCGCATGCCCTCCAGGAGATTCAGTGTGTTGGCCACATTGTTTCTATAATATTTCAGCGGCTCCTTGACGGACTCCTCCACCTGGATATAGGCCGCAAAGTGGATGACCGCATCGGGCCTGAAATCCCGAAGCACCAGGTCGATAGCGGAGCGGTCTTCCAGATCCCCCCTCACCAGCTTACCCGACAAGACGGCCCACTCATGCCCCGTTGAGAGATTGTCGAACACGCATATCTCGTGCCCCGCCTTGCCCAATGCCTTGACCGCATGGCTGCCAATATACCCCGCCCCGCCCGTCACCAATATGCGCATGAGTTCGTTTTATTCTCCCTATTATTTATTTGCCACTCTTGTCACCGCTGCGAAGCAGCTTTGTCACTCTTGCCACTATCTTCCTGCCACTCTTGCCACTGCCGCGCAGCGGCCCTGTTGGCACTTTTGCCACTCTCTTCCTATCACTCTTGCCACTGCCGCGCAGCGGCCTTGTTGCCACTTTTGTCACTCTCTTTTTTTCACTTTTGCCACTGCGGCATAGCCGCCTTGTCAGTCTTGTCACTGCGGCGCAGCCGCCCTGTCACTTTTTATAATATTCCCTATACCATTCAACAAACTTGCCGATGCCTTCATCAATGGATGTGCTCGGCTTGAACCCGACTTCAGCCATCAGGTCATCCACATCTGCGTAGGTCTCGGGCACGTCGCCCGCCTGCATGGGCAGCAATCTCATTTCCGCTCTCTTACCCAAATGCTTCTCGAGCACAGCGATGAAATCCATCAGCTCCATGGGCTGATTGTTTCCAATATTGAACAACCGGTAAGGTGCAAAGCTGCTCGCCGGGTCGGGCCTTTTTCCGGTCCATTCCGGAGATCCAGATGGGATCCTGGTCATGACACGGACAACCCCCTCGATGATGTCGTCGATGTACGTGAAGTCCCGTCTCATCTTGCCGTTGTTGTACACATCGATCGCCCTGCCCTCCAGGATTGCCGCCGTAAACAGGAAGAGTGCCATGTCGGGCCTTCCCCAGGGCCCGTACACCGTGAAAAAGCGAAGTCCCGTGCAGGGCAGTTTATACAGCGCCGCATAGGTGTGGGCCATCAGCTCGTTGGCCTTCTTGGTAGCCGCATAAAGGCTGATGGGGTGGTCGACATTATGATGCACTGAAAAGGGCATTGACGTATTGGCGCCGTAGACCGAGCTGGAAGATGCGTAGACAAGATGCTTTACACCATTATGCCTGCATCCCTCGAGGATGTTCGTGAAGCCGGTTAGGTTGCTGTCGACGTAGGCGTGAGGATTCTCCAGAGAATAGCGTACGCCGGCTTGTGCGGCTAAATTCACCACGACCTCGGGTTTTTCCGTTCTGAATAAGTCCGCCATCCCCTGTCGATCGGCAAGATCGACAAAGCAGAATCGGAACGCGAGGTTATTTTTCAGGATGGCTAAACGGTCTTCTTTGAGTTGGACTGCATAGTAATTATTGAGGTTATCCATCCCGATAACCTCGTGTCCATCCTCCAGCAGCCTTTTCGCAAGATGAAACCCGATGAATCCGGCTGAACCTGTGACCAGTATTCTCATGAATTCAATCTGTTCCTCACTTTCTAGAAAGCAACTAGCGGATTTGATATTTTATGTTGACGATTAGCACCAATATAGATAGTAATTTCGCATTAAAGGACGGCCACTTCTATGACATGTCCTGGAAGATACATGATACGCTTAGCGATGTTCATTGTCTTGGCATTCCTGCTTGTCGTTGCAGGCTGGTACGGATTTTGTGCCCTGTATTACGGGCAGATATCCCTGCAGTGGAACTCAAACCGGGAAACTGATCTGGCAGGATACAAGGTCTATTATGGGATCTCTTCAGAAAACTATACACGTTCTGTTGTCATTGGACTTGCCGCACAGCCGCATACAGAAATAGTGACTTATAAATTGACAGGACTCACCAAAGGGCAACAATATTATATTACAGTCACTGCGTATAATACTTATGGGTATGAGAGCACGTTCTCCAACGAAGTGGAAGCAATCGCACGTTAGCTTTCATACGGCGCAGTCTCACCTCGACACATTCACACCCATAAATGACACTTGATCGCTGACGTCCTAACGCCCGGCCCCACCAGGCCAGCCTTGCCCGAAGCCACCAGGCAGCATACACCGATAAATTCGCATTCAGCGGTTGAGAATGCGCGGATTCGCAGAACCAGCCCCTCCATGCCCGCAACAAGCTGACTGCCGTGGGTTGTGTGGCCGCAAGCGATTTGCAATTTTACCTTTGCGGCATGAATCCACTGCGTCGGTATTCGATCCAGCTGTGTGCATTGATAATCATTAATGATTTCGCCTGTCGGCCGCGGTGGCAGGCTGGCCGAAGAAGACCCGCCTCTTGTTGCATATATGCCGCTTCCGCATGCAGAACCTATTATAAATATTTATTTTTATGAGAAAGAAACACGCCAAAAAAATCCTCGCCGCGCACGAACCGACCCACATTGAACAGCCCTTCATTAATTACTGAACAGCATCGCCGCGCCTTACATACACATCAGAAAGAGTTCACCATCGCGAGCATCCACTAAGCATATGGAATGCGGGCCCTTGCCACGTTGACACATATTTCATAATCTTTATCCGATATCCAGCCTCTCCAGCGCCCATATAAATAGGCCAACAACCATGTTAGAATCGCGCCGGTAACAAATAAGACAATGAATCCGACAAGTCCGAGTGTTCCTTTCAGACCCAACAAAGCCGGTACGCTTTCAACAACGGCAAACTGGAGCACGAAGGTGAAAAGGGACGTCCTTCCAAATACAGACAATAGCCAGAATAAACGGTTGTATCTCCCCGAAATATCCATCTCTTTCAAGAAGACGGCAAACAAAAGTGCAAGGGCGGCCAGGTAGACGGGAAGCAAGGTAGTTGTCTGGCCCGGATAGATTGCAAGAAATATATTGTGGTTCCAGGTGCTGCCCTTAGTCATCTTCAGCAGTTTATAGCCCAGTACAAGCACAGCACCGCAGACAGCTAAAAAGAGACCGCCTTTGTTGATCATGTTCACCATTGCAGATACTTCCATTGTACCCTTCTTGTGGCACGCCAGTGCATAACCCGCGAAAGAGCCCGAAAGAAATATCGCCAGCCACGGTATAAGGGGAAACCAGAACACCTTGGGCTCACCCAATCCACCGAAAGTTAGCTCTTTGAAAATCGCCCAGTGCAAATCAACTGGGAACATAGAGGCCCTGATGAATACTGCTAATAGAAGCATGGCAGATATCACAGCGGCTCGTCGCATATGCCCGGTTATGACAACAAGCACAGGCGACGCAAGCAGACAAAATGCAATTGTATCCGTAATTGGGAAATTGAGCACAATGAGGTCAAGGAACTCAACATAACCTGAAGGATACTGCTTGTCAGCCGCATTGAAATAATAGCTCACCACATTGATGACAGGGTGCGCGGCAAGGAGTAGGAACGCCGCACGCCCCGTATAGCGCCGGTATGCCGTCTGCCAATCGGGTCTTGTATAGAGAAAATAGCTGTACATCATCCCTGAGATGGCTACGAAGGCCACGGCGGCAATACCCGTGATCTTCCATATGAAGAAGTCAAGCAAAGAAGGGATCGATTGGAAGTTTACGCTGAGATATGCGTGTTGAATTATTACCAACACCATCGCGCAGCCACGCAATACATCGACGGAAAGGATACGATTTCGGGCTGTATGGCTTATAGAGCCGGACAGCTGATGTGTCATGATATCAATGAAGAGAGCAGATAAGATACTTCGGATTGGCTATTATCTTCAAGTATTTTTCAGATGTACTGAAAATATATTCATCTTCTGATTCACATTCTTCGCAATTTGTCGGACGATGCAACTCATCAGAAATATCGCCAATAAGTAAATGAAAAAATATGCAACCAGTGGTTTCCTGAACAGAAGAAAATCATAGTATTCCATGAACGGGAAGTGTAATAGATATATTTCATACGAATACTCGCCCAACAGCAACAACATCTTAGATTGATATCTGAATGAATCAACTATGCATGCAAGCATGGACAGAAAAGCCACCAGTGTAAGCGGTTGAAAAGTATGAACCGTCCGCAGCACGTTATCGGGCTGCGACAGCCATCCGTGTGCCGATCCTTGCAAGTAGTACGCAAGCAAAGCAAGCATAATGACAACATAAAAAACTCGAGATTTACCAAACAGAGCCCGCAAATAATCTAATATCTTATTTCTGTACATCCCAATGAATACTGCAGCCGGGAAAACCGCCGTGTAAATAACCCATAATGCGAAGTAGTTGAATAATCTTGTATTGATGATGATAAGCATGGATAGGTAAGACAGCAGGAATAGCGTGTATACTTTTTTTAGCGTACTTATTTTTAAGAGAGAAACAAAATAATAAAGTCCATACAGGAATATGAGATATGTGATGAACCAGGCATGACCCATCGGCGGCCACGGATACATGATTCCGCCAATCGCTAAAATGATCCTTTTTACGGAATAGGCGTGACCGATGAGGCAATAATCGAGGAAAAGAAATAAAGCTAATGTCAGCCAATACGGAATTGCAAGCCTTCTGACCCTGTTCAGAATATATCTTTTATCTAGGTCAATAAGTCCGTAGGTCTTTGACAGCGAAACACCGGACACGAACAAAAATATAACGACGGCCCACCTTCCGCCATCTTCTAAATACGTAACCCCTGCAATGCATTTCTCCGATAAATGCCCAAGAAGCAGAAGCACAACAGCGATGCCCCGGAATGCATTTGTGCTATTATAAGTAAAGTGCTCGTCCGGCTTTTTTCTATCTGTATTGCCCTGCCTTAGCTTCCGACCTGTTACTATCACCAAGATTAGAAATATTAATATGATCATGCCTAAAGAAGCAATACCGTAAGTGTTGTCAATTTGGTTTGTCTTGTTAAAATGTGTTACATAATCAATGATTTGCATGTTGATTGAAATGCGCTATGAATATTCAAGGTTAAATATTTATGTTGATTATTTGCATCATGTAAAATAGTAATACTTCATCAGCGCGCACTGCTACCAACTAAACACTGCATGATAAATAGCCCTATACCTCCCAACAGATACTGCCACACAATAAGAGGACAGCTGTGAATCGCATTGTAAGCGTGGATGTCTTTAAATTACTTGCAATAACTGCCGTGATCGCGATTCATACAGAACCGTTCCGTGGCAGTGCCTCTGGAGAGAGTAATTTATATCAATACCTAGGTGTTCTTATAAACCAACTTTCTAGATTTGCAGTGCCGTTCTTTTTCGTTATTTCAGGCTATTTCTGGGGCACGAAGATAAAAGGCAGTGTTTCAGTTGCATCAGTATCCATTTCTATCGCTAAGAGGATCTGTCTCATTTTTGCAGCATGGTCTGTCATTTATGCACTTCCCTACAACATAAGCTCAATATTCGAACATGGCCTTCTTGGGTCAATCACAGTTGCCTACTGCAATTTGATAAACCTCTCAAAAGACCCTGTCACTCTTATGATGCAGGGAACAAAAGTTCATCTATGGTTCTTGATTGCGTTGCTCTTTTCACTTGGAATCAGTTCTCTTCTTGTGGAGAAAGAGAAACAAAATACGCTAATTGCAATTTCTGTAATGCTATATTTAATAGGATTGCTTGCAAGAGCCTACTCAGATACGCCACTTGGTATACACATAAACTTCAACACCAGAAATGGCCCTTTCTTTGGTACAATTTTCTTCGTATCCGGTTACTTTCTTGCTAATCGTACACCAGAGCCAGGATGGTTCTCAAAAGGCGTCACGCTCCTCGGGGTCGGTTGGATTTTTCATTTTTCGGAGCTTTATGTTCTTTGTAAGTTGTTTGGCACAAATCCTTATCAAGACTATGTAATTGGCACATATCTTATGGGAATTGGAGCTGCAATGGTCTCTCTTTCCAATAATGCTCTTTTCAGGAACGATACTCTGGGCGATGTTGGCAAATTGACACTGGGCATCTATGGCATCCATTTCGTTTTCGTCGACATACTTCGGCCATTAGACATACTGATTAGCGCATGGCCCTGGAAAATCGGATACATCGTGCTTGTTCTGTTGTTTTCTGCTGTATCCGTAATGATCTTATCGAAGAGTAAGTACACAAGAAGTATTATTATCTGACATCCAAATATGAAATGACTGCCTGGCCCAATCCTTCGACACTGATGTTGGTGGCTATGTCGTTCTACGTTTTTTTCTGGAATATATTGAATAACTCCACAACAATAACATAAACAGGAACATAGATAGGCCAAACGAAGGTAGTATGCCTATCGTGAGAACCATCCAGCACAAGCCAACCAATGGAATCAGACACCATCGGATAAATGTTTTTAGTAATTCATGCTGCTTAATGAAATCGGCAATCGGTGGAGATATTCTATAATAAATGCGCACAAAGCCTCTTCCCATGGAACTGCCTAAGAGAACCCGGTCCCTGAATTCCCTCAGAATCATCACGTGGGATTCCGAATCGTCTCCGAATGCCGCCGTTGCGATGAGACAACCTCCTCCACCGCCGCTGTCACCTCCCGTTTGCGGCGACGGCGTCACTATTGATGTGCCGATGTAACTATCGGCAATAACTATATCATCAATGTAATAATACTCATTCACAGCCGTGGCTTGATTGAGCCATCCGGATATAATGATATTTTGGAAATTATTCGGCGGGTCCGTCCCTGGTCCTGTTACGGGACCTTGCTTCAGCACCCCGTCAAGCCACCAGGTCAGGCGGATATTACTTCCATTGTTTATGTATTCTATTTTGAATTCAATGCAATGCCATTGATTAGCAAGAGCACGAAAATTTACGCCGCTGTTTCCCCAGTCTGGATCGACAAGGTTCGTTAGATACCATTCTTGGCCGTCGGATTGCGGTAACAGGCACAGATGTCCTTCCGGGCATCCCGACCAATGACCACCCCCTTCATATTCGTGATTGACCAGATTAAGTCTAAATCCTGTATTGCTTTGCCCGGAATTGAAAAATATCCAGTGATACATATAATCGGTGCAAGTTGTTCCCTCTATGCAATCTGCATCCCAACTGTCCGTAAAATAAACATAAAATCGCAAGTAGATTGTAGTTGGGTATGGTTCACTTAAGAAGTACCTGATGTCACACGGTGCCTCTGATCCACTCGGACGATACTGTTTGTACGAATATGTTCCGCTATGCGCTTTTTCCGAACTTAATCCCGCTGTTGTTATTTGCCTATCCGTGTCAGAGCAATACCAATTATTGAATCCAGCATTACATCCTGTAGTCTTACAAGGCCAACAGGGAGGAGGTGTGCCAGTATCAAAATTTCCATCAGATACACTTAAATATACTGTTGCCCATGCAGGAGAGCAGACAAGGAAAAACGTTAAAGCAATTATCCACTTTTTCATATGCTTTACCTGATACATGCCGCAAGAGTTAGTAGCAATCCTGGGACTGTACTGCTTGGCTATACATTTCGATTGATGGATAACGCATTGAAATATAAACAATAAGCTTCCATTACCATTTTTAGTTTCAATTTAAGTCAACTGTTTTGATCTTCTATATGCCTCCTACATGCCGTAAAGGACGATAAATGAAGGCAGAGTTGAAGGGATCTAACTTAATCCTTCAGCATCTGCCACGTTATGAGTTCAACAACTGCATCCAATAATGTCAAGCCAACTTTCAATCATATAATTCATTTTTTCATCGAAATAAAGCACATATAACAATTCTTTTCGACGTGCTGAGAAAAAGACAAAAACTGAAATCAACAATCAATCGAATTTATCCCAACCGTAACCATACAATACTAATATGCCATTATTGACTTATCCGAAATCTCAATGCGCTGAAATATCCATTCATTACTTGCGAAAAGATAATCCGTAATGTTGTGTGGCTGGATGGTTGGCTTTCCTGAAGAGCTTTGACAAAAAATGTCGTGCACGAATATATATGTCTTAAATAGCTGCGTATTGCATACGCAGATCATTGATCTACTGAGCAGTGATTCTGCCTACCCTATTTATTATGCTATGAATATCTGCTTGATTGTAGGAAAATTCTGGCAAGATACTTACTATGAGGAAAGCATTATGAAATTTGTAATTTCGAACGATCCGGCACCGTCTTACGACGGTGCCGGATCGGCAAAACTTTCAGGCTATTGACCTAGTAAAACCCTCAAACCGGATGGAGGCGAGGGAGCAGACCCGGAGGGAGGGGGAGGTGTGGAGCCAGGACCTATATAACTGTCAGAAACAACGATATCGTCGATCCAGAAGAGTGCCGAATACCCGTTGTCAACAGAACTCCATGCCGAAAATTGAATGCTCCGGAAATCGGATTGCTCATCAGTGATTTTGTGAGTAACTCCTGAACATCTATTGATATAATTTTGTCCGTCAATCCAAACGCTGTACTTATTGTTTGCTGCGTCAAACTCAAACTCTACACAAATCCACTTATTCAGGTTTTGCAAAAGGTTGTAACAAGGTGTGGGGACACACTCGTGCCATTCATCACTGCCGCTTTGCGGCAGGAAAAATGCGTAAGGCTGGTTTGCAGGTATCCCGCCAGCTCCGGCACCGCATTGCGCTGTTGGGGTCCACGGTATTTTTGCCATAATGTTAATGCGAAATCCCGTACCTGACAACGCCGAATTAGTGAAGAGAAAATGCTGCTGTGGCTCTCTAGAAATGGGGGTGTTGAAGTTCACATAACTCGAGTCAAAATAAATATAGAACCTTACGAATACTCGAGTCGGGTAAGGTGCTGTGAATTGATATCGAATATCGCCAGCGGACGATGTTCCTGCTGGCCGCCAAAATTGGAATGATTTTGTACCAGAATAGGCTTTAGCGGTTGAAATCTTAGCGTTTGCATAGCCAGGATTTTCACTACAATAGTCCCATAGTGGGTTGTCCCACCCATTGAATGATCCACCTGAGCATGCCCGCGGAGCATTCAAATATGGCCAGCCGGCAGGTGGTGTTCCGCTATCCCAATTTTCTTGCACAAGTATCCTCGCATGGGCAGATTCAGCTCCCGCCCACAAACCCAGCATTATCATAAACATAGACAGATAAGACAAATATTTGAATAATTGTTTGCATTTCATTTGCTTTTCCCCTTCCTTTGCTCCTATCCACAGATTCCAGTAAATGCTTATCTTATAATACTTATCGACTATCATATTATAAAATTGAATATTTTCTTACCTATGATCAAGAATAATAAATAGTTTCGAACTTTAATAGCATAAATGTCAATCAATCGAGGAGTAAGAATATTCTAGGGCGTCTCTTTTAAAGAACCTATGGCGTACATAGGCAATGAGCATACCAAACTGGTCGGAAAAGACACATGTAGTCGATATAATTGGTCTTATGCTTAACTTGAAAGAAGCGGCGACCTGAAAAAAAGACGGCTTAATTGAAGAGTTTATCCTACAGAAAACGGACCGTTTTCAGAATAAATCGTGATTCTGAGTACTTGCCGTGTATGTTATATCCTTCACCTAGTAGAACAATTGTGGTCTGTCGGTGCTGCCTATGCAGGCGTGAGGTATTAGGAAGCGGCTTTAATATAACCCCGGATAGGAACTGGCTGTCCGGGAAGATCCTAAGTTTTACATATTACCAAAACTGTCTCCCGAAGTCGTTATTTTCATTAATGATTTGTCTTACTTTTCATCATATTTTCAATAAGATTCTCAATTTCATGCTTACTCTGCGTCCACCTGTCCTCTAATTCCTTTTTCAAATCATTTATATCCCTTCTCATTTCTTCTGCTTTCTTTATCGCTTCCAGAACTTTCGCTGCAATATCATCTGAACTATTATCTGTATATATTGCCCCCTTATAAAAATATTCTTTAATTATCTTACTATCAGAAAGGATCATTGGTTTTCCAACTGCAGTAGCTTCATAAGCACCACATACAAGACAGTTATCCCGCGTTGTTAAATCCATTATAATGTCAACTGAATGCAACATACTATTGAATTCTTCTTCCGGCATAAATCCAGTTAAAATCACGTTGTCCGGCACGTGTTCTTTATATATCCCTTTCTTGCTACTATTTCCGGTAATATAAATATTTATGTCTTTTCTTATTTTTCCCGAGGCTTTTATTACTTCCTGGTATGGCTCATCGTCGGCAAATGAACAAATAAAGAGGATATTGCTTTTCCCTTGTAACGATATTCTTTCTGCACCATGCATCTTCGGTATAGGGTCAGGCAATACTATAGATTTTATTCCTTTTTTATTTATGTAAGAAGCTAAATATTCATTTGTCACAATTACAAAGTCTGCTTTTCTCAATAAATATGTAGCGATATCTGTAATACACTTAATTTTCCCTTCAAATGGATATATGCCTGCATTGTGAGCATCTACTATAACTGGGATCCCCGCATATTTACCGAACATTATCGCAATGATTGTTAGTACAATAGACGGGTTTTGAACAAATATCAGGCTCGGGCGTTCATTATTTAAGAAGACCAATGTTTTAAGCGAATTAATTAGATATCTTGCGAGTCTGCTTGACTTTGTATTTAGCTCAAATAAACGCGCACTCAGCTCAGCACTCATAGATCTATTTCTTTGATGTGTCTCCCATGCCAACCATACGCGATTGTCCATCTTTTTGTTATCCATTATATTTATCGTGTATGATGCGTGAATAAATTTTTTGTTCTATATTTCCTATGAATTCAATAGTCATTGCATAAATCCCATCATTGTATTAATTGTCATTTCTAATTTGACTCGCTATTTTCAATATTCTAGCTCTCGTTTTTTTGCGTACGCCCGACAATTCAACTTCGAAATATAATTCGGAATAACGTCCCCATAATCCGTAGGACGAGTACTCACTTATATAATTTCGCTTAATCTCAAACTGATTATTTACCGACATATTAATTCCCTGCTCACACGTAAATGCTGCTACATATCCATATTTTTTTGCAAATCTGATGACTCTGTCATCGTAATTACCGTTTGGATAAGCGATATATTTAACATCCGTATTAATGTTTGCTTCTAATTGCTCTTTTGAATCATTAATCTCTCTTTCAAGTTCATGATCATCCAGTAGTGTAAGTATTGCATGCCTCTTCCCATGGGTGCCAAACGATATCCCATTATTTATCATTTCCCGTATTTCATCCCAGGATAAAGTAACTCTTTCACAACTCACATTTTGTGTCGCGTATCTATCCGAGAGAGCATCAATGACTTTTTCGATATCACGATATTTCATATTCTTCATTATTTCTATTACTTGCTCGATCTTTCTGCACCTCTGATTTTTTTGCAGGCTCGCAATCTCATGGAGATGATTTCTTACTTCATTTGAAAGATCGCGCGTCAGCTCGTTTATGTTTGTGCATTCAATATTTTCAAGAATATATTTTATCCTCGCAAACCAAAAATAGTCTCCATTTCCAATGTGCTCAGTTGACACAAATATTATTGCTGGGACGCCATACGATTTCAATATTTCGAACGCATTCACGTAATTGTCTCTCCATCCGTCATCAAATGTAATCAGACATAATGGAGCACATATCACTTGTTTGCCTTGAATGACTGTCGCTAATTCATCGGCAGATATGATCTTATAATATTTTTTATAATGCTCAACTTGCTTTCTGAATGTAGGAATAGATACAATTAGCGGATCAGTCGACTTATCATATCCATCTACTCTGTGATAGGTAACAACCGTTAATCCATTTTTATTCTTTCTTCTCAATCCATCTACTATATATATCAACAAATATGCTATTTTCTTGAGCACATCATAAAAGCGGAAATATCGTCCTTCTGGATACATTCTAATCTTCTTTATAAACGTGAATAGATTGACTTGTAGTTTTCCGCCATTGAGAAAGCTGAAAAATACTTTCTAACTTTCATCTCACCATGCATAGCAATGTTAGACAACAATTCCCTATTATTATAAAGACGCTTGATCGCGTTTGCCAAAGAGATTGAATCGGATGGTGGCACTAGTATGCCATCTACTCCGTCCATTACCACTTCACGAATGCCACCTGCATCAGACGCTACAACTGGTATTTTCGCTGCCATAGCCTCAAGCAACGATATTGGTAATCCTTCTGACAGTGATGGCAGGACAAACAAATCAATAGTTGCCATCATAATATTTATATCGTGCACGTATCCAATAAATTGTACATTGTGTGAAATATTGAGTCTATCTATTTCAGCTTGCAGATTATTTCTTAAAGGACCTTCACCAGCTATTAGGAGATGGCAGTTCTTAATCTCTTTCACAACTTCCGCCATAGCTCTTATAAGAAATGCTTGCCCTTTAATGGGCACAAGCCTTCCTACTGTACCAATTACAAATGAATTCTCACTAAGCGCATATTTCTGACGCAAATCAGCGATGTCGGCGTCATCGATATTATTTGTCGCCTTGAGTCCATTATGAATTACTGTAATGTTTCTGCCATTCAGACCTTTCTTTCTCAAATCTGTTGCTACACTTTGAGATACTGCTACAACAGCGTCAAATCTTCTCAAAGATATTGAATCCAGCATTTCATATGTTTTGTTTTTCAAGCCGCCGTACTCTTTTGACCAGCCGTGTATGGTGGATATTCGCTTGAATTCAGTCTTGAATTGTAACCCGAGAAATATGTTCGACTTATATCCGTGAGAATGCACAATCTTAATATCCTGATCATTGATAAAGCGGAATATGCTTCGAATTCCTTTTAGATTATAACCACGGCGCATTGTAAAGTAGACGACAGGTATGCCTATATGCTCGGCTTCCCTCGCTATGTCAGGTGTCTCTGATGTATTTTCTCGTATGCAGCCTAAAATACCAGGGTACTTTGATCTTTGTAGCTGCTCTAAAAGCATGAGGAGCATTTTTTCAGCGCCATACATGCCTGAACTGTCTATAAGATGCAATATTGAATTATGTGTCATCAATTACTGAAATGTTTGCTATAAAGATTCTCGTACTGCTCAACTGCTCTTTCTATACTCAAGTTCCTCTCGACCTTCTTACGACTTTCATAACCCATTCTCTCGAGTCTGCTTGTGTCTTTAATTAAATCCAGCACTATTTCTTCAAATTCATCCTTATTACCCGGTTCAAACAGAACGCCGTTAGATTGATCCAACAGCTCTACATTGCCACCGACCGCTGACGCTACTATCGGAAGACTGCATGACATTGCTTCGACGATTGTCATCGACGTTCCTTCACTATGTGACGTATTGACAAACAAATCATATATGGGCAATATTTTACCTACGTCTTCAATCCGTCCCAAGAAATCGACTTTTGATTGCACCTGTAATCTACAGGCTAATTCTTTCAAATGATTTTCTTCTGGTCCGTCTCCAATAATAACTACACGGCAATTAGGCATCTCACGCGCCATTTTCGGTACAATCGCAATAAGTAGATCGAGATTCTTAATTTTGTCTAATCGACAGACAGTTCCGATAATCATAGTATCTGCTTCGTAGCCCAACTCTGTCTTTCTTCTTCTCTTATGCTCCGGTATAAGCTTCTCATATTTTGCTATTTCTATACCATTAATAATCGTTACAAGTTTACGTTTGTTAATCTTTACTGTTTCTGCGAGATATTTTGTTAATGCTGCAGATACTCCAACAACATGATCCATTAGGTGAGAAGCGAATCGATCTTCTAGAATTGCAGTTTGACGATCAGGTATGAGCCTCCCATGGTCCGTATGTATTATTGCTTTTACTTCAGTCAATCTACCAGCCAAAGCAGAATACGCAGAACACCCGTTTTGTGAGTGTATTATATCAATTCTATTATCCTTAATAATCCTTACAAGTTTTCCAAACATTTTGAGATCGAATTTGCCAGGACGTCTTCCCAAAATGTATTTAATTACAGATTTCTCATCTAGCTGGTCAAAGAAAATACCTCCCCTATCTAAACAGCAAAGATATGGTATGAATTTATCCTTGTTAATTTTGCGGATCAATAGGTTTACAACCCTCTGAAGCCCACCTATGTCCATTTCTAATGCTAAATATAATATTTTACATTTATTTGATTTCATCGATATCAAATATATATAGATAATAATATTCTATGATACACAATAAACATGATATCATTTTCAACATTTATCACTATTCAATACTTCTCTAAATATTCTTTCTAGCGCAGCGGCCTTACTATTCCACGAATAGTTATTTTCAACTGTTATTCTGCCATTACTAGCCAACTTGTTTCTCAATATCGAATCCGATAATAACTTCAGAATATCATCTGCAAATTCTTTAGCTGTCTTCGCGAGAAGCACGTTATGATTGTCTTTCGCATCTATTCCCTCACAACTTAATGGAGTAGCTACGACTGGCATAGACATTGCCCATGCTTCGAGGATTTTATTTTTCAGTCCAGCGCCAGATATCACGGGTGCTATGTATACGGAACACTGATCGAAATAAGGACGTATGTCGTTTACATAACCAGTAATTCTTATTCCCTCTATATTATTAGCTAATTTATGCAGCTCTGGTGTTGGATCTCTACCGGCTATCGTTAACGTTACATTTTTCAACTGATTTCTGACGAGTGGCAATATTTCATGTATAAAATATATCATCGACTCATTGTTTGGGCGATAACTCATAACACCTGTAAATAGCAATGTATTTTCAGATTTTAACTGCTTACTATTACAATCATAATATTTAGTGTCTACTCCATTCGACACAACCCAGACTCTTGATTTCGGGCAATTCATTTTGACGTGTTCCGCATCGGCCTGAGATATCATGATAATATTATGAGCTCTCGAAAAATGTTTTTTTTCATAATTTTTTGCCCACACGTAATTAACAAATCTCTTGAACTTGTCTTTAATATTATGCTGCATCTTCATATCGTTCTTAAGATACAAAGACATGGAGTCCACAATATCTACAACACAGGGTGTTTTATCTGCAGGCATTTTATTGTAAAGATATGTCGAATATCCGCAATAACACACTAAATCATATTTATTTATCGATAACTTACTTGTAACTGCCTTACACATATCTTCTGAATAAAATGGTGAATCAAGACTCAACTCATGAGGTGATAATATATTTTTAATTTTATCATATTTTGTTTTTAACGTAAGCGTTCTCAATTGTTTTACGGGTACCATTGTTATGCTTCTAAAACACTTACCTAGTTCTTTCTTTATTTCATCGTTATTCAATACTTCTTCGTTGCCGTTCGTTAATAAATCGAATTGAATTCCTGTACGGATGTTTCTGAACAAATGATAATTTCGTAATTTATGCCCATCATCGGGTGGGTACGGGCATTCTGGTGTAATAATTAATATTTCAATATCGCGGGACATTCGTCGCTCCTCTTTGAATAATTGATCTTATATAAACAAGGTCTTCATCATCAAATACTTTCAATGCAAAAAGGAATATTACATATGATATTGCCCCGCCTATGATTTCGAGAGCAATGTTGAAGTTACCCAATGCGCGCACTGTCAGCACCATCACCATCAGAACACCAGCAAGACGAAGAATTGTCCAGTCCGGATAATATCTTAAGCTGTTTAACCAGAGAAGGCCGCCGATTATAACTACGACGAAGCCTTCGGTTATTACAATCGCATATGCGGACCCTATGAATCCATATTCCCTGATCAATATTATGTTCAGCAAAATATTTACCGCGCAGGCAAATCCCATGACTTTGACCTGCACCTTCTCTTTGTTGATAGAAAACAATAGATTTGACATCATATTATCAAAAAACATCAAAGCCCAATATATTATTAAGATTGTTAAGATCGGCACTGCACCATGAAAAGCCTCTCCGTAAATAAGCAATAGTATTTTACCCCCCACCAAGAAGCAGCCTACGCAAACAGCGGCTGTAATGAGCATTATGTACTTCACCATTTTTGCATATGTTTTCTTCAGAGCTTCAATTGAATGCCCGTAAATCCTCGAAAATGCAGGGAATAGAGAAATACCTACAGCATCAGGTATAAAATATAATGTTTCAACCAGCGTAGCGGCAGCCATGTAGTAGCCTATCTCGAGTTCACCTTCCATCTTTGATAGCATGAGGACATTAATTTTTGTATAAACCATCGTCAGCAAGGCTGAAGCGTAAAACGGAAATCCTCTTGAAATGAGAATCACCCAATTGCGAGGGTTTAATCGTAAATGAAATATTCCAACATCATTATAAAAATACACGTAAGAGCCTAGAAATACTAAAACATTACCGACGCTAAACGTCCAAACAATCCCCATCAATCCAATATCGAGATAGATGGCCCCAACAATCATGAGTGCTGTTATCACCCGAAAGATCACACTGAATATTGCTACAACCAGCATCTTTTCAAGCGACCTGTATACAGACATAAGAGTCATATATAAAATCTGAAAGAATAGTCCTATACTCAATATATAAATTACATGAATTGTCGACTTTGGATAATTTAACAGATTTGCAGAGACCGCTACTACGACAATTGTCAGTAACGCCAGAAAACACTTCAGATGCATGATATCCATGAACATCCTGGATATATTTTCTTTATCTCTGGCAGATTCTCGAACAAAGAGTGTTTCAATTCCAAAATTCGCTAAAACACTAAAAAAGAAAATAAACGTAAGACCGAAACTGTATTTTCCGTAGAGCTCTGGCCCAAGTGCCCTTGCAATCAGCGCCGTAGTAATTATGGATATGCCAAGATTGATCAGCGATGAAGAAATCATGAACGCCGTATTTGTAAATATTCTCTTTCCGCCAATCATACCCGACCTCTTATCATAGATCCGAGACAAAGGCCCAACCATACACTTAGACTTTGTCTACAGTGCTAAAATACCATGTCACGAAACAGGGAATTCAGATTAAAGTAACTTCTTTTCGGAAGGTGATCATGTGAATGTGTTAAGTGATTTATCTAAGCAAATAGCCATCGATACATACCGGGAAGACTATTGGCTTTCGATTGCTTATCAATAAATAAAAGTAGTGCATATAAAGTGACGAGCATAATAGCTATTCCTAGAAATAAGACAAGACCATTTGCACCCTTCGATACTAGTGCACTTACTCCATAAACTACATACACGTGTAATACAAATACTGCAAGGCTATGGCGGCCGAGCAAGGCCAGTGGTTCTATATATTTACTTACTATGTCGATACGTCTCCACGTTGCGGCAGTTAGCGCATAGACGAAAAGCAACATGGAGGTTCCGTATATTACACAGTAAATATTCAAAGGATATTTTTTGGGATATATGTTGTACGTGATCTTCATCGCTCTGATGGCATCAAAGTAGCTGCCGTACTTCATTAATATGCTTGCTCCGACAAGGATTGTCGCAACACAAAGCAGCCTGACAGGATCAATCTCTATATCCACTTCATTTGTGATTTTTCCCAAGACACATCCCGCAACGAAGTATATCTGCCAAAGGATAACAGGAAAAATCGGATTTTCACCAAATGAAAACATGTAAGGATCATGTGCACCGAGCAGAAATATTCCGATGCTCGCTAGCATCAGCCATGATTCGCCTTTACCTGCTAGTATCCGCAATATCAGTGGACTTAACAAGAACAGGGGTATAAAAGTAGGAAGAATGTGAATAACAGGTACTTGGTTTAAGAATAGAAATGATGAGACGCAAAAAGACACGACTTCATCCACTGACGTCAGCTTCATATATGAATAGAAAGGAATACTGACAGAAATAATCAATAGATATTGGATGAGTAAGATTTTAACGCTCCTCATCACAAGCCGCTTACTCGTCTCTCTACTGCTAATAAGATACTTGGGAAAGTAGTGCCATCCTATCATGAACCCGGACAGGAAGATGAATCCCTCTACTGCAAAATCAAATATCTGCGCAAACAACACTGCTTGTTCAGGTGATGTACCTATCAAGTGCATCACTATCATATCAAATATTACGACCCCCCTATAAATGTCAATAATCTCTGCTCTGTTCTCACTCATTATTGAACACTTGTTGATTCGATGCTAGATATTCGTAAATACAATAGCGTATTGAGAATCAGAAGATCCCAAAACCATGCATAATAGAACAAATTGAAGAAGAACCCATTCGACAAGAATGCTAACATTCCCCCTTCAAGTGCCAGAGAATAATGAAACACCGGGATAGATGGCTTCACTGCATTCTTTTGGGGTTCTTTTTCCTTTGCCCTCTTTTCATATTCTTTCGTATAAAGATTTCGTCGACGGAACACATATAAAAGCGAAAGGAAAGCACTCAACCCCAACAATCCCATATCAGTGAGAATCTCCAAGTATATATTATGTATTGCCCGGCCATACATTTGAAAGCGCACGCCCCATTCGTCTGCGGTCTGCTGTGTGATGTATGAAGAGATTTTATGACCATAGCATCCTGGCCCCACACCAATCAGTGGATAATCAAGGAACATACTTAATGCACGAGTCCATAAATACATCCTGTCCTTCCCTGTTCCCTCTTTTGCACCCTCGGACCAGATTGTACTTATCTCATCAGAATACTTTTCTATGTATTCTGGAATTGTCGACAAGGCAATCGTTGAACAAACCAATGCTATGACAATAACTCGCCGGATAAGTCTTGCTTTTTCTTCGGTTCGCATGAATATGTAGAATAGCAGAAGCATCATTGATAGAAACGTGCCTCGCGCAAAAGATGCGACCGCTCCTGCAATACATATGAATAGTGACACATGGCAGAGGAGCCTGCGAAGACCCTCCTCTCTCTGCGCAACGAAATAAGATATAGCTATTCCTATGCTCATGAATGGTCCAAACGCGTCTTCGTCATCGATGTGAAGGTGTGCCTTCACCATTCCGCCCTGAACGATGCCCCAGACGCCGAATACGGCGAACGCAGTGATGTAAAGGAAAAACAGTCTCCTGATGCTATTCTCTGAGGTTATATAGGTGGATGCATATGTATAAATAAGTAATGTTTCTATAATATTTCGCATTATGCCGAAAGATATTCCACGATTCTCTGATAATGCCGTGGACGTGCATACCACTACCGAGAACCAGAGCATGGACCAGTCTATGCGAATCTTTTGACGGCTGATAACTAAGCAAAGAAGAAATAACAGGAGCAATACCGTTGGAATCGGCTTTAGTATACTGAGTGAAGGTATATAATAAGAAATTAGCCACTCGGGCTTGAATATCCTCAGAAACCAAAAGAACAGGATTAACTTGACAAGTCCTTGGGATTCTTCGGCATTACGAGATGTTCTTTCTTCGATCCTTGACTGAGATAATGTTACTCGCGTGCCTGAACTCCCTGCCATACCTAATCAAGCCCTACCGCAAAACAATTTCGGTCTTCTATTACATTCGTAGCATAGTGATATATGATTACGCGATTGATCAGCGTATATTTCGACATATATTTCCATCCCCATATTCAGATCACCTTGTATATATAATAAGTATCACCGATATTAACCGATGTTGGTGATATCGCCTTTATGAGCTGTACGCGAGGATCACTGTCAAGTGACTTATAAAAATGTGCAATAGCGGGAGCCCTCATTGTAAAGAATTCGTCAGTTCTATTGCGCTTCATGCTGTCTGAGATAACAAAATATTGAAAGTCATGCTCACGATAATACTCAATCGACTTGACATCGAGACCGAATTTGGTAGACGTTATATCGTACGATTCATCTGGCACACTTTTCAAAAGCAGTTCGTAGTACTTGATAGCATTCCTGTCAACCATTTTCGTCGCATCCAGGAGGTCACCCTTTTCGAGGTATTTCTCTATATCTTCTATTGTTCTCAATATGGACTTCCTGTTTTGTGATATGAGTGGCGCTGTTGAATTGATTGTCTTACCGCTGTCCATTAGTAATTTACTGCCATAGACTATGTTTTGCTCTATCCATTGCTTCGCCAGATAACGCGTGCTTCGGCCCGAGAGCGAGAGCAGCAGCGTGCCGACGTTAAAGATAGGATAAGCGAGCAAGACAACGAGCGCGACACATAGTGCTTTTGATGCCGATGATTGATCCCATTTAAGCTTATTTACTAGCGATACCAACCCCTCGGCACAAAGCAAATATAGGAACGGCATCAATGGGATCATGTAGCTATAGCCCACCATATAGCTTGATGCTCCCATAAGAACGTAAAATGGAACGATAAAACTCAAAAGTATTAGGTATTCACTCCTTCTCTCTCTTATGGCCTTCCAGATACTGAATATTGCGAGCAGCAGTAGCGGTATACCCAGTTCCTTGTAAAAATACAGTAAATAGACAATATATCCGATGTGCTCACTCTTTGTTTCATTAATGGGTGTTGTAAATACCTGCCCCATAGATATCACGCCGTTCACAAATTTCAATGGTGCAATTAGTACAGCGGGATTACCTATAATTATGCCACCGAAAAATAAAGAACAAAAGAATAAAAGATTCTTATTTAGTATCATACGTAATGATATTCTATAATTAAATCTCGTTAGATGTGCATACATGAATGGGATTATGAGTATGATTGCGGGTATTTTGTTTTGGAAAGCTATTCCCGCAAATAACCCCGCCAGCATGTAATATTTGCTTACCAGATCTGAATCATCCTTGATTATCTTTGCGATATAGTAAAATGAAATTAGAACTATCGCACACAATGTGGCATCGACTCTAGCATAATGAGATAATTCAACATTTACTGTGTTAACACAAAGGAACAGGGCAGCAACGACACCTACTGTCTTGCTGAAGAGACTGCGTCCTATAAGGTATGTCATGTAGACTGTTAACGTTCCCATGATAGCAGATGTTAAGCGTCCTATCATGAACAGTGGAGACATATCTCGGATTACTTTTGCTGCAAAGTCCAGCGGAGATGAATAAAGACCGACGAGCCATCCACCTATATAGAGGAGAGCATATTCAGCAGACAAGATATAAAGATAAAATCGTTTGAACCAACGTTCATAGTTCAGCTGCCCAGAGCATACTCGAAGGGCTTCAAACACCTCATTATATTCGTCAGTACTTTCTGCATTCCATATTCCCCATATGCGTATTACAAATGCTGATATAAGCAAAAGCAGAAGAATATGATTTCTCTGTTCTACATTTTGCAATATTTCACCTTGTTTGTCCCATCAAGAATTACTGCGAACACATGAATAATGACTTTCATCTAATTGTAATTTATCTCATTATAAACTGCCCCGACCATTGATTTTAGATATTTCATAATACTCCCTCAACGATGTCTGGCGAGCAACCAATGAAATCGCTCCAAGAAGCCCAGTAATATATACAACACCAGTATACACAAGTGACAATGCGAGAGCGCTTTCCGGTGAGACTCCATCAATGCTAAACATTATCACAGTCGTGCTCTCACGTACTCCAAGGCCACCAATAGATATCGGCAGTAATGATATTATTGTAATGAGTGGAACAGTGAATAGTAAGAAGACAAAAGAGATATTCACTCCGATTGATTGGGAGAGAATGTAATAGATAGCGACTGTAATCAATTGTATCGGTATTGATATTAGCAGGAGTTCTGCCAAAAGATATTTTTTTGCAGTGAAGGAGCGGACTGCTTTAAAGGCTCCTCCAAGAGCCGTCATTTTCTGGAGCACTCTTGATGTATCTAAATACTTCTGTATTCGATCGGCAGTCACTCTGTTTACAAAACACAATACCATTGTAATACACAAAACATTTAATATAATCCAAATGCCCAGAGTGTCAGCAGAGAATATCTGCCACGCAATGCTGACGCCAAGCCATGACAAGACTAATAATATTATAAGGCCGGTAAAACGTTCCAGAAATACTGACAGAATAGACAGGGTCATATTTTTTGTAATACGATAGATATCATACGTCTTCACAATGTCCCCACCTATACTCGTGGGCATAAAATTATTCGCAAACATTCCAATCATATAAGATGAATATAAATACGATAGAGGTATATTGACACCATCAGCCTTCAGTATTTTCTGCCATCTCACTGAACTCAACAACTGGGCACAGCATAGTATTGCCACACAACCGAAGATATAATAAATGTTAATAACTTTAATTTTAGACAATACGGAAGGCATCTCGGCAACGTATATAAGCGTAAGCAAGAGCCCTATACTTATAAATACTTTAAGGATTATTTTAATCATTACTTGCTTCTTCGAACTCCTCTTTTCGGCCTCTTATCTCTTTAATGTAATATATTGGCTTATCCTGCACCTCATAATAGAGACGGATGATGATCTCTCCGAGTAGACCAAGGATAATAAAAAAGGCACTGATGATGATCATCAGCACCCCGAGTAGCAGAAGTGGACGTTGCCCGATAGAATGTCCTGCTATTTTGAGTATGGTGAGATATGCACATATCATTATGCCAAGAAAGCCCGTGACAATTCCGATCGGACCGAACATGTGTATCGGGCGAGTACGATAGCTTAATAGAAATTTTACTGTTATGAGGTCTAGAATGACTCTTATTGTTCTGGATATGCCATACTTCGTTTTACCGAATTTCCGAGCCCTGTGATTTGTCGGGACCTCGCAATAACTCACACCCATCATACTTGCAATGGCGGGAATGAATCTGTGCATCTCACCGTAGAGTTTGATCGTTTTAACGACCTCTCGGCGATACGCCTTCAAGGTACAGCCGTAGTCTTTTAATTTTACTCCTGTTACTGACGAGATGAGACGATTGGCAATGATGGAGGGTATCTTTCGTGTCAGTGTTTTGTCTTGCCTGTCCTTTCTCCATCCATTTACTATGTCATATTCTCTTATTTTCTCCAATAATATTGGGATATCCCGGGGATCATTTTGCAGATCGCCGTCAAGTGTTATAATGACATCGCCCCTTGCATAGTCAAATCCAGCCGATAGTGCCGCCGTTTGGCCAAAATTTCTTCTAAAGCATAAAACGACAACATTTTGATCATTATTTTGAATCTCTAACAGGATTTTCGTTGTTTTATCGATGCTTCCGTCATCTACAAATATCAGCTCATAACCCTTACCCAGTGCATTCATTACTTCAGTAATTTCTCTATGCATAGGTTCGACATTTTGTTCTTCGTTATATACCGGGACAATAATAGATAAATCAATATTCTGCCTCATTTTCTTCTCCTCATTACATTTACCGAAGCGCACACAATAAATGCAAACATAGTGACGTTCACAGTTCGCTCTTGAAAAATAATATTTTCAACTTTTTAATCACCGTCTATTTGACCACGTCACATAAGTATCGCCTTTAAAATATCTCACCCACCCCATAAAAATAGCCATATTTACCATGACAAAAGTCACCGCCAATGAAATCAATGTCGATATTTTCCTGAATCTTTTCTCATAATAACCGATAGCGGCAATAGTATAAAAAGACAGTTGGCCTATGAATACTATCAAATAGAAAGTCGCGTGTTGTATAAGGAAAGCATTTGACATGAAAAAGGCTATGGCAAAATATGGAGATAATAATTTAAACACTTTATGTGATATGAGCTCAAGCGAATAAAATCCGTACTTTATCGGATTCAACATTTCAGCGTTATTTAGCACTGCCCTTATCGTGCGGTTGGTAATCCTAACCTGGCGGTCATATTCAACTCTCGGCCCTTCTGCCGCCTTTTCTATACATAATGCCTTCTCTTCAATTACGCCTCTGAATCCCTGCCTTACGATTTGCAGCGGAATGACAAAATCATTGATGTCGAAATCTTTGAGTGGTCTATATAAATTCTTTCTAATCGCAAATATGGCCCCATCCGCACCAACACACGAATATATTTTGCTTTCCAGTACTTTTGTTCGTTTTTCTATTTGCGAGTAAATGCCGATGGGAAGCACTTTCTCTTCATATTTCGATTCTATATAAGCGGTGTGACCGGTCACATACCCAACACTTGGATCAGAGAAATGCTTCACCAATTCTCGTATTGCGTATCTGTCGTATTTCGAATTTGCATCGGAAAATACGATGACATCTCCTTTCGCCTGAGGAACTGCATTATTCAAGCATGCTGTCTTACCAATTCTCCCTTGATAACGTTTTAGAGTAACACCCCGGTCAGTATATTTCCTGACAATATCTTCAGTCATGTCGTCTGAACCGTCCGAAATGACCATTATTTCCAACATGTTTTTTGGATAGTCTAATTGTAATGAATTCTCCAGCTTTTCTTCGATAACTTTTTCTTCGTTGTACGCCGAGATTATGAGCGAGACATTTGGCAACTCATCTTTCTTATCATTACACTTTTCACGTTTGATAAACATGGCTATGGGGAAGAGCATTATAGTATAGCCAATGTAAGCGTAGACTATTGCAGTAAATGACAACCAGAATATGATTTTGAACATATATCGTTTGAATGAAAAATGGGTATTTTCTTGAAAGGAGTGCCTATTATCGATATTTTGATCTAGTGACGTCTAAAATGCCATAAAGACATTTCGACATATATTCGTAATGTCTATCATATCACTTTTGATATATTTCGAATCTGCACGACTTTCGCCTGGGAGGTATATACTATTGAGGAAGGAGGAATTCTTTGTGTTACTACAGTGTTCGGAGCAATCACACAATTATCCCCGATTATCGCACCGGGCATGATGAATGCACCGATTCCAATCCATACATTATTTCCAATCGTAATATCCCTGACATCTTTTTCTTCCGGTGACTCTCCGGTTGCACGTTTCTCCGGCAGAATCGAATGCCCTCCGCAATCTACGAACAATACGCCGCTTGCGATCTTGCAATTATTTCCTATTGTCAACTTTCCGGCAATATCAAATACGACGTTGTGACCGAAGCCGGTATTGTCCCCTATGCGTATTTCAGGAATCTCATCTCTTATACTTGCATAAAAATAGTTTTGCCTCCCATCGAATCGAACATTATCGCCCACATATATTTTCCCAACGCCTTCAACATATGGCACAAATGTTCCCGCCCTGAAGTTTTGGCCGACTTTGAAGCATAGCCCCCTGTACAAAGGTGTAATCAAGAACACCGATTTGCCCCAGTAATACGCCTTAATCAGAAAGTTGACAGACTTCCACATCATGACACATACAATTTGAGGAACTGGAAGTCGAATGTTCTTAAGATTGTAGTATATCCTCCGAGCAATGCGGTAAGTCAGGCCTCCTTTTGTCTTGATCTTTGCCCGAATGCTCATATATTTTACCCGAGTTATTTGAGGATCCATTTCCCCCTCTCCTCAAATATCTGGCGTCGGTCTCGTGTTTTCAACTCACACCGCACTTGCATCATTACTCAACCCGATACGTCCTGCATATAGGCTTGCATTACGGGTATGAATTCGCCTACTAGTCCTAAAGTCTCTCTATCGAACTCTCGATCATCTTTCAGTTCATCCTTTTGAAGTGACACAATAACCAGCGACGCGTTTGTTTTCTGATTGATGAACCCAGATAATATAGAGGCAATTTTAGCTTTGTACCTATGATTGATGACATTTCCATTTATGTAGTAGAAATAGATGGCTTTGCGCCTGGTTTCGCCAACTGTATATTCTGATGTTCTTAATCTGTATGTTTCTTTACTTTGTCCTGTTACATCAATAGCAGTATTGTTTGTTTCCAATTTGCCTCCGGGAAAAAGATGAATTTCCCTACCCTTCTTTTGTAATTTCAGGTAACCGATGAACAGGTTAACTTCTTTTCCCTGGGCATCATAGTAAACCCTTTTTATAACAGAATCATACACCTCCGCGCTCTCATAGGGTTCTCCAAGTGCCGCAACGTCTTTACCCTGCCAGTTACCAATCGCCAGGGGCAAATTATTCAGGTCTTTCTCCACTGGTATTATCGCGGGGTTGGCATTAGCTGTAACAATCCATGTCAAGATAAGTATACCCAATGCAACTCCATAGGCTACGGCACTTTTCTTATTATCGTATTTTGTGATGTAGGCTTTTCCATGCGCATTTTGATGAATACTGGATGCATGCTTTTCTTTTCTTTTCAGTACTGGCATCACCAACCAGATCACAATGAATCCGATTAAGAATACAAAAGTTGAATAAAATATATCGAATGGTCCATGAAAAGACTCTGTTCCGAAATACATCGTCCATATTCCGATCAGGCCAACTCTTAGACCATTTGCGATTATGCCGACCACTACGGCGATCAGCATCAATAGCATTATTTTCATGTACTTCATTTGTTCCAAGTAGCCTACAAATAGCACCAAGGCAGCCAATGCAACAATATGATTGATCCCATTGCAGGCCTGAACCACATTCAAGCTAATATGAGGCAGTTCAAGAATCTTATCGTGCATTAACACCGGTATACCGACAATTTTCAAGAAATAGCCTGCTATCCGTGCCGTTATTTGTTCAAAATATTGGCTGAAACTTGCCAGGATCTTATCAAATAATGGAAAAGAAAAACTCAAATATAATATCGGGAATAGTAGGGCCCTAAATATTCCTGACCCGAACAATATTAATACCAGTCCGGCTACACCAATAATAAGCGCGACTCCTTCAACGACTGCTGTATCGCTGAATACTCCCGCCATCAATACTGCCGATCCCAAAAGAGAGAGAATAGCGCCTGCTACGATACTGGGGCGATTATCTAATGTTCTCAGCGTCTCTCTTTTGGACCATACCATATAGAATATAATTCCCAATATCAGGAATCCGTGTGAAAAATGGTATGAATATGAATTGTTGAAAATTAAGAATATCGGCTTCTGATAGGTTAGGATAAACAGCAACCCAATGACTAATAAAATAGATGGCATATTCAATGACAGGTAATTCCTGTAAGCAGATACTGAAACTATCTGTTTCGATTTCTATTATATTTGCATATTATATGTTCATGAAAAATACATCATCCAACCTGCTGCAATAAGTCGCATAACAATTATACTTCTTTATATGACGTTTCTCGCATCAGAGAGTCTTATAGAATTTATCCCATTCTCGTTTACGTACGTAAGATACTCTTTCAAATTATTAGAAAAACTGACTTCATCTTCCTTTGTTTTAACGCAATAGCTCAATCCCGCCTGTAAAGAAGTCGTATGAAAAAAAAGGTTTATGATTTTGTATTTCTTTCTCAGTAATACTTTTGTCAATTCTATCATTTGACCCGAATCCGAGCCTTCGGGAGAAAGCCAGACTTTGTTGAGCAGTCTCATAGCATCTAAGATACCTTTTAGGCGCAATCTTTTACCGACCCCGGACGTTAAATAACGGTCAATTATATTGCAAAAGTTAAAATCGTCTTGAAGATATCCAATCGTAGCGGGAACCTCTAATAGTTCACCATGTTTCGAACTCTTAAATATTTCCGCTTCATTGAATCTGTATGGTTCCGGTGTCAAGCTTGAAAAATCCGGCCCATGATAAGCCGTCCAATCCATAAATGGCGTTATCGATGTGTCTATTCCATAATCAAGAGATCTAATCACCTTCGATACTGTTTCATTATATCCCCACCTACCGGCTCTGAATGACTTTACTCTGACACCAAAATTCTTCTCGATAACTTCATGGAGTGCGCTCATTTTTTTATATTGCAATTCGTATGGAAGATTGCACAGCATACTGTTATAGGGATTCCGCTCTTCTTCAAAAGGCGGGGTGCTCCAAGGGTGGCAGTGCATGCCGATCTCGCACTTTCCTTGTCGAAGGATTTCCCTCAGTATGTTGACAGACACCTTGTTTGTAGCAACAGGATAGGTTACAAGATAGGTTGGTATGATATTAAATTCGTCGAATATCTTTTGAAGTGATGGTATCTTTTTTATATTATCTATACCGAACGATTCACTCGAATAGTCACCCCAGTTGTCCTCTTCCGTATCTATTGTAATTACAAGATTCATGACAACTTTTACCCATATTTACCGTAATATGGCTTTTAGCGCATTTTTCGTCATCCGTTTCAGCACATAAACGACCGGCCATAACCTGCGTTGAACTAAGTATATTGTTTGAGACACACGACCATCGCTAGTCCAATAGAATTTATATTCCTCATACCCCTTTAGAAAATCATATATATTAATCTGTTTTTCTATCGCTCTTCCGATACACAGCCCCACAAGGAGATTACCCGCACTGATCCTTGGATTATACGCCTTATCAACCGCCATGAGATACAGCGACAGCGTATTATTATGCTTCATATGCAATAGCCCGCCGATACAATTCTCATTCGCCATCAAAAAATCTACCTGCAGGGTGTTCCCCGCTCCTGAATTTTCCAGGAATCGTTTAATGAACTTGTGAAGATCCTTTCCATCCCAGTCCGTTTTTGCAGCGTAAAGAGCGAAAAAGCTTTCTACTGCACTTTCGATACCGTCAGTCACGAGTGTCTTTATCTCGACTGAGTCTGTTTTTTTAAGCGTTCTCAGATCCTGTCTGAATCGTTTACTCCGACTTGACGATATCTGTGATAAGAACTCTTCTTCGGATTTTGGCAGCAACACAATAGGGCAGAATGAACCCTGACTAATTTCAATGTATTTCCCCTGGCTGAGATGCTTCTGCGTGAAATTCAATAGAAACAAAGACTCGGCTTTCACGTCGTGCAGTTTCATGGAATCCCACAACTTCGATGCTTCGCCAAAGAGATAATCATGCAAATAATTACTAACTTCTCTTTCTCGCCCCTTTGTTGTAAAAACATCCAGGTAATCGGACGACGTTTCCGGGGTTCCCAAAAAAGAAATTTCTTTTATCGTAGAGGGTCCTACCTTGATTTTGCTAGTGTACCAAGGGGCAATCCCCACCAGCTTGTCTCCGTCATCGTAAACACATATTACAAACAGTTCGCGTTTCTCAGTAATAAAACACTCCGCCCATGAATACATCCATTCCCATGTTAAAAAGATCGTATTTGAAATGGACGCTTCGAGGAGGTTGTTCCACTTTCCCCTAATACTCTTCATCGCCGGGATGGATGTGATAATTTCTGCTCTCATTCCGATTGTCCCCATCTATTTGACTTAACCGGCTCGACACTTTTCATGACAACTTCATGCAGTGTCTCTTTCATTTTGAAGGTATTATGGCTGCGATAGTTGAACGCATAATGCTAATTTCGGATGCCTTTCGAGGTTCTTTTCACCTGTTCTGGCATATATTCGTTTTCTCATTATCGTACTAGCATCCGGATCAAGTCCGGCTCGACTGTGTTCCTTTATGAATAGTCTTTGTCAACTTGAATTATGCCTTATCAAATAATACAATGCATACAATACACACAATGATACGAGTCATAAGGGAGTAGCTGAAATGCTTTTCAATCTTTTATGAAGCGCAAGGCATATATCAACCGCTTTCGCGGGACAAAAGGACAGCAGCAGCAGCAAATACAATTTCGGTTGCAATATATTATATTGCAGGCTTTTGATGAAATATTGAGCAGAAGCACCTTGCTTGTTTAATAACTCTAACATACCCACCCATTTATATGATTCACTCAATCTCCTTTTAATCATCCATCCTGGCAGGTCAATCTCAGCGTGAGCCCTGGCATACATCCTGGTTACAGTATTTAGGTTATTTAGTGCGATAGAGCCCATGTATTTTGGTTGTGTAAGTTGATCAGCTGCCCCGACCTGATAACGAATTGACGGGACATCGATGTATGCGACATCTCCCTCCCTGCACGTGCGAAAGTGATAATCATAGTCTTCGCCACTTTTAATCAAGTCAACATCAAAAAGACCCACCTTTTTCTGGCGGTCCCTCCTCAGCAGAGCTGTCGAGGTATGAACAAGATTGCCCATGAACATCCATGAGAAGATATTTCCCGAATAACACTTCCTTTTGGCATACTCTGTTGGGCAGCCTGCCCACAAGTCAGCGATTGGCCGGTTTACTTTGAAATGTGTTTCTCTGTTGAAGTACGCATAGGCATCATACATCATTGTCAGATATGATTCGTGCAAAGGCGCTCCGTTTTCATCAACAGCCAGCATGTCCGTCCAAACCATACCGGCGTCCGGAAAAGCACGTAGTGCACAAAGCTGGGCCTCCAGTTTCCAAGGCAGCCACGAATCGTCGCTATCTAGAAAAGCGATATAGTCCCCTGTTGCCGCATGCAGTCCCGTGTTCCTTGCTGCCGACACACCCCCGTTGGCCTGATAGATGTATTTGACGCGCTCATGCATGTTGCATATGACTTCCCGCGTGTTGTCCCTGGACCCGTCATCGACCACTACGATTTCCACGTTACCATGGGTTTGCATCAATACGGACTCGACCGCTGCCTTGCATCTCAGGGCACGGTTATATGTAGGTATTATGACACTCACGAGATCATTATTCATAGCATTGCCCATTTCTAATACCACCTGATTTCTGCGTATTTTATAGTGGTATATTTTTTCTGATCATCGGACCTGCTGCGTTTGCCAGGAAGAGCGGCATCTTCTGCCATAATTCTTCCCCTTTTTGCCGGAAGCGGTACGCTGTCTTCTCAACCGGTCGTCCATTCTCACTACGCAGTCCATTCTCATACCAATACAGTGTTGACGGCTTAGCTCCCCATTGTTCCTTGAATTTATAGGTCCCCTCGTCCGGCGTCGAGCGCCCAAAGTCAAACTGCTTGTACTTGGCATCCGTCACATACTCTAGAAATGACCAGTAAAGAAGCATGTTAGGATTGAGGTGATTAAATGATTTCAGGGATGATGCCCAGATAATTTCGACCCCATCGCGGAAGCAAAAGATCAGTCCTGCCGCCACGGCCTCCTGATTATATTTAACAACCCCCAAACGAACATGGCTGCCGAATTCTTTAAAAATGCATTCGAATAACTTTTTCGAATGAACCGGACTGCCCAAGTCCCGCATATTTATTGAAAATACTTGATAATATTCGTCTAGTAAATCCTCGCCACCGATAAACGGAATCAAACCATCTTTTTGAGGTTTACGAATCTGGCTGCGAAGTTTGGATTTAAAAGACTCGAATAGTCTTGTGGAAGATTCAGGCAAGTCAAGAACCATTCTGACTTTATGCGTCATGAGTGTAAATGTATCTTGTACATGGGCTGACTTGGCTTCCTTTTCATTTATCCAAGATATCGGATATATATGTCTCAGCTCTATATTTTTGACCTTCACCTGCCGCCCCAATTTTGCTGCCTCTTCAACGAGCAATTTTTCTGCATGCGCGTCGTCAGCGAGCAGCCCGCCATAATTGAGGAACGGCATGGAGACAAATGAATTTCCAAATAAAAGACTCTTAATGTGCACGAGCGGCAGAACACCGGATATATTCGCCTCACTATTTAACCCTACTTCCTCCGCCAGAAGGTAATATGATTTATGTCCATATGCATGTTCAAACACTCGCCTCCAACCGGCAAGATGGCAGAGAGTCGATTTTGGATGTTTCAGTACATATGCGTCCCAGACCTTCTCTTCGCCTTTGCCCAGCATTCTAACCTTCATTTGCCGCCTGCCTCATGATCCTCATAATTTTTGCCCTGTCCGCTGCAGTCACCATCGAATGAACAGGAAGGGTAATGATGGATTCCGACATCCTTTCTGCGTTCTTGTATTTGGACTTGTCCATCAGGCGCTTATCCAATCCCGGCAGTTCGTTCAAGGGTGTCGGATAAGATCCCGTTGCCCCGGTCCCTTTTGACGAAAGCATACCGAGTACTCTTTTTCTTTTATTCGCATCCTGTATTAACAGCGGATACCGCAGATATGGATAATCCCCCGTTATTTGCCTCTCATCCGTGTATATGCCTCCTAGATTTTGTGCATACCACTTGGAATTGTCGCGCCTTACATTCTTTTCTTTTTCAATACTCTCTATCATGATCCCAGCCAATGCTGCTGCCAGGTCCAGACCTTTCGATGTGACGAATTCAGGCTCGAATACTGTCCCTCCGAGATTCAGAAAAGGGACCATCTGCGGCAGCCAGTACAAGTAGGGGTTTGAAAATAGAGAATACATTCCCAGGGATGCACAGTAATTCACTATCTGATGTCTCGCACAGCCACTGAGGTTATTGTATATGATATTTGCATCTCTATACGCATCCGGGGATTGTATTGCGAGCAATCCGCCATGCATGATGTTCAACGGCTTTCCACGTCCAAAGCTGAAAAAACCAGCGTCGCCGGCGAGTCCCAGTTTTATGTCTGGAGTTTCCGGAAAGCAATTTCCAAAGGCCTGAGCGGCATCTTCCACGAGGTAGCTCTTGTTGTCATTGCAGAGATCCTTTATTTTACGCACTTCTGCCGGAGCACCGTAAAGATGGACAACGATGACTGCCAGCGTTTTATCGCTCAGTTTCTTTATGAGCTCATCATAACAAAATCCAAAGTCATTCAAATTGATATCGCAGAGCTTTGGGATGAGTCCGGATTTCAGTACCGCGGAAACCACCGAGGGGCAAGAGTATGCCGGAATCAGAACCTCGTTCCTATCCGGCTTTGACATCGAAAAAGCCTTTAACGCAAGCCATAACGCCGCACGGCCAGACGACAAGTAGAAGAGATGCTCACATCCTAGATATATTTTTATGCTGTCTAACAGACCCGCGCCGTTTTTCGATTGTATTGCATGAATACAGCGAATAACCTCGTTCACGGATATTTTCGGACCTGCAGGCGGCAGGGAATAAAAGAGGGGCGACTTCATCTCTTTGCGTTCAGATCAAGGATCATGCGCTTTGTAGCTCACTTCTTTCTCAATGCCTGATCCAGGGTAGGGATGACGATTTTATCCAGCAGGCCATAAGCCTGCGCGTTCAGGTGCAGGCCATCACCGCTGTGCAGATCCGCGCGCAGTCTTCGGTCTGTTTCGCTGACTCTCAAGGGTGCTTCGAGGTCAAGAACTGTCAGCCCCTCTTGCTTTGCGTACACCTTGATCCAGTCGTTGTATCGTAATAGAGATTCCAGACGCGCGGACGTATTGGCTTTCCCCAACAGGGGCTTTATAAAATCCTTCAAAGATGACTTCAGGTCTGTTGCCTTAGTCACGGGGACCACAGTGGTGAGAACAGGAACGACCCCTGATTTCTTGCACTCCCTGACCCACCCCTTCACGAGTTCCTGGTAGTGGGGTAAATCCCCCGGGAAATAAGCGGCACACTCCTTAATCAGAATGACGTCGGGCTTGTTCTGTTTTCTTTTGAGGATCTTATTCAGGGCTTCAGTTTTATCGAAAGCGTATTCTCCCACGAACTCGAAACGATATGATTGCGAAGATGAAGATGCCGACGGCTTGATCCGATC
>Ga0302248_1000593_pt1 | contig 33498 bp, 25 predicted proteins | sample AAG_UR_Leu_MG_FD_193528 | JGI IMG/M metagenome (GOLD analysis project Ga0302248, IMG submission 193528) | Enriched activated sludge microbial communities from anaerobic digester in WTTP, New Holstein, Wisconsin, United States - AAG_UR_Leu | ecosystem: Engineered > Bioreactor > Anaerobic >...
TCTTTTTCCAGAAATGCGCTGAATGTAGTTCGGATGCCCTCCTCGTCATCGATGACGAGGATTCTCGCCCCTCGCATATGCAAGCCCCCCCTCATGAAGCATGAACATTGTTGTATATGGGTGGCGCTGAAATACCATGGCACCCGGCAAAATCATCGATTATGCATGATAATGATTTTTCACCCCGTATACAAGGAGAATATCAGGCATTCTGCTTTCAGATCTTTTCGATGGGGATGCGCATCTGTTGCGTGCAATGCCCTCTGCGCTTCGGAAGAAAGACCATCAGTGCGCCCTTATCCAGTGTCGCCCTGATTTCATTGACATCGACGGGAAAAGGGACGGCCACCTTTCTCCGGAATGATTCGAACAAAGGGGTGCCCCGTCCGGAGGAAGCGTCTTTCTCAATGCTGATGACAAGCTGGCCCGGAAAGAAGACAATATCGATCTCGCGGGCCTCCATGCCGGGGAGCTCGGCGAGAACCGTCATCGATCCGGGAGTATGCAGGACCGTGATGCCGGGCGCAAACCCTCCCGCCTCCTCGAAAACGCTTAAAGGGAGAAGATCGAAACAGATGAAAAAATCGCTGCAGACCTGGTTCATGACCGTGGAGACTGGATCGGACGGATTCTTCACAGGAGTTTTCCTTTCCGGTATTGACGAGCCCTGCTCAGGCTGTGGAGCAACCTCTTGCCCGACATCCGGCTTTCTCATCCTGCGTTCTTCAGCCCCGGCCTGATAAGGGAAATCATAGAAAAGGGAAACCGGTCTTCTGTATCTCTGGAAGCAGGATGTCCGGAGTCAACAGAGGGTCGTCACCCGCTGCCCAGCGCTCAAATATCCGTATAGAAACGTATAAGAGTTCACCGCGCGGGTTTCAAGCCCCGGAGGGTCTGTTTCCCGGCAAAACCCGGGGATCTCATCCTCCGCCCCGATCATGCATATGATCCACCCGTGTTTCAGAGGCGTGTCCGGGTCCGGTGGAAAGCGCTCGGGATATGGCATCCGCCAGGGCTTTTCGAGTAAAAGGTTTTTCGAGATAGACCTTCACCCCCTTCTTCCGGGCCTGCTCGGGGGATACTGCCTCGCTGCAGCCGGTGACGAGGATGACGGGGATATCATTGCGGATCGCAAGCAGTTTGCAGGTAAGGTCGATTCCGGTGAGCAGGGGCATGGTCTGATCCGTAATGACGAGGTCGAAGGCATCGGGATCGCGGGAAAAGACCTGCAGAGCTTCGCTCCCTGAGGAGCTCACGGTCACTGAATACCCCATCTGCTCGATCATATTCCGGGCGAGCATGAGCAGGGCCGATTCATCGTCGACGATGAGGATTCTCTCTCCATTGCCCGGATGGGGGGGATGCTCATGGTCTGTCTTCTCCTCATGCCCGACGTGAAAAGCCGGCAGGTACACTTCGAAGATGCTTCCTTTCCCAGGTGTGCTGGAAACCGAAATCGCCCCGGACAGATCGGATACGATACCGTGCACGGTGGCAAGGCCCAGGCCCGTGCCCCTGCCGATTGCCCTGGTGGTGAAGAACGGATCGAATATCCGCCTCATGGTCTCCTTACTCATGCCGTGGCCGGTATCGCTTACCGTGAGCTTCAGATATGATCCCGCACTGATCCGCGGAGCGAGTTGAGCGCACGCCTCATTCATCTCCACCGGAGCCATGCTCACCGCCAGGGTGCCCCCGCTGTCCAGCATTGCCTGATAGGCGTTGGTGCACAGGTTCATGACAACCTGATGGATCTGGGTGGGATCTGCGAAGACGGCCGGAGTATTGGGATCGATATCCAGGGTGATGGCAATGGTGCTCGGGAAAGACGATCTCAGGAGCTTCATGGCCTCTTTGACGATGAGCTGGACATGCACAGGTTTTTTCTCCGTCCGCGCTTGCCTGCTGAAGGTGAGTATCTGGTCGACCAGATCCTTTGCCCGGTCTCCCGCCCTGAGCACCTCCTTAAGGCATCTCTCGACGGTTCCGTCTTCACGGGCTTCGTCCAGGGCCAGCTCGGTATAGCCGATGATGATGGATAAAATGTTGTTGAAATCATGGGCGATTCCACCGGCAAGGGTGCCGATGGCCTCCAGCTTCTGGGCCCTTGCGAGCCGCTCTTCATAGATCTTTTTATCCTGTTCGGCGTGCTTGGTCTCGGTGATGTCCTCGGTTATCCCTGATAGCATCACAGTATTCCCCTCATGATCGATGACGGGTGAAGCCTTGAGCCTGATCCACCGTATCGCCCCGTCCGGGCGGACGATCCTGCATTCGAAATCCATCGCGTCTTTCCGGTCGCCTCTGATAATCTGCATGACCTGATGTTTGTCCTGGGGATGAACGCATTCGAACCAGCTGCCGGGATTCCGGTAGAGCTCGGCGCAGGGATAGCCGAATATTTTCTCGAAGGCGGGACTCGCATACACGACCTTTTCAACGGGGTTGGGAGAGGTCATCCAGAAGACCACCGGGCTCGCCTCAGCCATGGCGCGGAACCGATGCTCGCTCTGCCGCAGCCCATTCACGGCCAGGACGCGCTCGGTGATGTCGCGGGCAGACCCCCGCACAGACACCGGCCGGCCGTGTTCGTCCCGGATGAGGGAATTGCGGTATTCGAGGATGCGGGGCTCACCGCTTTTGGTAAGGACATTCATAAAGCCCTCGTTCCTGCCGGAATCGAGCAGCCGGCCCAGGTAGTCCTCAAACAGGTGCCGGTGTTCTTCGGGCATGAGGTCTCGGATGGTGAGATGCTCGAGGTCGTCGCCGGTATAGCCGTACTCTGTCTTGAAGGTCAGATTCGATTCGATGAATCTTCCTTTCAGATCATGAACATAGAGCAGGTCGGACACATTTTCGAAGATGTCCCGGTACTTCATCTCCCGGCTTCGGATCTCCGCCTCCCGGCGCACCCTGTCCGAGATGTCCCTGATCGTTTCGATCGCTCCGATGATCTTGCCGGATGCATCGTATATCGGGCTCGCTTTCCCCATGATGTAGACCGGTCCCTTCGGGGTCTGCACATGCCATTCTGCGTGGACGGTATCATCTTTGCGGATGAGAGACGGATAGTTCTTCTCGGCGTCCTTTCCTCTCTCGATGATCAGATCCGCCAGAACGGGGCGCCTGATGCCGTAGAGGGGAACAGCATACTCGTAGTTCTTCTTTCCCAGTATGTCTTCCGCCTTTACTCCCAGGAGCTCTTCCGCGGCCTTGTTCCAGAGAATGACCCTTCCGCAGGTGTCGATGGCGAAGGTGGGATCGGGGAGGAAATCGAAGAGCTTATCGAGTGATATCCGGGCGTCTCCCAGCCCCGCCTGTGCACCCGGGCGAGCCGGGTTCTCCCGGGGGCGATCCGTTCGGTGCTTTCTCCCGTTCATCTGCTTGCAGTCCTCTGCGATGCCGTATCAGTCGAAATCTATGACCGCGAATCCTTCGTCGCAGTAAAACGATTCCCACATCTCGACCAGTTCCGGATGGGGAAGCGCGCCCGGGTGCAGCTGCTTCAGGCGCGAGAGCTCCATACAGATCACGGACGAGGCGTTCACCAGGGCTTTTTCCCGGGCGTCCCTGCTGCCGGGGCGATCGGAAAACTCCCTGACGATGGCGTCGATCGCCTGTGCCACGTGACGTCGCATGGAGGGGATCACATCCTGAGAGACGATCTCGTGGAGGAACCTCATGCCCGGGGACGCAAGAGGCCCCGCATCCATTGGCTTGAGAGACGAGAGCAGGGAGTGGACGGTGTAAATGGCAAAGCCCGAAGCATCCGCCTCGTCGAGGATATCCCACATCTCCTCCCGCGACACGCTCCGCCCGCTCCGGTTTATCTCGGCTGCCGAGTCGATGAGATGGGCCAGAAGAGTGAGCCTCTCGACATACTCCTGTGCAACGGCCTGGATGAGTTCCTCTTCCATAATGCTGCCTTTCCCGGAAGGCTCCCGCCTCTGCCTGTACGGCCGGGCGGGAATCTTTTCAGGAGATCCTGTCGCCCGGTTTCGGGTCGCCGTCAAGGGTGACGACGCCCATGCGGCTGCCCTCGCCGGCGGCCAGGATCATGCCCTCGGACTTACCGAAGCGCATCTCGCGATCTTTGAGGTTGGCAACCACCACCACCTTTTTCCCCAGCAGATCGTCGGGCTCCCGATACGCGGGGCGGACGCCTGCGAAGATCTGGCGCAGCCGGCCTTCCCCAACGTCCACCATGAGCCTGAGCAGCTTTGATGAGCCTTCCACCAGGCTCACCTCGCGGACCAGGCCCACCCTGAGATCGATCTTCTCGAAGTCGCCCAGATCGATCCGAGGCCCGGAAACCTTCTTCGGCGCCTGTTTCGCAGGATCGGCCTTCTGCTTCGTCCTGTCGCCGCCCTTTTCGATTTTCGCCCATGAGTCCCGCAGGGTCGACGTCCGGTTGAACACCGGCGAACCCTCTGCGGAATCTTTTTCATCCGCACAGAAGTATCCCTGTCTTTCGAACTGGTAAGTGCACCCGGGCGCCGCACTCTTCAGGGACGGCTCCAGGCGGCACGACTTCAGCGTCACCAGAGACTGCGGGTTGAGATATTCCGTGAAATCCCTGCCTTCGCCGTCCCCTGCCGGATTTGGCACGGTGAAGAGCCGGTCGTAGAGGCGCACCTCCGCCTCGATGCCGTGCTCTGCGGAAACCCAGTGCAGCGTCCCCTTGACCTTGCGCCCGTCCGGGGAGTCGCCGCCTCTGGTGGCGGGGTCGTAAGTGCAGACGAGCTCCGTGATCTCGCCGGTTTTCGCGTCTCTGACCACGCCGGTGCAGGTGATGAAGTACGCGCCCCTGAGCCTCACCTCTCTGCCGGGTGCGAGGCGGAAGAACTTTGCGGGCGGGTCTTCCATGAAATCGTCGCGCTCGATGTACACAGTGCGGGAGAACGGGACCTTCCGGCTGCCCATGGCGGGGTTGTCCGGGTGGTTGGGGATCTCGAACTCCTCTGCCTTGCCTTCAGGGTAGTTCTCGATCACCACCTTCAGGGGATTGAGCACCGCCATCCTGCGCGGGGCTTTCAGGTTGAGGTCTTCCCGGACGCAGAACTCGAGCAGCTCGACGTCCACGATGCTGTCGTTCTTTGCCACCCCGATGCGCTCGCAGAAGTTGCGGATGGACTCGGGCGTGTACCCTCTCCTGCGCATGCCCGAGATGGTGGGCATCCTCGGGTCGTCCCATCCGCTTACGAGCTTCTGCTGCACCAGCTGCAAAAGCATGCGCTTGCTCATGACCGTGTAGGTGAGGTTGAGCCGGGCGAACTCGATCTGCTGGGGGTGGTAGACCCCGAGCTCGTCGAGGAACCAGTCGTACAGGGGCCGGTGATCCTCGAACTCGAGCGTGCAGATGGAGTGGGTGATCCGCTCGATGGAATCCGAAAGGCAGTGGGTGAAGTCATACATGGGGTAAATGCACCACTTGTCGCCGGTGCGGTGGTGAGACGTATGGAGGATGCGGTAGATGACCGGGTCGCGCATGTTGAGGTTGGGTGATGCCATGTCGATCTTGGCGCGCAGCGTCTTTTCGCCGTCGGCGAATTCGCCAGCCCTCATGCGGGCGAAGAGGTCGAGGTTCTCCTCGATGCTCCGGCCGCGCCAGGGGCTCTCCCTGCCGGGCTCGGTGAGCGTGCCCCGGTACTGCCTCATTTCTTCGGCGCTCTGGTCGCACACATATGCCTTTCCTCGGCGGATGAGCTCTACTGCGCAGTCGTAGAGCTGATCGAAGTAATCGGATGCGTAGAACATCCGATCGTCCCAGTCGTATCCGAGCCACCTGACGTCCTGCATTATGGACTCGACATACTCCACCTCTTCCTTGACCGGGTTGGTGTCGTCCATCCTCAGGTTGCACAGACCGTTATAGTCTGCGGCAATGTTGAAATTGAGGCAGATGGATTTGGCATGGCCGATGTGGAGATAGCCGTTCGGCTCGGGAGGAAAACGGGTATGCACCCGGCCGTCGAACCTGCCCGTTTTCATGTGATCGTTGATGATGGCGCGGATGAAATCCACAGGTTTGCTTGCGGGGCCTTCTGTTTCCTTGTCGGCGTGAGGGTTGAGCTGTCCGTTTCTCCTGCTGCCTGAAGCATCGTCCATGGTCTTCTCCAAAAAAACCGGTAGTATGAAAAATGAAAGCCGTTTCCTTCTATAGCACAAAGGATAGGGGTTTCAAATATGCATCAGACTGGACAATCGTAAATCAGGGGCCGGTTATCGTATTCCTCTAACTACGCGGCTCGAGACTCTTAAGACATGCATTCTCGCAGGTATCCCGTGTGCACCCCAGAGGTCGAAGAGGTTTTCCGACTCATCGGCATGAGCGCGCTGCCAGCGGTCGAGGCCTGACATCGGAGAAGCATGTCGTGTATTTCGATACCACGTGAATACCTGCGTAATATGGAATGCCGGCACGGAGTCACAGGGATAAGAACCGTTCATCTGATTCATGGCTGGCATTGCCTGCAGGCAGGCATCAGCATCGAGAAGGCGAGCGCGGGAATCAGAAACCCGGCAGCGAAACACGATACGTGAGCATCATGTCATCTCATTTGCTTCATGCATGAGTGACCGTGATGTGGAGACGGTTTCACATGCACCGGCTCATCCTTTCTCATGCCCCGGGGTTTCGGGCCGTCCGGTCAAGGAATTCTTCTTTGACCGCCTCGAGGCCGGCTCCTCTTGCCCGTTTCAAGATCCGGAATAGATGATCTTCAACAGATCTATCAGCCTGTCGTCTCTCAGTTTTGCAGTGTCTGCAAAGGACCTGCCCTTCATTTCTTCCCGCACGCCCTTGATCAGCGCATCTTTCATCGAATCGGTAATGTGGTCCCATGTGGCGAGGTCCTGCCAGATCGACTTGAACGTCGTATTCCCGATGCCGTCTATGAAATGCCCGATACCGCCCGTTTCTCCCCCGCCGAGATGGTAGATCAGATGCGGGCCCATGAAGGCCCACCTGATACCGGGGCCCGCATACAGAGCTTTGTCCACGTCTTCGACTGTCGCAACGCCTTCTTTGACGAGATGTATCGCTTCGCGCCACAGGGCTGCGGCCAGTCTGTTTCCGATGTATCCGGGCACAGCCTTGCGGACGATGACGGGAATTTTCCCCAGCCGCTCCATCAGTTCGACCGTCTTGCTGACGGTGTCTCCAGAGGTCAGCTCGCCGGGGACGATTTCGACCAGAGGAATGAGATGCGGAGGGTTCCACGGGTGGGCAATCAGGCACTTGTCTTTGCGTGCAATGGCTTTCTGGATCTCGTTCGGGTCCAGGCCCGATGAGCTGCTCGTAAGAATGGCATCCTCCGGGGAGTATTTGTCTATGTCCCGGAAAATGGGCTTCTTGATTTCATAGGAGTCCGCTGTCGCCTCAACGATAAAGTCGGCGTTCCTTATCGCCTCGGATATCTCGCCTGCTGTGGTTATCCTTTCAAGAGACAGCTTTTTGGCATGTTCCGATATGACCCCCTTGCTCATCAAAAAATCGAGATTGGTGCAGACTGCTTTGAGCCCTCGAGCCCTTGTTTCGGCCTTTCTCGAGTATGCGCTTACGCTATACCCTTTCATGGCGAACAGGGTCACCCAGCCGGAGCCGATAACCCCGGTGCCGATGACTGCAATGTTTTTCATCTCGTGCATGAGGTCCTCACCTCCAGTGAATGTAATGGGAATCAGCGGAAAGTTCACGTTCGAACATGATTAAAGCTAAAGTATCCTCCAAAAGCAACAGGCTGATACAAGAGAAGCTCACATCGCTGATCGATATGGCTGCGTCCGGGGTTTTCAGAGAACGGCATGATACCGGTCAAGCCTCTCTGGGGAGCTGCCCGAGCGGGCGTGTGGCTTCCCGAGACCGCGGCGGTAACGTCGGACAGGCCCCGGAGCGTCACATACAAGGTGCGGTCGGATAGTGAGGGCCTGTCCAGAGCTGAGCTCCGTGAACCCCTTACCCTGCCTGATCGGAGAGTGCGGGCTCTTCGCCGGGGCCGATCTCGTGCCCGCGGGAAATTTCGACCCGGAGAAGCTGTGACAGAATCGCGCCCAGCAGGGTGAGCACGCCGACGATGCAGACCCCCAGCCCGAACGAGCCCGACTCCCCGACAAACCCGATACCGGTCGGGATCAGCCCGGCGCCGATGAGGAAAGCGAACGGGATGGTCAGGGAGATGGACACGCCGCGCATATGTGCGGGCCCGATGGACGAGATCGCTGCGACTGCCGGAGGGAAGAAGCCCGCGGCGACGAGCGGCTGGAGAAAGACGGCGATGACAATGCCGGTGCCGGAGATGTTCCCGAGGAGCACGGTCACCAGCCCGCTCAGGGCAAGGATCACGCCGAGAGATCGCTTCGGGCCAAACCGGTCGTTCGCCCATCCGCCGACAAAGACCATGGCGATGCAGGAGACTCTGGAAAGGGATACATACGTGTTTGCCAGGCTGCGGCTGATATCGTGCTCGTTCACCAGGTACAGGGGAAGCATTGTGTAGATGCCCAGGGTCACGCTGATGCCCAGGCAGAACAGGACGAGCATGATCCAGAACGAAGGATCCCTCATGATGATTCCCAGCGCGGCGAAACTCGGCGCCTGGCCGCGGAATGCGCCGCCCTTGCCGAAGCGGAAAAATGCGCACCCCATGACCAGGGAAAGCAGGCCGATCAGGAAAAACACCCCGCGCCAGGGAAGGACGATCAAGAGCAGCTCCGCCAGCAGCGGCGCGGCGACGAAACTCGTGTTGGGCGCAAGCTCGTGGATGGAAATGGCCTTGCCCCAGTCGCGGGGAGAGACGAGCGAGGTGACGGTGGAGAGCCCGGAGGGGAGGTAGATGCCGGACGTCAGCCCGATCAGGAGAAGTCCTGAGCGGATGGCCCACAGGTTTGTGCTGAAGGATGTGGCGATAAGCGCCAGCCCGAGAGAGACAGCCGAAACGACGATGGTGTTTCTGTGCGATATGCGGGCGGAGAGAAACCCGGACCCCAGAATCGATGCGAAATATCCGGACGAGATGATGAGGAACATCGATCCGGCCTGGGCGTGGCCGATGCCGAGGTCAACTTCGATCGTGGGCATCAGGGGGGCGGGGATGATCCGCGCGATGAAGTTCAGGAAGAACAGGGAAGTGATGAAGAGGATGGGGAAAATGAACGATCGGAACGGCGCAGAACCATTATTCGATGGTATTTCTACAGGGGTTTCGGCCATAGCGCAACAGGTGCTCCCTTCGTGATGCCGTGCATGTCTGCCGGTAAGTCGATGTTTTTGAGGTAGATGAAATGTAGTTCATCGGTGAGCCCGTTGCAAGCGGGAATTCAACAGTCGCGAAGGGTCTCGGGGGTGCGCGGTTGATTTTTCCGCCGGAAGCATGGTTGAGGGAAATGGGATCACTGCGTGGGTGGATGAAAAGCAAAGGCCCTGAAAGCAACAGCTTCCAGGGCCTGTCTGGTAGTCCCAAGGGGAGTCGAACCCCTGTCTCCGGCGTGAGAGCGCACTGTGACGCCTTATACCGCCAATTTTAGATGACTTGATCCCCGTTAAGACCGCTTTTTGAATGATAAGTCCCGACCAGATTTACGACCAGGGAACATGAAGATGGATTATAATTCTATATGGTTACCTTAGGGCAACTTATCCGTTGATTTAAACTCCACCTTCCAAACTCTATGCCTTGCTTTACAGGTGCTTCAAGGCACTCTCCGGACCGTAGCCATCTCTATTTGTAATACGAAAGGAATTCTTCTTCAGTTAACCCGGAGATCTCAATGAGCTTGCAAAGTAAACCGTGTTTGAGGGGCTTGCCCTTATGAACTGGAACGGTCAATATCGACGGATAATGCTCCTTGCCTAATATGACATGACTTCCTGTTTGTCTCTTCACTTCCCAGCCAGCTCTTTCGAAAGCCTTGACGACTTTCTCAGGCTTTAAATTATGAAGTCCCTTCATAAGGCCTTGGAGATGTTCTCATTCTGTCTGATCACATCAAGGCATCCATCTATAGCGTCCTTGATCATCTCAAGGGTTTCTCTGATAGTATCGCCCTGAGACACGCATCCCGGGATCTCAGGGCATTCTGCCCAATAGCCACCATCCTCGGTATCTTCATGGAGTATAACGGAATATTTCCGCCCCTTGCAACTTACCTCGTACTTTCGATGACTGTAGAAGGGCCTCACGGTGCCTTTGAGTTCATTAATGATGTCGTCCAGGAGGAACGTGAACACCACCTGACCACGGTTGAGTGTATCGATTATCGTTTTTTTATCTTTGGTAATGACAAATATCGATTCCCCATCAGATAAGAATTTGAGGTTCGCCAGGGGCTTATCGATATCTGGCATATTCTTTTCCAGGTAAATGAGCGCTTTTCTCATTTTCTGAATACTGATACCCGCATCCTTGAGCGCCTTGGCTACTTTCAGCTGGATGAGATCAGAAAACGAATATAACCTGACGCTTCCATACCCGGCAGCTTCTTGCACCGAGGGCTTGATCAGATTTGTTTTGTCCCAATAACCAATTTGTCTGGTTGTTAATCCGAGAATACGGGCGACTGTTTTGGTATTGAAGTTCATAATCACCCTCCTTGATAAAATAAATACGTTAGTGTAATTATATTATCATAATGGTTATTGTCAAGCTTATTAAGATCGAAATAGAAGATGGTATGTGGGAGGTGTGGGATTCGAACCCACCAAATGACCGCTCTGGGCCTAGCTTTGCGGGCACCTGTTTACAGTCTGTTTACAAATAATTCGCCTGGGGTAGAATCAAATCTCGATATGACGGTTGCTCTCCTTTTTGAAGTTTGTTGTATGCTGAGATTGTAGCTAACATAATTTAGCTTCAGTCAGGTATTTGCCATTTCTAGCGCACAAGTGGATCAAGAGATCCTATTGGCTTAACAAATAATTTCCATACCATATAAGTAAAGCGGGGATTTGAACCCAATTCCCTTGGCTCCATGCCTTGCTTTACAGGTGGCTCCGGGCACTTTCCGGGCACTTGGTTTCCGGGCAAAGGCTTTGTAGGCGCTAATATTGCCACGAAGCCATGATCGGACAATGAGGGGAAGAACGGGAGAATCGAATTCCCGCCCCTTTTGGCCTGATAAGGATTTCCAGGTAGGATGCACAACCAAGATGCCTTTCTAATCTAATATAAGTTTCTGGTTGTAACGCCGCAAATCACCGGCGGCAAAATACAGAGCGAGGAACGAGCGGCGCCTTTTGCCGTCCGAGTGCATTTGCCTTGTTGGGCAGTGTTCTATATCCTGTAAAGATCAATGTGCGCGTCGATAACCTTCTCAGTTTCTTGATAATCGAAAATTGGGTATTCGCTGAATATTTTTGTAAGCCCAGCAATAGACTCCTCAATTTCTGCCGAATTTGGAACAAATGTTTCTATCCGCGACTGTATACGTTTGAACTCTTGCACAGTGTCATTCGCAGCCTGTCGGAATTGCATGAGGTTTCCTGTCGGTACTAGCAGCGCATCAGTACCAGTTCTAACGACCTGAGAAAACTCCTTAAGTTCAGCAAGGTATTCTTTCGAACGATTACCCTTATATGTCCCGATGAGTCTCATTGATTCATCTACGTCTTCTTGCATTGATCCAAGCAATCGCCGAATCTTGTCGAGGATTGGCTCCATTATAGCATAAGTCACACTAACTGATCCGTACCTGGAAGTCGCTGCATCGGCCAAAGCGGATGCAGCCGAATCATGGATTGATGCGGCCATCCCTATAATCAGCTGCCCCTGTTTAATCACGTTAGTGCTCAACAGTAGCGCAATTGCCTCATGAGCTTGGTCTAGATCATCAGCGAGTCGCCTTGCACGTTCAAATCTTGGATCAAGGTCAACTGCGGCCTGTGCCAATTCTCGAGCGCGATTGACCTCAAAAAACTTTTTCTCTTTCCATTCCTTTACTGCTTTCTTTAAAGCTAAGGCTTTCGCTATTTCGTTAGCGGTGTTATCGGAGATTGTCAATTTCCCTGATGCTTCCGTTGATTTTTGAAATTCAACAAGTGCGTCTGTGGTGCCGGATCCAGCCTTACCATCAACTGCGTCATGGTAATGCCCAAGTTCGGTCAGACCTTGTTGAATGTATCGCACCAATTTTTCATTTTTTTCGCCGGGAGTGCCGGCGACTTCAAACGATACAGCCTCAAAGGTTGCCTGTGTTGGCTCTTTTGATACGAGGGATGCAGTAACTTTGTAAAGAGATTGGCGCAGCAAGTAGAAAATCTGCCCTGACTCACGCAGTGTACGGATTCCGTCAGTGTGTTTCGGGACGATTTCAAGTAGTCTACCCGCTGCTATCACAGCCTTTTCGTGGTCGTGGTCAGCGGCAGCCCTTAGCATTTCTTCCCTTATCTCAATTGCGTGTGAGATTCGCTCTAACCGACTTTTCGCAGATGGTGCATGCAAATGTGCAAGTCTTTCGAGCGGGCGGTACATTCCGTCAAGATCTGATTTTAGCTCAGCAAGCCTCAGTTCGGAACTCGCTGAAAGTTCCTCCGACGCTGGCACACGGGCATTAATGTGCATGGGTGGCGGGGTAACAATCGCTGACTTTGCCACTAAAACGGGCGGGAGCTGTGACGGTACAGGCAAGGGCGGAGATGATATAGGTGCGGATATTACCCTCGTCGGAACGGGCGCGGAAACACCGGACCCTCCCGCATCACGGATCACCGCAAGTGGCACGGCTGGCTGGCGCTAAAGCTTTTTTCCAACAACATAGAACCCTCCAGCCAGCTTGCTTTCCTCCGCAGTCTTTATCCACTTGAACGGGTAGAGCATGGCCTTGAACAGAAGGGCGAGGGCAAAATTGATATACCTGTTCCTCGTCAAATCCTGCATAATGGCACAGCCGAGAAACACCCACGCTGAACCGGGACGAACTGACGGGGCGAGTTTTACAATCTCGAAACGTGAGAACATCTCCCTCACTGCCTGTTCGGAAAACCTGAATCTGTCAGGGGCGCACGGGCAATATTGCTGGACCCACGGCACATCTGCGTATATGTAACCTCCCGGCCTGAGCACCCGGTACATCTCGGATACGGCCTTCTGTGGATTCTCGCAGTATTGCAGGACTGCGGTGCAGATGATAATGTCGAACCTTCCGAGCGTATCCGGTATGTCGTGGATGTCGCACACCACGTCTACGCCGGAGCCGTCCTGGATGTCCACATTGACACAGTTGGAACCGAACCGAACCGACGATGAACCGGCATTAAGGATTCTTGCGCCGTTCTCGACATACTCTTTCACGAAATTCTCAGCCGTGTAATTCATGATCAGCTTGGGCTGAGACAGACTGACAACCGCCTTCCTGTAATTCATACAATACCTCCAAAGTATTGCACCAATCAAAACAACGCACTACATATACCCTATCGGCAGGGCCGGGGCAAGATTAACCCGTTGCCCTCTCCATCCCCTCGAACGTCACCACGGGGCTCACAGGGGCGCTCAAGGGAAAGCAGATAAGCCGAGGTAGACGAACCCGGCAGGATAGACGATAAGAGAATATAAGGAGAAAGACTATGAGCGGCTTCTTCCCTTGTTGATACAAAGCGAAATAGGCGCCAGAAACTCCTAGTACAATGAGGACTGTGACAAGTAGTTTTTTCATATTAATACCCCCAGCTGTTTATCGGTAAGAAGCTTCTTTGACTCTTCATTGCTCAACGTGCGGATCAGCGGCGGCTGTAAGCCGTCCGCTGGATTAGTTTGTTCGCCAAAGGCGTATCTTTACCTGGATGTCATATGCTATTAAATACTTACTTTTTTGATTTTAATACTTCTAGAATTTCACCTAGATAATCAGTAGAATCTAGTACAGCTCTAGTAACCTGCCCGAATATAATTGTTGTTAAACCCAAATATATTCCCAGGATGTAGAAAAGAAGTTGGATAGTTGATTCAAAGTTGGAACCGCCAGAACAAGTCCCAAGCGTGAAGAGGAGAGAGATGATTAGTATAATCCATCCACTAAAAGATATAACCTTCATCAAGAACCTTGATGTCTTATATGTCGAAACATACGAATAATCTTCTTCATTATCTGTTAGTTTTGCACCACAGTATGCACATGTATCGGCCTCTTTAAGGTTTTTAAAACCACATTCTGGGCATTTGCTCATTATTAACCTCCTTTGAAAAATATCTCATCAAATCTTTCTGCAGGACAGGCGAACGAAAAAAATCAGCGGTGCGGTAGCATCCGCTGGATTGCCTTGTTATAGGTTTTTATTCATTAGATGAATATATCCATGCATTCGCTGAGGATATTCTATTACAAGTTTCTGATTATCTGTTTCCCAAGTTATAAAAGGTTGTTCTGATGTCGTAGGAGCACCTATCAACTCGTTGAGCTTTTCCTCAAGTTTTTTCAAAGCTATTTCAGCAATCATTTTGTTTTGAATTATCTGGAAAGTGAGACGAATTAATATGTCTTCTTCGAACCATAAATAAGCAGAGGTTCCAAACATCATTTCTGTGCCAGCTTTAGTGTCTAGCATGGGATGTATTGCATTCTGAAAATTATCATCTAAATATCTTAGACTACAATTTTTTGCCCACCAAATTATTTGATCTTGATTGGGTTTGATAAGTAAACGATCAAAAAATCCAGCTTTTTTGAAATTGTATTTTTTCAATTCTGCTTTATTTAACTCTTTGCCTAAATTGATAGGACAATCATTGATTCTTAAATTTAATTTCATATTCATTTACCTATAACGGCCGGCATCACCGGCGCGGGCGGCAGCCCGCGTCCGTGTGCATGCCGTGGTTAGGCAATTAATTCTTTGATTCTTAAGCCTGTTTCTTGGATAAGGAAATCACTATTCAATCCGTATGAACCTGAAAAGAACGGGATAACGACTAGAGTAGTTCCATTTATTAATTTTGCCCAAAAATATGTCCTCCTTACAAGTTTACCCATACCTGATTCCTGCAATATCTCGCCGAAATTAATGGTCGTATTAACACCTCTATCACCAGCGAAACATACAAAAAAATCTGTTAGATAACTGATTCCTGTTCCAATTATTAACTTCGGCTTATTCTCATTAACAAAGCGTGATATTGCTGGGAACCTGTGTAAGTAACACCACGTCTTAAACAAATTCTTTTCCTCAAAACCCGTCACTTCATTTAAACGGTACTTTTTCCATAGCTGCTCATCTGTGTTGTTAAATGCAATTGGATACAGGTTCATTTTAAATATTTCTGAGCCAGTACGATTATCTGCAACTTTCTTATAATCACTGACTTTCTCACCAATTATTGCAGAATATAACTTTGCAACATTCCTCCCGTATGGATACTCTAGAGAGTCTTTCCATTTATATTTCTCCGAAGGATAATACTCTCCATTTGCTATTTCCTGTGGAAGGTCCACTTTATAATACTCTTCTTGGGTTTTATCATTCTTATTGTACCCCCACTCGATTCCACATATCCAAATATCTGCTTTGGGATTTCCACCGTCACATCCAGAAAGAGAACAAGCCCATTGTTTGAAATTTGTTTTGAGCTCCATACTTACCACCTCTTGATAATTATTTTATCTAACGAGAAAAACCCACATTCCCACAATAGAAGTGCCTCCGATGCCATCAATATATTTCTTAATATCATCCAATGTTCCGATTCTTGATCCACTAGAATCACGAATAACTTTTCCATCGAACTCAGCCACTTTTTTACCATGGGAATCTCGAAGATATTTACCATCTATCTCTCCTACTTTAACTCCATGAGAATCGCGTATGTATTTGCCATCCAGAACACCAACTTTTATACCCCGTCGATCCCGAAGATCCTTTCCATCAAACTTGTAGTCAGCCATAAAATCCCCCCTCTTTTTTGTTTAATGGTATTTCAACCTGGCTATGCCTAACAAGTTACTCTACTGCATCCTTGCCGCAAAAGCTGCTATATAGCAACTTTTGCGGCAGTATAAAGAAAATAGAATGCTTGTTAGCATCGTCCTCATTTCTTCACTTTTGTATTTATATCATTTCTTCATTAAAATTATAAGGATTTAATTCCAAGACTTGTATATTGATATTTCGTTATCGTGAAGAGGCCCGATGGTGAACGAGAACACCGGGGACCAAAACCCTTTTGCAGTCATCGTCAATGTGCTGCGCAGAAAACACTACTTCCTCAAAACCTAGCGGTCGTATCTGTCCTGGATAAAGAGATTCATCAGTTATCACCACATGCGGCATCCCAGAGACATGGGCAAGCAGGAGATCGAATCGCACCTCACCCATCTGGCCGTCGACCGCAAGAATGTTTAGGTATGTCCTAAAAGTCCTTGACATTTATTTTGAAATATGCTTATATACAAAACATAACATATCCTTGACTGTTTATAACAGTCATTGAGCCGCCACCGAGCGGTAAAAGTAGTTCCTGATAAAGAAGTTTTCAGGTAACCCCTACAAATGTTTAAGTGAGCACTTCTTCGCCACAAGGCAATGATGTGCGGTATGCATGATGATGCTCTTGGGCCTCCTGCCCATGAGTGAGAATCCAAGATAATCAAAAAATAATCCAGACAAAGTCGAACGGCCATTAACACCTCCACTGTGTTAATGCACAAGCCATGACTCGCTCTTGTTGCGAAGCTAACAAGAGCGAGTCGTAGACGAGCGCTATCAAATGATTTGCATGATATTTCCTGCATGAAAGATGCATGAAATACGCTTCCCTATCTCCTGCTTGCCTGGAGCTCATTGTTGACTCCCTGGCGAGCCTGACCCCCCGACAACAGAGCACAATCTCCTGAACAGGACAGTGCCCTGATCCCATATACACGGCTGCCTTGCCGCAAACCAGCACCCTGGCTGGCTTGAAAGAGGTCTTGCTTTTAAGAAAATCAGCACGGAAAGGAGGTAAACTTATGAATATCACGAACGATTTCCATCAGCAGGGGCGGCGCGTTGCGCCGAGGAAACGCAAGGGCGAGATAACGAGATATGACCGGCAGAGAGAACAGCACATCATCGGCTGGCTGGAGTTCTGCGGGCGTAAATTTCGACTGGAGCGTATCAACCAGCTCCGGCAGGACCATTATACGGCGTATATGAGGCATCTGAGCAACAAGGGGCTATCTGCCACGACGATCTATAACCATGCCTTGAGCCTAAAGAAGTTTAGAGATCGGGCGCACCTGAACATAAAGATCAATCCTAGCCGAGCGTTGAAACGCAGGCAGGAGCGGCTTTTACAGGAGAACGCGCCCACACCTGGTTCCACCCCTGGAGGGGAGGCGTAATGCCTCCCCTCCAGGATTTTTGCACCACAAGCACCACCAGCACGAAGGAGGTACTATGAGAGTAAGCAGGCCGCATAAGATCAGCACCAATGCAAAAGCCGCGTATGTGGGCGGGGCTGTGTCCAGATGGGATAATCGAGGTGATGGCCTTGCCTCTGCGGTGAAGACGATGCTCAACGACCTCCGCAACGAAACCGGCCTAAAAACGCTGTCAGAAATCGACAAGCCAAGAATTGAGCAGTACCTTGACTCTCTTCAAGAACGCCGCGAAAACGGGGATCTCTTCCCCGCGACCACAGCGGACAGGGTATCCGCTCTCAATACTGTTCTCCGATATTTTGGCAAGGGCGATCAGGCTGTATCGGCCAAAGAATACGGACTCAGCAGGGGTCCGGTGGACACGTCCGACAAGAGCAACAGCCGGGAGGCATCAGCCGCTGTCATCGATGCCGTATATGGCAAGGGCCAGGATGATCCCCGGAGCATGGCCTTGTATCACTCCTTGAGGCTCCAAGAGGCCTTTGGGCTCCGAGCGCGTGAGAGTTTTGCGATCAAGATAGTAGAAAAAGATCCTGATGCGCCCAGGCTGATAATAACCAAAGGCGATCTGCCCAAGAACAGCCGGCCGCGAGAGATCCCGATTGTCAGCGATCACCAGCGACAAGTTTTGAGAGAAGCGAAAGAGTTCGCGTTGAGCCGGGGCTGGCGATCCCTGATCCCGCCTGAGAAATCTCTCGCCCAGGGCAAGGATTTTGCCTATAAAACACTTGACAAGATCCGGCAGTCGGTCGGGCATCCTGGGTTCCATTACCATGGAGAGCGGCACCAATACGCTCATGAGCGTTTTACGAATCTTTTCCAGCAGCAGGCCGGCCAAAGTATCCAGTGTCCGGCTGTGATGGGCCTGAGCACAAAGGAGTGGCGGGAATATGCGGCTAACGCCACCGGCTTGAGTATCGACCAGATCAAAGATATCGACAAAAATATCCGCTTGGAGATTTCCGAGGAACTGGGTCATAGCAGAGTGGATGTTACCCGCTACTACCTCGGGTGATGCTTTCCCGTTTCACAAGTTTTTCAGGAACTGTTAAGTAAAAACGGTCGCTTTCATGTCATCATTTTTGAATAATGAAACGCCGCCTTCTAATATAGTATTTCTGTATAAATTAAATCTGAAAACGCCTTTCCTTGTTCATATCACATGTAAAAACATAATTCCTTGTGTGATATTAGCTTATCAAAAGAAAACCAGCAGGCCCCTTTCGAGGGAGATAAGAAATATAATCTGCTCTCTACATGTAAACCTTTATCCAAAAATTTATCGGGAAAGAGATTATCTTATACTTCATTCTCTCGGTCAAAAAATGGAATCCATCTATCGCCTTTATTTTATTGGGCTGAGAAATATCGTCAAACGCTCAAAAAATTTCACTCCCGTAGAATATAGTAGTAGGGAGAGAAAAAATGCAACTTGAATCAAACACGACAAAGGGATTGGAAGAAGAGCTTGGCAAGGTAGTGAAGGCAAAAGATGTTGCGTCATTTCTTGGTCTTGACATAAATACCGTTCGCCTTCATTATGAAGACCTTGGCGGTATAAGGCTGGGACGCCGAATATTGTTCTTCGAAAATTTAATAGCGGAAACGATTCGGAGGAAAAGTCATGCCGTACAAGAGAAAAAAGAGCAACAGGATCGAGTGGGTGGCGGAAGTAATGCGCCAGGGCAAGAGGTATTACAAGGTCTTCGGCAGCAAGAAAGAGGCGCTGGCATGGGAGGCGGAAATAAGATCAAAAACCGTAGAAGAATTATCGACCCCTACGGCCTCTTGGACCCTACTTGATTGGGCGAATAAGTATCTTGAATTTGCAGGGTCCCATTTTGTCAAGGAGGTTCTTGATGAGAAGCGCAGGTGTTTCAGGCTATTCTTTAAAAGCGTGGACCCAATGCTTCCTGTTCATAAGCTGGATCGTGCAACAGTTCTCAAATATCTTATGGAACAGAATAAGGCCAGATCCGGTTATTCAGCGAATAAGGACCGCAAGAACCTTCGGGCTGCATGGGAATGGGGGATAATGTATCATGCTTTCCCTCAAACTAACCCATGCGATGTTGCCAAGTTCCCAGAGGAACGACAACCCCGATATGTTCCTCCTGAGAGTGATTTCTGGAAGGTCTATGAAGAAGCTCAGGGGCAAGACAAGTTGATGTTGATGGGCTATGTGCATCTGGCAGCGAGAAGAAGCGAGCTTTATCGTCTTCGCTGGGATGATGTTAACTTCGCAGAGAGAACAGCCAGGCTATACACGAGAAAACGCAAGAATGGCAATTGGGAGTACAATGATCTTCCCATGACAGGCAAGTTGTACAATGCTCTGCTGTTGCACAAGCAAAACGCACATGATGAGTATGTGTTTGTTGACCCCGAGACCAACAGGCCTTTTACCGTAAGGCGGCAGTTTATGCCAGGCCTGTGCAAGAGGGCGGGTGTAAAACCGTTCGGGCTTCATGCCATACGGCATTTGGCGGCAAGCATACTTGCCGATTGCAATGTTCCTGTGGTGACGATCAAAGAGATTCTGAGGCATAAGAGTCTGCAAACCACAGAAAAATATATCAAGCCGCTCGGTAACGCGAGGTTAGCAGTTGAAAATCTCTCCAACAGAAGTCCCGACCAAAAGTCCCGACCAGTGGCAATCGGACACTAGGCAAAAGAAAAGGAGCGGCTTAACCGCCCCTTTTCATTGGTAAAATTTGGTAGTCCCAAGGGGAGTCGAACCCCTGTCTCCGGCGTGAGAGGCCGGTGTCCTGGGCCACTAGACGATGGGACCTCATCTTTTACAAACAGTGTTGGCTGGGGGACTAGGATTCGAACCTAGATCGACGGAGTCAGAGTCCGCTGTCCTACCGTTGAACGATCCCCCAGCAGCCGACTATGCCCTTCTAACTATTGGGTATGTGGTTGTCAAGTGTTTTCAAAGTGGGGGCTGAAACCTCTCTTGTACGCACTTGCGGCAGATGATATGGATGGGACATGACCACAAAGGACGAGAAACTCTACATCGTTATGGTCGGTCTGCCCTCCCAGGGCAAGTCCACCATCGCCTACCGCCTCAAGGACATTTTCACCAAGAACGACATTCCCACCCGGATATTCAACAACGGGCAGATCCGCAGGCAGTACGCCAGGCTCAAGAACACCTGGGAGGCCGAGTTTTTCAATCCGGGCAACAATGCGGCAGTGGAGCTCAGGAAGCGATTCGCCATGATCAACATCAACTGGGCGAAAAAGTATGTGAACACCAAAGGCGAGGTGGCAATCCTGGACGCCACAAACGTGAGCTCCGACCGGCGCAGGCTCCTCATCGACCGTCTGAACGACCACCCCATCCTCTTTATCGAATGCATCAACAATGATGAAGAGATCGTGGACATGAGCATCGCCATGAAGGTGAAGGCCCCGGAGTTCGCGGACGTCACGGAAGAGGAGGCGGTCAGGGAGTTCAAGAAGAGGATCGAGTACTACCGGATGATCTACGCCCCGCTCTCGGATGAGAGAAACTTCATCCGCATGGATTCTCTGCACAACCGGATCATCGATGAGAAGCTCACCGACCAGCTCCCTCTGTATTCCCGGATCCGCGACTGTCTGGTCACCGATGTGGTCAAGAGCCTCTTTCTCATCCGCCACACCGAGACGTTCTTCAACGTCGAAGACCGCATCGGCGGAGATTCGGACCTCACGCCCAAGGGGATCGAACAGGCCCACGCCCTTGCGAGGTTCTTCCGCAACAAGAAGATCTCCTACATCTTCACCAGCGAGAAAAAGAGGACGATCCAGACGGCCGAGCCTATCCGCGCCCTCCAGCAGGACTGCACCATCGTGCCGCTGAAGGAGTTCAACGAGATCTACAGCGGTATCTGCGAAGGCATGAGCTATGACGAGATCCAGCGGTTCATGCCCGATGTCTACTCAGCCCGCAAGGCCGACAAGTACAACTACATCTATCCCGATGGCGAAGGCTACATAACCATGAAGGAGCGCACCAGGATCGGGATCAAAAAGGCCTTTTACCTGAACCGCAAGCCTGACAACATCATGATCATCGGGCACCGCGCCGTCAACCGGATGATTCTCTCCCACTTCCTCTACCGCCGCCAGGAAGACGTACCCTACATCTATGTGCCCCAGGACAAGTTCTACCATATCGTTGCGACCCAAGACAGGAAGGTCTTTGAGCTGAGGAGATACCAGCAGGGCAGAATCAGGTAACCGACTTCTCCGCCGACTCGATGGCATCGATCATGCCCTTTGCCGTGTCGAAGTTCGGGTTGATTTTCAGGGCCTTGATAAAGCACTTCTTCGCCATGTGAGGATTGTCGAGCTCGAGATAGGCCCTGCCCATATTGAAATGGATGTTTTCGTCAGTGGGGTTTATCTTGATGGCCTTCTCGTAGAGCTTGATGGAGTCCTCGAGCCGATTCTGTCTTCGATAGAGGATGCCGAGGCTGTTATACACATTGATGGTGTCCGGGTTGAGCTTGAGGATCTCGTTGAAAATGCTCTCCGCGCTCTCGTGCATCTCCCGCTCCAGGAAGATCTCGCCCGCCATCTGCAGATATTTCTCCGCCATGTCCTTCCTGCCCATGCGCAGGTAGACCTCGGCCATGGCCTTGTACGCCTTGGCAAACATCTGGTTGATCTGGGTCGCCTTCCTGAACGCGGCCAGGGCCTCGTCGTATTCGCCCTTTGCGGTCTTGATGTAGCCGATGTTGTAGTAGACCTCCGCCGATTCGAGGATTTCGAGCACTTTCTCGTACTCCCTCAGAGCGGACTCGAACCGCTCCTCCTTGAGATAGAGGTCTCCCTTGGCCATCAGCGCCTTGGCCTCTCTGGTGCCGGGGCTCATCTCGAATTCCATGATGATGCGCATCTTGGATTCGAGATTGTCGATCTCGACAGGCTCGATGAGGATGGCGTTCACTCCTGCCTCCCCGGCCTTGACCACGTCTGGTTTCGTGATCTCATCGGTGCAGAGGATCACCGGAGTGTCACAGATCGCATCATCCGCACGGATGAGTTTGAGCAGGGCCATGCCGGTGATTTCCGGCATATTCCACTGAGAGATCACAATGTCGGGTCTGATTCTCTTGATAGCTTCCCATGCATAGGCGCCGTCTTTCGTTTGATCCACATCCTCGAAGCCGAGGCTGTGCAGCATATGGCGAAGCGTCTTCTGATACACGAAGTTGGGTCCGACCAGAAGTATCTTTATTTCAAGAGGATTTGCAGCCATGCTCTATCGGTCCTTCATCTTTTGCCAGCGTTGTCCTTCAAGTCGATATCGTCAAGGAGGGCCTTTTTCTTGATGATTTCGAAAAGCCCTACACTGTGCTTGTTCCCCTGTCCGAGGATGGCGAAAGGATCCGATGAGAAGAAAAATCTCCCGTCTCTCATATAGATGGATCCCTGGAGGTGATCTTCGGGCACGAGCATATCCGCCCCGTGCAGAATTGCCTCGACGCACCCGCGGAGGATTTTCCCTGCGTTGTGCTTTATTCCCGGCTCTCGGGGGACGAAGATGCGGCTTGCAGGGCCGGCGAGCCCAGCCAGCGCCGCCCAGACGAGCACCACCCAGGCGTGGGCGTGCCCGAATTCACGCGCCTCCTCCACATACCAGAGACCGCGGTCGCGGCCCAGGCTCAGCCTGTCTAAGGTGTAGCGCTCAAGAGGAGGCCATGAGCACACCGGGATCTCGTCCTTTTCTATGGGAACCATCCATTTCCTCAGCCGCAATGCATCGGTGAAGTCGAGCTCGGTGAATGCGGTGTAAGGGGAGCCCATCTTCCATTTCTTGCCGAGGTCCAACATAATATCCGCTGTCGGAGGAAAAGGCGAGAAGAGAGCCAGAAGGCTCCCGCGCATCTTTTCGATGCTTTCCCTGTCGGTACGCTCTTCATAGTGATGCAGGATGTGCAGGTAAGGGATGATGAACGGGCTGGCCGAAGGAATCGTGATCACGCACGGGTAGTTCTTTTCATTGACGAACTCGGCCACCTGAGTGTTCAGATAATGACCGAACGGGTCCCATTCCCGGATGCGGCCGTGATAATGCGATTCGGTGATGATCCCGGGGAGGTCTCCGATATAGATGCACGATTCGGAAGCGGCATCGGGGTGCGTGACCGGGTGCTTGCCTCCCAGCACGATGCCGACGCGCATGATCTCGTAGACGAGGAGCTGCTCCAGAGCCCCGGAGCACACGGTGCCCTCCAGCGGAACTCCGTTTCGGGCAAACACCCCGGCTATTGCATCGATTTTTGCCGCGATCTCATCCTCGGGGGCTCCGCTCCGTGCCAGGCACACCAGGGTTATGGAGGTGAAATGCCGCCCGGCAAAGCTCGGCCTGGGAATCGCAATGAGGCTTTCGATCGATATCCTGTCGGGAAGTCTGCCGATGACGGCGTCGGGCTTTCTACCCAGATACCTCCCGAGGAGCCCGTATTCGGTGCGGCTGCATCCGGTCCTGCCGTAGACCCCTACGGACGGGCTGCCTTCGGAAAAGAGTGCGGGGATGAGGGTGATGAGATCCCTCAAGGCCGGATCGAAAAAGGGCAGCGAGTGCCTCGCCCGGTGGATATTTCTCTGTATGAGGGCCTGCACGGAGAGCATATGGGGAATCTATCGTCAAAACAGGAGACGGTCTAAAGGATGCGGGTTCAGAACCTGCAGCCGAGGCCGACGCCCATATGGAAGGTATCCTGCTCGATCTCAACATCGATGCCGGCCAGCGCCCGGCCGGTGTCGTCCAGGCCGGGGGTCGCCGGGTCGTTGCCGTACCAGTACTGAACCTGGTTCCCGCTCGTTTTGATGCGCAGCTTTGAACAGGTGGTGGCGGCGTACCATATGTCGGTGAAATAATATTGCAAAGAGAGCGAGAGCATGCCGCCGGTGCCGGTCGCCTCGCTGAGCGACAGCCGCATTCTCCTGATATGGTTGTCCTCGTCTTCGGCCCTGGCATAGGGAATATAGGAAGCGTCGAGAGTGAGAACGAGCATTCTCTCGACATGGGCCCTGAAGGAGGCGCCGATATGGAAGAACCGGTACTCGACCGTGTAGTCGGTGGTGGGGCCCGATACGTTGCCGGTGTAGCTGCGCCACGAACCGTACCCGATCTGCTGCGTGTCGAATGACCTGAAATCCACCTCCTGATAGTGGTATCCACCCAGGAGCCCCAGAGACAGAGGTGGCAGAGAAAACAGAAAAGTTCTTATGTCCGCGCTGAGCAGAAAGGCCTTCGTGTCGATCGTGCTTCTCGAGAAGACGTCGAGCTCGTCGTAGGCGGTCCAGCCGGGATCCTGTGTTTCGTTGATCCAGTCGCGGTCTTCCATAGGCCTGTTGCTCTCGATCCAAGGAGATGCGTGAAAGGAGAGCTGAGCCTCGATCAGATCGCTGAAGCCCGCGGTATAAACGGCGCCGAGAAGGCGCATATCCATTGGCCAGCTCAGATGGCTTATGCCGTCGTCCGGAGTGATCTCATATGTGGTTTCCCCCCACAGTGAATACAGCTGGAAGTGCGCACGATGGCTGAAATCGGCCGCAGACAAAACGGAGATATGGACCAGAAACACAGCGAGCGCCACGATGGCGATTCGAAATGTCTTCATTGCAACCCTTCACGTGTGAATGCTTTATTCTCTTCGATGCCCCGATCGAACCCGATTGCGCCGTGCACCGTGACCAAGCGGCCGGTGGCGCGGTACAAGAGCGTGAAGAGTAATAATGCTTCCTCATTAGCACGTAAACAGCGGGAAAAGCAAGAAATTGCTTGTTCGTCTGTTTCGAGAAAGCGTGCCTGCCTCCTTGTGTCCGGGGGAGGAGATCCAGGGTTTTTCTGTGCACGGCCATCGCAACCGGTGCTGCAAAATGACCTCGAACGCCCCCAAAAGTTTTCATGATCGTTCTCCCCTGGAAGAGATTGTTTTTTAAGGCTGTTATGTTCTCTGTGCATTTTTCCGACAAGCACAGGTGTGCGGGAGGCGGGACCGGTGATCAGCCTGCTCTGCCAAGATCCGCACGGATGAGTACGAAGAGGCTATGCAGACGAAGAAGGAAAAGACAACCATCCGGAGAATTCCCTGTGTTCACAAACCCTTGCTCGCCGCTGCTGCTGCGGTGGTCCAATGTCTGGACGATCCCTGCTTTGCGGTCGATTCCCGGGGGGTGGTTGCGGCCTGGAATCAGGCGATGGAGTCCCTGACGGGTGTCTCCGCCGAGGCGATGCTCGGCAGAGCGGATAGGGAGTATGCGCTGCCCTTTTACGGAAGAAAGACCCCGCTTCTGGTCGATTATGCCATGACGCCCGGGCTGCTGGAAAACGAGCATGCTCCCGATGTGCGGCGGGAGGCGGATGTACTGGTGAGAGAGGAACTGTTCCCGGCGCTCCAGGGCAAAAGGGTCCTTCGAACCAGGGCCGCGGTCCTGCGCGACCCGCAGGGCGTTGTCGTGGGGGCTGTCCAGTCGTTCAGGGATATTCCGGATCCGGATCTCGCCCGGCAGGCCAGAGCTGCGGACGAGGAGAAATATCGGGTATTCTTCGAGAATTCCAACGATTTCTTCTACATCCACGATTTCGACGGCCATCTGATCGAGACCAATATGGCGTCCAAGATGTACACCGGCTATACGGCCGAAGAAATCATACGCATGAACATCAAGGACCTCGTGCCCGGTCAGTACCGGCCGATGTTCGACAAATACCTTGAAGAGATCCTGATAAAAGGCGGAAGCGAGGGGCTCATCAGCGTCCTGACCAAGGACGGCCGTGAGCGGGTAATCGAATATCGCAATACGCTGGTCAGGGATGCGGTGGGGAATCCCTTGTATGTGCAGGGCACAGGCAGGGACATCACCGACAAGATAAAGGGCCAGCGCGCGCTCAAAATCAGCGAGGACAGGTACCGGACTATTCTGGAAAGCATCGAGGAGCCGTATTTCGAGGTAGACCTCTCAGGCAATTTCACCTTTTTCAACCAGGCGCTCGCAAAGAATCTCAAGTTTGCCTCGGATGAGATCAAGGGGTTGAACTACCGGCAATATATGGATGAGGAGAATGCGAGGAAAGTATTCGAGACGTTCCACCGGGTGTACATCACGGGGAAGGCCGCTAAGACCCTTGATTGGGAGGTCAGGGACAAATACGGAGGCAGGCGCTACGCCGAGGCGTCCGTCTCCCTTATCCGGGACGCCAAAGGAAATCCCACCGGATTCAGAGGCATTGTGCGCGATATCACCCAGCGCAAGGAGGCGGAGAGGGAACGCGACCGGTACGAGCTCCGGCTGTCTCAGGCGCAGAGGATGGAGGCCATCGGAACACTGGCCTCGGGGATCGCGCATGACTTCAACAACATGCTCTCGGCGATCATGGGCTATACCGAGCTGGCCAGAAGACAGCTGCAGAATGAGGAGTCGCAGGCCGTCCGGAACCTCGAGCAGGTGCTGAAGGCCGGAATGAGGGCGCGGGACCTCGTCGCCCAGCTTCTTTCCATAGGCAGGAATTACAAGGCCGAGCGGGAGACCGTGAAGGTTATCGCCGTTGTCAGAGAGGCGCTCAACCTCCTGCGGGCCACCCTTCCCACGACCATCGAGATACGTACGGCCCTGCATCCAGAAGCAGGCACGGTTTACGCAGACCCCACGGAGATCCACCAGCTCATCATGAACCTGTGCACCAACGCCTATCAGGCTATGGAGGAAAAGGGAGGACTGCTCCTGATCACCCTGGAGCCCGTCATCATGAATGGAAACGAGAATGCCGCGAACATTCAGCCGCCCATTTCCGAAGGCGCGTATGTGAAGCTGGTGGTATCCGATACAGGGTGCGGCATGGACGAGGATGTCATCAGGCATATCTTCGATCCGTTCTTCACCACCAAGGAGCGTGGCAAGGGAACGGGCCTGGGCCTTGCGACCGTGAGCCGGATCGTCGCCGATCTCAAGGGAGGCGTTGCCGTGAAGAGCAATCCCGGGGAGGGGGCTGAGTTCACGCTTTACCTGCCCCGCTACGATTTCAAGGCAAAAAATCCGAAAAAGCGCTGATCGCCGGAAGACTGCCCGGACATAACCGAAGTATTCTGATTCGCCCTTCTTTTTTGATCCCCCGAGTTCCGGCGGGAGCGAGAACAAAGAACGCGGCTCCCGGCACGAAAACTCCGGCCGGCGATTGTCTTCCGTCTGAAAGAGCTGCGAGCCCGGGACGGCCCCGGACCCGCAGTTGGAGATATCCTCGGACAACGCCGGGCTTGCACGCCCGGCTTCACTCCTCTTCTCACCCGACTGCGCCTGAGCGTCGGTCAGTTTCGGGCCGCCGTTCCGCCGTCAAGGGTGAGAGAACGTGTCACGCGGTCTTCTCGTGAACCCACTGCTCATACTTGGGCATGAGATTCCGCCTGAGCTCCCGGGGCGAGGAGACCTTCCATTTTTTCAGGAAGTCAGCCGGGCTGACGCCCGCGTTCTTCATGAGATGCTGGAGCTTGTCCCATTCGCCGGCGGTGATGGGCGGCGCCCCCTGGCCGGATTTGGGTTTGGCCTTTTTTTTGCCCTCTGCTTTGGAAGGCTCGTCCTCGGATTGCCCTTTGGCCTGCGGCAGCGCCCAGTCTGGAAGCGCCGGAGGGTTCCACCGGAAGTATACGGGGTTTTTCCTTGCCTTGCGATCGCTGTCGCTCGCATATGCGACGCCCCGGTACATCCCGTTCTCGTCGATCTGCGCAAACGTCGCCTCCAGGTTGTACAGGTACCTGCCGATACCCCACTGGACGGCGGCGCGCTTCATGGCGTCAGAGAGCCCGCCTTTGACCGACTCGATGTCGGTGTTGTCGGCGCCGTCCCATTTCGTAATCCACTCGCCGCCTACGCGGATGGAAATGCCGCAGAGCACCCCGCCGTTCGGGCCGGGTATGAACTGGTTCTTCCAGTTCTCGAGCCCGCACACGGCATCGAGCCTGTTCTGAATGGCCCGGTTCGTGACATATGCCAGAACCATGGCCCATGGCCTCCCATGCCTGTCGACTCCATTCCTCTGCTCTCGCCACTCGATGTCCTCGGGCGGGAACGGCTCTTTCAGCAGACACAGATTGATTTCCTTTGACATTCGATACTCCTTTTCTTGATATGCACTGAGGCGGACGGAATGTCCGCACAGGTTGCTGCTGATGATATGCACCTCGAATGCCCCGCAGTTCGGGATACATCCACGATCTCCGGGGCCGTGCGCCTTGAGATGACCTCGCTGTTACATGTTCGGTGATTCCCCTGATTCCTTTGCCATGCTGTCCTTCATCACCGCCGCCGGGCAATGCGTTCGCTCATCCTTCCGGATGAGGGCCGTCTGACCGGGTGGTTCCACATGTGCCGTGCAGATGAACCTATACTATATTTATTTCTGAATTCCAAGCGCAAATCGGGCTCAAAAGCAGGATGGATGCGGTTTTAGGGCATGCAAGATCGAGTCGTTTCAGTATGTTGCCCGGGTCTCCCGTCAGGCCCTGCAGCTCCCTCCATCGCCCCGTTCCCGGCGCCTTTTCCGCAGGCCGCCCTTCAAGTATCGAGATGGGCTTTACAGGCTCTTATACCCTGCCTGCACAGGAGGCGACAGGGCCTCCAGGTGTCACCGGCAGCGGATGCGATGTCCATCCGGGCGGGTTCGATGATCGTGACGATTTGCTTCGGCTCAGGCTCGGCCGCGACTCGGACTTCGCGGTGCTGTCGGAGCGGATCGCAGGCTGCCTGCAGCGTTTCCGGGACGATCGTCATCACGCGCACAAGGAACAGGATATCTTTCTTATTTCAGCCGTCCGTTCCTGATGAGATTACAGGCGCTTCGTCGGCCGGCCCGCGCCTGCTGCTCCTGCCGAAGATCTTTTCAACCAGCACATAGAACAGGGGCGAGAAGATCACCACCAGGACCGTGGCGCTTACCATCCCTCCCAGAACGCCTGTGCCGATGGCGTTCTGGGCCCCTGCGCCCGCGCCGGTCGTCAGGGCAAGAGGCAGGACTCCGAATCCGAATGCAAGCGAGGTCATGACGATCGGCCGGAAGCGGAGCTTTGCCCCCTGGAGCGTGGCTTCGAGCAGCCCCATGCCCTTTTCGAGCCCGCTCTTGGCGAACTGAACGATCAGAATGGCGTTCTTGGTGGTCAGACCCAGGGTGGTGAGCAGTCCGATCTGGAAATACACGTCGTTTGCCAGTCCGCGCATGCTCGATGCGATGATGCCGCCGATGACCCCCAGAGGCAGGACCAGAAGGACCGAGATGGGAATCGTCCAGCTCTCATAGAGCGCGGCAAGGCATAGGAAGATCACAAAGATGGAGAAGGCGTAGAGAAGAGGCGCCTGACTGCTGGACATCCGCTCCTGGTAGGAAAGCCCGGTCCAGTCGAACCCGATGCCCTTGGGCAGCTTCTCGACCGCCTCTTCCATGGCCTGCATGGCCTCTCCCGAGCTTTTCCCCGGGGCCGGCTCGCCCCAGATGTTGATGGAAGGGAAGCCGTTGAACCGTGTCAACCGCGGGGGGCCGGAGATCCAGCGGCCTGAAGCGAATGAGGAGAATGGGACCATGGTGCCTGATGCACTGCGGACATAGATTTTCTCCAGGTCCTTGGGCAGCATTCGGTAAGGGGCGTCGGCCTGCAGGTACACCCGCTTGACCCGCCCGCCCTGGATAAAGTCGTTGACATAGGCGCTCCCGAAACTGGCCGAGAGGGCATTGTGAATCGAGGCTATGGGAACGCCCAGGGCGCCGGCCTTCTCCCAGTCCACATCGATCCGGTACTCTGGTACGTCTTCCATGCTGTTGGGGCGGACCGATGTGAGCCTCGGGTCCCTGGCCGCGATATCCAGGAGCTGATACTGGGCTTCCATCAGGGCCTTGTGCCCCAGCCCTCCCCGGTCCAGCAGTTCGAAGTCGAACCCCTTCGACATGCCGAGTTCGGGGACCGCAGGCGGCTGGAAGGCGAACACCAGACCGCCGCGGATGCTCGAGAAGGACATTGTGGCTCGCTGCGCAACGGCTTTGGCTTTCAGCTCGTCACGATCGCGCAGGTCCCAGTCCTTCAGTTTGATGAACACCATGCCGCTGTTCTGCGCCCTTCCGGAAAAACCGATCCCGGTGAGAACCATGGTCGATTCCACCGCATCTTTCTCGTGCTTCAGGAAATAGCGCTCGACCTGCTGTGCAACTGTTTTGGTCTGCTCCAGCGTGGAACCTGTCGGCATGATCACCTGTGCGAGTAGAATCCCCTGGTCCTCATCCGGGAGATATGCGGTGGGCATGCGCATATACAAAAACCCCATGGCCCCCACGATCACCACGAAAACGGCTAGGTAGCGCAGGCTCTTGGAAAGAGAGTGCCCGACCATCCGGACATACCGGTCGCGGAGGCCGAAAAACATACGATCGAACCACAGGAAGAACGGCCGAAGAAAGAATATCGCGTTCTCCGCAGGCTCATGTCCCGCCCTCACCGGTTTGAGGATCGAGGCGCAGAGCACCGGGGTCAGGATCAATGCCACGGCGACCGAGAGCAGCATGGCGGCGATGATAGTTACGGAGAACTGGCGGTAGATGACGCCGGTGGAGCCGGGGAAGAACGCCATAGGGCCGAACACTGCCGAAAGCACGAGCCCGATGCCGATGAGCGCGCTCGTGATCTGATCCATGGACTTGGCCGTGGCCTCCCGGGGCGGCAGGCCTTCCTCGGCCATGATCCGCTCCACATTTTCGACCACCACGATGGCATCGTCCACGAGCAGTCCGATGGCAAGCACCATGGCGAACATGGTGAGCATGTTGATGGAAAACCCGAACAGCCCCAGCATGGCGAAGGTCCCGAGGATGACCACCGGTACGGCGATAGTGGGGATCAGGGTGGCCCGGATATTCCCCAGGAAGAGCCACATGACCAGAAACACCAGCAGGATCGCCTCGAAAAGGGTTATCACCACTTCGTCGATGGCCACCTTGATGAACGGGGTGGTGTCGTGGGGATAGACTACCTTGAGTCCTGCGGGGAAAAACCGGCCCATCTCTTCCATCTTGGCCCTGACCGCCCTGGCCGTGTCCAGGGCGTTGGCGCCGGCCGACTGGCGGATGGCGATTCCCGCTGCCGGCTTTCCGTTGAATTCGCCCTGGATGTCGTAGATCTCGGTGCCCAACTCGGTCCGGCCCACATCACCGATTCGAACGGCAGACCCGTCAGGATTGATGCGGATGGGGATGGCCGCGAACTCTTCGGGGGTGGAGAGCATGTTCTGGACCACGATGGATGCGTTCAGGCGCTGCCCTTCCACTGCAGGCGCCCCGCCGAACTGCCCGGCTGAGACCTCCACATTGTAGGTCCTGAGTGCGGTGAGTACGTCTTCCACCGTCAGGTGGTAGTTGGTGAGCTTGTCGGGATCGAGCCAGATGCGCATGGCATATCCGCCGCCGAAGATCTCGACCTCGCCCACGCCCGGCACCCTCGCCAGGACTCGTTCCAGATTGGATTTGGCAAAGTCCCTCAGATCGGTGCCGTCCATGCTTCCGTCTTCCGAGATCAGGCCTACGACCATCAGATAGTTCCGTGTCGACTTCACGACCTGGACCCCTTGATTCTCCACCACGTCGGGGAGACTCGGCAAGGCGGATTGGACCTTGTTCTGCACCTGAGACCAGGCGATATCAGGATCGGTTCCCGGCGCAAAGGTGAGCTCGAGGCGCGATCCGCCCGCAGAATCGCTCGAGGAAGACATATAGAGCAGGTTGTCGAACCCGGTCATCTTCTGCTCGATGACCTGGGTTACGCTGTTTTCCACGGTTTCCGCCGAGGCGCCCGGATAGGACGAGTAGATGGCGATGGTCGGCGGGGCCATCTCGGGATACTGGGATATGGGGAGATTGTAGATCGAGAGCAATCCCGCGGCCATGATGACGATGGCGATGACCCACGCGAAGACCGGACGTTTCAGGAAGAATTTCGACAGCATGAAGTGCCTCCGTCAGTTCGCCGACACGGTCGGAGTGCTCTGTTCTCCGGCTGAGGGTGTCTGTACGCCGGTCCCGTCGAACGGGACCGCCCTGGCCGGCAGGCCCGGCCGCACTCTCTGGCTGCCCTCGATGACGACCTGCTCGCCGGCCGCCAGGCCGGATATGACCAGCCACTGGTTGCCGACTGCCCGATCGATAGTGATTTGCCGCTGGGAGACAATTCCGTCGGATCCTACGACCAGTACGAACGGGTTGCCCTTGGGGTCGCGCGACACGGCCTGCTGAGGTATGAGGATGGCCTGTTTGTTGATTCCTTCCTGTGCCATGCCCCGGACGAACATGCCCGGCAGGAGAATATTGTCCGGGTTGGGGAATACGGCCCTCAAGGTGATGGTGCCGGTGGACGGGTCGACCGTGATGTCGCGGAACAGGAGTGTCCCTTCCAGTGGATACATTGTTCCGTCTTCCAGTACGAGCTTCACCTTTTTCTGTTCGGCGCCGTTGTGCTGCAGGCTGCCTCCGTCCATACTGCGTTTGAGGCGCAGCAGGTCCACGGTGGACTGGGGAACGTCTACGTAGATCGGGTCGAGCTGCTGGATCGTGGCCAGAGGAGCAGGCTGGTTGGCGGTGACCAGGGCGCCTTCGGTCACATTGGATTTGCCGATCCTGCCTGATATCGGGGCCGTCACCCGGGTGTATCCCAGGTTGATCCGGGCCGCCTCCACCGCGGCCTTCCAGTAGGCGATATCCGCCTCGGCCTGTCTGTAGGCCGAGTCTATGTCGTCATAATCCTGCTGGCTCACTGCACCGCTCGCGAGCAGTTCCCGGTACCGCTCGGCCCGCGATTTCAACGCCGGAAGGTTGGCCTGTGATCTGGCAAGAGAAGCAGCTGCGCTGTCGTACGCCGCCTGGAAGGGGGCGGAATCGATCTGGTAGAGAAGCTGGCCCGCCTTGACAGAGGAGCCCTCCTTGAAATGACGCTTCTGAATGATGCCGCTCACCTGGGGCCGGACCTCGGCGATCAGGTATGCAGAGGTCCGGCCCGGCAACTCGGCGGTCAGCACTACCTCCTGCTCCCTGACCTCGACGGTCGCCACTTCCGGAGGGGGCGGCGAAGACTGGGGCTGCTGCCGGTTGCACGCGCCGAGCAGAATGGCGAATGACGC
>Ga0302248_1000599_pt1 | contig 33260 bp, 39 predicted proteins | sample AAG_UR_Leu_MG_FD_193528 | JGI IMG/M metagenome (GOLD analysis project Ga0302248, IMG submission 193528) | Enriched activated sludge microbial communities from anaerobic digester in WTTP, New Holstein, Wisconsin, United States - AAG_UR_Leu | ecosystem: Engineered > Bioreactor > Anaerobic >...
GGGAGAGGTGGCGGGCTCAGTCACTGCGCACCTTCACCGTATATGGCCTTGCCCTCGCTGTCCCACCATCCCAGGAACTGGCTGCACGCGTTCTCCGCAGCAGCGTCGTTCATCAGCCACCAAGCGCCGAAACTCTTGCCTGTTATGTCCTGTGCGGTGATGACCAGCACCAGGGTGCCGCCTCGATCTTCTTCACGCTGGCAAGCATCAGCCAGGAGCGGCAATGTCCATCGGGCTCGAACGTCGCGGATGGCCTGGAGTACGATCCTTCGAGTCTCGGGGCTGGTCAGCAGCCTAGAGACCGCCGGCGCGGCCTGTGGCCCGGCAGCCACGAGTTGTTTGGCTATGTCGACGGGAACTCCACCGTAGGAGACCGAGCCCAAGGAACTTGCAGCGTTGAGGTCCAGGCAAGTTCGATGGATTTCTTGTTCCCAATAACGGATCTTGAGCGGAGTCCACAGCCATATACCCAGCCCCACCACAGCTGCCACCAAGCCTATAGCGATGTAGAATCCGGCCAGGCTCCGCCCGTGCTTGGCTGGCTGGCTGACCGGTTCGTTCACTTCGGTGGCTCCTCGCCCCTGATCTTCTTCAGCGCCTCGGCGGCGGCGGAACTGACGGCTCTCTCCTCGTCCATCAGCATGGCCTCCACTGCCGGCCGGGCCCGGGGGTCGCCGCTGTCGGCCAGCGCCTCGATGGCCGCGCAGCGAGCGGCTATGCTCTCGGCCTCAAGCGCTCTGACCAGGCAGGGAACGGCAGCCCTGGGGATGCTGGGCACAGGCCGGACCCGTAGTAACGCCACGAGGCCCTCACCGACGTCCCAGCGCAGCACCTCATCGCCGATCTCCTGGTCAGACGTTACCCGGAGCAGTCCAGCGAGAGTCCGGGTGTATAGTTCCGGGTCAAGCCAGGGATGCTGCCCGTCAGGATGGCGGGTACGCAGGTCGCCAAGCCCCCAGCAGGAGACGGCCCTGAGTATCTCGGCATCCCGGCTCTCAAGGAGCCTGGGTACGACGAGGGCGCCGGGACGCCCACAGGCGAAGAGCAGAAACGCGGCCTCGTCGGCTTCGTCAGTCGGCACACAGATGATGGGCTTGTGCCGCCAACTCTTGGGCATCCGCAGATAGAGCGCCAAGCGCCTGGCGGCCCTCTCTTGGCCGCCCAGGCGTTCTACGGCCGTCGACTCGTCAATCCCCTGGGTCGCGTAGGCGGTCACAATCGTCTTGGTCTGCCACACCGGCACCACCACCGCGCCGACGAACCATGCCAGGCTGAGGGCCAGGAGGATGGCCGCCGTCCACGCCGCCATCGGCCGCCAGGTGCGGAGGGGCGGGGTGGGATGGGCGGCAGACGAGGTCACTTCGCTTTGTCCCTATCTACGACCAGACGCGTGCGCGCCCAACTCCTGTCCTTCTCGGTCGTTTGCGGGTCCTCCCGGACGGCCTCGGCGATCCTGGTTGCCATCGACCTAGCCCGAGCTCTCTCGTCTTCCGGCCGCTCAGGATCGGAAGCCAGCCGGTCGAGCTTTTCGGCGGTTCCGCGGCCGTACCCGGCAATATTCGCGACCGCCATAAGTCGATACTTCTCGTCCACGTTCTTGGAAATCAGCAGTTCCACGTAGTGGTTGGTGCCGTGCTCAACATCAATGGCGTAGATGCTGTGGACGATATGCTGCCGCGACACAGACACAGGCGCGGTGCCGATGAGTTCTACGAGGATCGGAACCACCTTGGGGCTGGCCTTCTTCATGGCAATCTCGAACATGCCCATACTAGCTGGCGGACAGCCTGACGACCGGGCGTCGCTTTCGCAGCGCTGATAGACTCTCAATACCTCAGCCCTGGTTACCTCGCGAAGTTCCCAAGGGTTGGCCTTCTCGGCCTGGCCAGTCATACTCGCTGCGGCAGGCTCCTTGCCCGGCGCTTGGCCCACAAGGCCCAACAGCTCGTCGGCATTCTCAACCAGCCACCTCCTGCCGCGAAAACTAACGGGCTGGTGGAATGACCTAGTCTGGGGGTTAGCGTGAACGACCAGGAACTCTCCCTCGGTCGTTGTGGTTTCAAACACCAAACTGCACTTGAGGTCGGGCCCAACGTCGCCGGCAGGCGCTTCCAGCAGACACAGGCTAAAGGCCTTGATGGGCGTGATCGTCTTGGTAGATGGGCCGCCAGGGGATTCGAGGTCGCGAATCTTGATGTTGGTCAGGTCCACGGCCAGCCGCGCTCTTGCCGGAGGTTGACTCGACTTCTGAACGGGTTTGCCGCCATCGCCGCAGCCCGCCAGGACGGCGGCCGCCAGCAGGACCGGAAATGACCGTCTCACCGCCGATGCTCCCTTCAGTAGCAGCCCCGCCGTCCTTTATTCTCCCCGCCCCCGCGCCCGGCGCAAGGCCAGGGGTGGCCCACATCCCCGCCTCCTCGCCACTCAGTCGTTACGGCTGAGGCCTGTCGGGCTCGGCCTGGGCTTTGGCATTCTTTTCGAGGTGATCGAGCACCCACTCGGCGGCCCGGCGGACCTCTGCGTCCGGATCAGAGGCTTTGAGCCGCTCGATAGCCTGAACGGTTTGGGGAGGGACGTTCTCGGCGTAGCCAACGCCCTCCGTCGCAGCCCGCCGTACCCAGGGCGAAGGATCGGCCAGCAACTGCGCGAGAGCCCGGAGCACACCGGGATTGTCGGTCGTGCAGAAGGTATCTCCAACGGGCCACGCGGCGCTGGCGGCATACGCCCGAACCTTCTCATCCGGATCGGCCATGAGCGCCACGAGGGTCTCAGTGATATCGTGGCGAGGAGCGGCACCGTCCATCCTCCGTCTTGCCTCCATGCTGGTGAGCTCGAAGGCCACCTCGGAGCGTACAAACGGTGACTTGTCGGCGGCACCGGCAAGGCCGGAGCGAAAGCGGCACTCGTCGCCCTCGGCATGGCGCAGGATGCCAACATAGGCTTGTGCGCGAACCTCCTCATCGGCCGAGCAGCTCAGTTCAAGAAGCGACGCCAGACCAGGCGTTCCATAGCAGCCGAGAGCGACGATGGCTGGTAACTTGTGACGTGCTACGAAGCTGGGTAGCCGCAGGTAGAGGCGGATTTTGCGCGTCGCTTCGCTTGGGTCGCCGAGCTCGTTAGTCGGCGTCCGCACCTCATGCACCATTTCATAGGTCGCCGCCAATCGATGCACCTGCCACACCGGCACGACCACCGCCCCGACGAACCACACCAGCCCCAGCACCAGCAGGATGCCGGCGGACCACGCCGCCATCGGCCGCCAGGTGCGGAGGGGCGGGGCGGCGGGTCGGTCAGTGGGCGTGTTCACTGATCAGCTTCTCCTCTATTGCGGCTTCTTGGAGCCGTACAGTGTCTTCGCCTTTGCCGCCAAAGCGCGAACCTCCGGATCCTTGTCATTCAGAGCAAGGTGATCCAGAACCTGCGGCACATCACCCATGGCATTCGGCGTCTTGTCAGAATTGCTCATGGCAAACACCAGGATGGCCATGGCAGCATCCTCTATGCCGCGCTCCAATAGGCCAACGGCTTCGCGCAGTCCCGCCTTGCCGCAGTATCCGAGAAGCATACCTGCGAGTAATCGATGGTCGCGATTGTCAACCAGTGTTCCACTCGTGGCGGTCGATTTGGGGCACTCAAGAAAGCGCCGCAACTTCGTTGCTCCAACATCAGGGCCTCCCAAGCGCTCGATGTATGGGCCTGCATCCTTGGGAGTAGATACATAGCTGGACCGGAATCCAGATTGAAGGAAATCTTCGGTTATGGCCCTGACGTCCATCACTGCGTCGCCTGGAACGTGGTGCTGCTCCTGGACTTGCCCCCGACAGCCGGCGAAGCCCAAGGTGACAGCGATGGCGGCAGCGGCGAGAATCATGCGGCGCATAGGCGCGGTCCTCCTCACGCCGTCAGCTTACCCCGCCCCCGCGGCCGGTGCAAGGGCGCTGGTGGCCTACTTCCCTGCCTCCGAGCCCCGGATATGCCGGAGTGCAGCCTTCGCAGAGTATGCCGCATCGGGGTCTTTGTCCCCTAGCATCTTTTCCAGGGCCAGGATGGCGGAACCGGCATTTGGTCCGATGTCTCCCAAAGTGGTGGCCGCAGCCGCACGAACCTTTCCGGAGTCATCCTCCAATGCCATCAACAGCACCGGAACGATCTCCTGCGGAAGACTGGGACGCGGCGGCTGTTCAAAGTTCATCAGGGCCAGCCCGAAGACGGCGTTAAGGCGCACTTCGGGGCTCTTGCTTTTCAGAGATCGCTTTAGCACCGGGACTGCCTGTTCACCGCATTTCCCCAACAGGACCACTGCGCCGTGTCTTCTTGGGGCCACCCAGTCAGGCATATCGAGGTAAAGCGAAAGTCTTCTCAACGCTTGTTCCTTGCCGCCCAACTTCACAATGGCCTCCTCATTGGTGAGAGCACTGGAATCACATTCCCCCAGGACCTTACGGGTCTTCCACACCGGCACGACCACCGCGCCTACGAACCATGCCAGGCCGAGGGCCAGGAGGATGCCCGCCGTCCCCGCCGCCATCGGCCGCCAGGTGCGGGGAGGAGGGGCAGGATGGCCTGCTGGCTCGGTCACTTCGGCAACTCCGCAGCGCGTATCCCTTCAAGCGCCTTGGCGGCGAGCCTACGGACGTCCTGATCCGGGTCACTGAGAGCCGCGGTCAGGCTAGTGATGACCGGCTCGGCCTTGGCTCCCATTCTTGACAGCTCAGCTGCGGCATCCCTGCGCACCACCGTATGGTCATCATGCAGCAGCTTGCTAAGGCTGATGATGGCAGCTTCGGTCTCATAGCGGAACCGCCTGGAGGGCATTGCCGCCGCATGTCGCACCTCCCAATTGGGGTCCTCCAGCGCCTTCGGCAGCGCCGCCGCAGCCCCGCTGTCGCTTTCGGCCGTATTCTTCATGGCGAGAATCGCGATGACCCTGACATGCCAGTTGGCGTCCTGGAGCAGTTCCGCGAGCTTAGGCAGAGCGTATCCATCGCAGGAGGACCCGAGCATGACGACAGCGGATTCTCGATGCTTGGTCATCCACACAGGTAGTGCCAGATAGATGCCAAGAAGCCTTGCAGCCCGCTCGGGTCCGCCCAAGCGAGCCACTTCCCTGGGCGCGACCTCACTGACAAGAGAAACCTGGTCTGAGGAAGGCGACTCAACTTCGGCTGCGCAACGCCCGACGGCCGCGCGCACTTGGAGCAGCGGCACCACCACCGCCCCGACGAACCAGGCCAGGCCGAGGGCCAACAGTATCCCCGCCGTCCACGCCGCCATCGGGCGCCAGGTGCGGAGGGGTCTGGTGGCCGGCTCGGTCACTTCGGCGGCTCCTCGCTCGGATCTCTTTCAGCGTTTCGGCAGCGCGACGATCTGAACCTCTACCCGAGGAGATCGCAGTTGATCCTTGCCTTGAACATGCCAGAACTCAACCCAATAGCTGCCGGGGGCAAGCTCAGGGCTGAACATATAGAGCGTGTAGTCGAAGCTCAAGACGCCCCCGGGCTTAAGCTTCTGGACACAGCGCTTCACGGCCTCGGGAGGAGGCGGCGGGGTCGGCGGGGGAGTCAGGATGTGGTCCTCCGCGTCCGCGTCCTTGGTTCGATACACTTTGAGAGAGAGCACCGGAGAGCCCAGGGGGAATGTATTCACGTCCACCGACTCCTGCCCCACATTCTTGAGCAGGCCGGTAAGCTTGAGATCGTGCTGTGACGCCGCCCGTCTCACCTTGGCCTCAATGCCAGCCTGGAGGCCACCAACCGCCTTGGCCCATTGCGAAGCCCCACCGGTGGCTTGATTCGTCTGCGGTGGCAGAGGTTGGGTCGCGGGGGCCGCATCCTTGCCGCATCCCGACATCAAGAGAAGCAGGGCAGACAGGCAGGCCACGGAATATTCCCCGATGTGGGCGCTCACTCCGCACCTCCGGTTTCCTAGATTCCTGTCTTTACGCCCGCTTCTATCAGCTCGATTAACCGCGAGGCGTTCTCTCCGGAACGCAACTTTTCCCTAAGGAAGGGAAGTGCCACACGGCCGCAGATCACCACAGCATCGCCAGCTAACAACGACGCGCCACCGTCCCATCCTGCTTCCGGGGCGAAACGGAGGTCAACCAGGATCCTGGCGGCCTCCGGTGTCCCGATATCCGCCAGCCGATACAGAATGAGGTTCCTCGACTCGTAGTATGGGTTGACCCATTGCAGCCGGCCCTGGTCTTCCGGTTCAGCGTCCGATCTCTTTTGGCAGGCCCAGAAGAGCCGCTCCAGATCCTCAGGGGCATTGACCACCCCTAACCAGGTCCTCATTCGTTCGTTGACCAGACTCCAGTAGTCCTGGTACGACTTGTACTCCTGCGGGTCCAGCTCCAAAGTGACAATTGCCGCCAGGTAGTCATCGGCGCTCTGCACTGAGACACGGGCAGAGCCTTTCTTGTGCGTACTGGTGGCCACCTGCCAGTCGCGGTATCGGGTCCTCATCGGCGCCCACTGCCAGACGCCTAGCCCAACCAGCGCCGCCACCACGCCCAAGGCGATATAGAAGCCCACCAGGCTCTTGCCGTGCCTGACGGGTTCCAGCTTGCGCGTTGGCCTCGGCTCGACCGCCGGCATATCCTTGGTCGTGGCGGTGCCGTTGATAGGCTTCTCGGCGCTCATGTCCTCATTTTCCCCGCCCCCGCGCCGGGTGCAATAGCAGGGCCGGCCTACTTCCTATATTCGAGCTGACGTGACTTCTCTTTCAGGAAAACTGCGAGGGCGGCCCCCGCCGCCAGTTCGAACCGGTTACACTCGGCCCGCTGGCGTAACGCGGTTGTTAAATCTGAGGGGGGTATTAAACAGAGATTCAGAGAGTTCGAGAGCGAATTCTCGGGCATCGGGTGAAACCATGATGGTTTCGCCCGCACCCCGGGCGCTCTCTTTCGAACCAGAGATTTCGGCCTTTCCGGCGATGTCGGTAGCGCCCTCCGTAGAGAGGGATACGAAAAGGCCCCGGACTCTCGCCGCGGGGCTTTGCGTTAACGGATTCGACCGCCCTGGTCGGTAGTTTTTAAGTTGGCTCCCCATGTCGGCTCCGAACCAATGGCCTACTGGTTAACAGCGGGCACATGAATCTAATCCGGCATTGGCCGCGATCCATAGCCCTCGAGTCATCCGTCCGCCCGCAATCGCTGCCGGGAGCCGTTGACATTTCTTCGTTCCAGAGGGAGCGCATCAAATCCACTTGGGGCGCTATTGGGGCCGACTTGAGGGCCTCATAGGGCTTCCCTCGCCCAGTTCATGCTCAGTACCCGATTTTAGCACTGCCTTCGTCCTGGCAATCGTCGACCTCGTTCTGCTGCCGATGCTATCTAGACGATGAGGGGGTGGCATGATCCCAAGCGAACCACAAGATCAGCCGCGTCGTCCCACACGCATGGCACTCGCCCGCCGCTCACTTGAAATCACTCTCATACTTGATTATAAGCCCACTTGCCCGATAGGTGGTTGGTGGATAGCCGCGAGCATGCGTGGAGTCTAGATGGACCTAACCATTGGGGAGTGGCGACCAGGAGGGAGACTAACGTGGCACAAATGTTCGAGGACGAGAAGAAGTTTCCGGACAATTCATCGCGGGCGAACTTTGTATTCCTCGGGTACCCACACAAGCCACCGCTTGCCTTGGACGACTACCGATCAGTAACTCGGGAGCTTGAGCAAGAACTACCCATCCGACTCTGGTACTTCCTTGATGAAGTCACGACGCAGGAGATGATGCGCAAAGTGTGGCGAGCGATCCTACGAAGCAATCTCTGCTTCTTTGACATTTCAGGCGGCAACCCCAACGTGGCCCTTGAGTTGGGCATGGCGGTGGCGATTAACAAGCCGTGCCTGACGCTGCTAAAGACCGGCGAAGCAAATCCGCTCGGCGACGCAGATATGAGTTATGCCGAGCGAGCGGAGTATCAATCCCGCGAGACGCTCAAGACGAAGCTTCGCGAACTGTTACGGACAAAATGCGCCGCGATGAGGATTCTCAACGAGGTCTCCTATCAGATTCAGAGCGCCCAGTTCCCTTATGCCCGAGACGAAATTGAGAGGCGCCTTGCACAAGCAGTGTCTCAGGTATTCTTGGCTAAGCGCACAACTCGCGCAGCAATGGCAAAGGTGTTCGGGTCAGATGAGGCGGCCGGCACAGTCTTGAACGCTTTTCGTGAACGAGGAGTATTCAAGCTTGAAGGCCAACGAAGAGCGGCGAAATGGCTCCTCGGAGATTCATGGGTTCATCACGATCATGAGGTCGTCGGGGCGTGAGCGAGAACACCGGGGGACACCGTGGGGCGATCAGGCATTAGAATCGCTGCAGGCTTGACGAGGGCGGTCATATAGCGAGAATCCAGTTGCTTCGCACGACCAGAGGATTGAAGGACGCGTAAATGACGAGAGTAGTACTAAATGTTCAGAAGCTCCAATATGTCCGGGCATGGGAATATGTTAGCCGACTTGTCGAAGTGCGTGATCGCAAATACACCGTGGACGGGAAGGACGTCTGGGACTTTGCTGAAGTGGGCACAGGCACCACATGCGTCATGGCATCGCTGGGATCTCCAGAGGAACCCGAGTTCTGTGTTAACCCCTTAGCAGACATCTACACAGCGATAGACGCAATGCACCGTAGCGCTGTGACACTACTCTTGCGTCAGCCCTGTTGGAGGCAATCCAGGCCACCCAAAAGTTACATGTCCATCTATCCGGCATGGTTCCAAGTGACCACGAATGCCCAGCATGATAAGGACTTGCAGAGAGATTTGAGCGACCTCTTTGCGGCAGGCAATGGCTTATGTGGGCATCCTAGCTCAGACAAGCCTCTGGCGGTAACATACGGGGGATTCCTAATCCCTAAGGGGCAGGACTCCCAAGAGACCTTCTTGGTTGACATCGTCGCTGTAATTCGTTTCTTCCGGGCATTGACCAAGCTATGGCGCGATGTGCTCAGAGCGAGAGGAATGGACCCTATCGAGAATCCCGAGCAACATGAACACTTGGTTGATGTCGAGTAGCACTAAGCGCGGCCTGCGTCGTCTCCGAAAACATCCTCATTTCTCGTTGGGGCGCTATTAGGGTGGACTCGAGGGCCTCGGAGGGCTTCCTACGCCCAGTGTCCGCTCCTTCCCGGAAGACGAAACACTCATATTGGGTTGGTCTTTCGGTCCTGACAAGCGATGCCATCCCACTTGACAACGTAAGCCCAGCTAGCGCCAGCTCCTTGACTATATGTGGGGTTGTAAGCCTTTGGCTGTGTATAGTAGATTCCAGCGTCTCGCTCTATCGCGTAGAGCGCCATGCCCAAAGTGATTGGCTTGGGGCCGAACGGAGCAAGAGTCAATCCGTTAGCCCGTGATTCCCATTGCTCTCGCAGTACATGATATGTTCTGTCTGCGTCCCATGTAGCGATCATTTCAATATCCTCACGGCGAATCGCACTATCTGCACCACCTGTAGCTTCATAGAGCGTCTTCCAGCATCTTCGCGAGAAAGCTCCGTCGGGAGGAAAGGGCATGATTACCTTAGTTGAGCCAGCATCTCTATCATAGATCTCCTTCATAAGTGACGATATGCGCAACATTTCAAATCCTACACTCAAGACCAGAGTGTTCCCCTTGGGTTGCAGTTGTGGGGCAAACCCAGGCAGATGATCAGGCGTCATGGGATCCTCAGCTAGATGCCCTGAAGCATATCCACCTGGAGCGCTCTCGGTATAAGTGACCACCATACCTCGCACTGCCTGGTCTGCCAGCAGCCTCTTCAGATAGAAACAGAAGAACCGCTTAGGAAAACAGGAGATGTCAAGAACAACCACATTGCTGCGGATAGACTGTAGCAGTTCCGCCGTGGAGGCCAGCAAATCGTCTTCTGTTGCCAATAACTTGGCGTGCGAGATCTTGACATCCGGCCGAAACCTTCTGCTTTCCTGCTCCTTCGAAGCGATGCGTGGAGCTCTTGCTTGGCTGTAGTCGGGAGTTGCATCAATCGGGTCATCAACACACACCAACTGTAGTGAAACGCAATCCGATGCAGGGCCGCACAGCAACTGTGGAACGTGGCAGCAACGGTCTTCGAAAGAAAGACACCCTATAACATCATAGGGAGTTTGTCGAAGGAATACGGAGCCAATGTCTTTGAGCTGTCCCCATGGCATTCGCACTGTAACACCTCACTCGAAGAGCCGCAGCTGTCTGGCATCATCTTCCTGAAGCGGTCGGACCTGAGACGCGGGCCTCCTGGCTCCACCAAACGTGATCTTGGCATTACAGAAGATCCAGTCGTGAAGCTCGTCGACCGATACGTATCTTGGCTCTTTGATGCGCTTGTATGGAATATTGAAATACGCGCATAATAGTGGATGCAAGAAGAACTTCCGTCTACGGGCAGATTCCTGCAGTTTGGATGTGTGTGCGCGCTCCTCGAAAATGGCCCAATTTACCCCATCCTCAAGAAAGCGGAGTGCCCGAACGCCCTTCTCTGAAACGCGAAGATCAGACTCGCGAAGCGAGAACCCTGTGAACCCTGGATTGGATATTGCCAGATCGGACTTCAGGTAGTTGCAGACGGCGGGTCCGATCCGACTTAGGAATGCATACCGCATGCTTCCGCCGGTGTTCTCATTCCGGTCACGGTTGAACCACTTCTCCGATGCCATGGCTATGCCACTTGTCTGCACGAGAGGGCTGATGGGGCGCGACTCTACGGGGTGCTCTCCACGCCGGCATGCCACATCCCACATTTCCCCAAGCAGCAACAGGAGCGCACTAATGTTTCCCCCCGATAGGTACAGCGTAGGCTCCCATCCGAAATACTTCTTCTTCTGGTTTGCCATAGAGGCCAACTGGAGCAGCGCGACGTCTACACGCTCCTTCTTCCATGACCATCGCAGCCAGGGGCGCGAATCAATGTTCTTCTCAATCCTCTTGCGTGGCTCCCCGCGAGCGACACGCTGCAGAACCCACGCGCCAGCAAGCCGCAGTTCCACACCAGAACTGTCACGATCTACTAACTTAGCTAGACGTCGGCGGATCACTTCCGGAACGCCCTTGAGTGCGAGTGTATCACGACGCTTGATTACGGAGAAGTAGTGTGTCGCCTCGACGTCGCGACTCCACCCCCCCAGGATGCTGCTAACTTGATTCTGCTGCAGATTAGAGTATCCCTTAGCCTGCAGTCGCTTGTACGTGACGTCAAGAGCGAACTTCGGAAATAGCCATCTGCGCCCATCTTCGTCCCGCATCAGCAAGTCGGTCAGATTTATCAGCGAGTAGTCACGGTGTTCTTCAATTCGTGATTCCGCCCCCCAAATTCGCAATTCCCTGCCCCAATCGTGAGTGCGCGCGCCCAGTTTGTGGAATACGTACGGGTCCCGAGCCTTGATCAGAGTGTTAACAACTCGCTGTAAAGCCGTGCCATGCACAGCGTTGAGTTCGGAGAGCACTTCATACTGATCGAGAACCACAAAGAGCCTCAGCTCCTTCGATGAGATATGTGCCAGCAGCGCCCCCATCTCGCTAAGAGGGTGTTCTGGCGACTCCTTGGAAGCCCAGATGCTCCTTGGTATCTTGTCAATATCAGTGTTCAGGAACTGCCGCCAGGTATCAAGACGCCCCAAAGCAGTTCTGAGCAGCGCGCGCAAGGTCCTTGCCTGACGATAGTAGTCATACCATCGCCCCCAGCCTCTGAACAGCTTGACCAGCTTCTGCTCATTCCGAAGAAGTCTGGGGGGAATCCCCATCCAGGCACACATCGCAGCGCTATCCGCTTGCTGCAGGAACTGAATCCCTGTCAGAAATTCACGGAAGAGGAAGTGAGTCAAGAAGTCAGCGGCACACATGGCGTCCAGACTAGGATCAGCCTGTCCTGACATTGCACGCGATACAGACCTACGTCCAAACGTATGGAACGCCGTTCGGACTAGGTTAATGGAAATACCCATATACGGTGGGCAAGTCCTGAGCGCCTTAGGTGGGGATTCTGCGCCAGTGAACCACTCCGAAAGAACCTTTGTCCTTATCAAATTCAGGATCATTGACTTGCCGCAGCCTTGAGGCCCGATAAGGATAACATTGCTCGGCTTGAATGCCTGCAGTGTCTCGCCAACCAGGATCTCTTCGCTAAACATTCGCCTGTACCGCCCCGGAGTTTCGATCAATTCGCTCACCAATGGGTCGTGAAACGGATTCCCAAGTCTGTGCTCCTCCATAGAAGCGCCTGCTGGGCCAAGATTCGGCTCTTTGGCAGAGCTGTTGTTGGAGGCAGGCAAAGCACTTGTGGTCTTGTTCATCTTAGGCCTCTTGATGTTCCAGGCGACGGAACAATGGATTCCACTGTGGCGCGATCCTGTGAAGGATATGAATGGAGTTGTTTGGTGCATTGTGAGCTGTTACAAGGATGGCGCCAGCCCCTCCATGGCCAAAGGGATCTGAAGCCGCCGGACTGGACTTGTGCGCCTTCCTGCGCACTCTGTCCCACGATGACAGGATGAGAGCACGAAGGGGCGCAAAGTCCTTGTGTTCTGGCAAGACAGGTCTTGCTCGCACGGTGGCAGTCTTGGGGATAATGATAACAGGCCTGATGTCGATACCAGGCAATGCATTACGCAGTCTCACATACCCATCTTCCATTGCGATCAACGGAGAGAAGAGAACGCGCTGCTTAGAAGTGATTGTTGCCCGCACCGTTTTGAGGACATCTCTGCATTGCTGCCCACAGCCAACGAAATCTTCAAGAACGATGGCTCCTAAGTCAGTCTTGCGCGTAAATCTCGTCACCATTTCCCGAGCAACCGTGGCAACCTCGGTAAGCTGGCGCCCTCTCCGAAGACAACTCAAGGAATTCACGCGCTCAAAGGTGTTATAGTCGAAACTGTTGGTCACGTAGAACAGCCGGTATCTACAAACAAGCCGCACTGTCTTGCGTGCGTAATCAGGTGACAGCAGGTCTGATGTGGTGCATGTGCCATTCCAGACCCACGGCGATATTACACTCCTGAATACGTCGCGATATAAAGACGCGATTTGAGAGATGTCTACGAACGTCATGTGTCTAAGTACGGAGAACAGGATCTTCTTCTCTGCATCACTGGCAACATTGTTAAGCCATGCCAGGAGGCGCGAGAAGAACGGCGGGCCTTCGGATCTGAATGGCATATAGTCCTCGAAGCGAAGGTCGGCATGATACTCTAGTTCTTTGAGTTCCTCCAGGAAGGAGGGCTCGCTGGAAGGCTCAAAGCTATCACTCGTCCATCCACTGATCAGCTTCTCAAGTTCTGCTCGTGCGTTGGCCATGACGTCGTCCCTACGTGCGATTCTTGCGCGCAATGAAAACTCGCTCAACTATCCGCGCCTTGCGGTGTCCGTTCGAGTCACTCAGCGCGTTGAAGTACCTGAAGCCGCTAGGGACGGTGTGTGCAAAGATATTGCATACCCTTAGGCCGATGTTGGCATTTCCTCGAAGCATCGATGACAGGAGCTCTCCCGTCCGAAACGACCGCACGGTCCGAGGGCTTCTGGCCATCTTCCTGCGCACATCACCCGCTATGCATATGAGCACACCTCCAGGGCGGAGCATTCGTGCCAGCTCGAAGAAGATCTTAGACATATGCTCTCTATAGGCTGAGATGCTCCCTGTCTGAATGTATCGTCCTCGGATCTGTTTGTGGTCATATCCCAAGAGCCATAGTCTAAGCCAGTTGTCCTTTGCATATGTCTGCGCATTCAAATATGGTGGTGACGTCAGAATCACATCCACTTTTCCGCGGAGACGCGGGAGCAGGGAGTAGACGTCGCTGGCAGAGCCCTGAACGACGTGCCCCTTGACTGGGGGTGGCATGCCATCGGACAGTGCGCGAGCAATCTTCTTTGCTATGCAATCCCTGACATCTCGGACTGGCCTGCGAAGGCCATGACTGCGCGAGTACTTCCGTACGTATCGGGCGGACATCGAGAATGCATGCGCGCAGGGGAGCGATAGCGAATATGAAGCGTGACCGTGGAGGATGCCTAATAGGCACGCCAATGCGAAACATGCGTTGCTCCGGAGATGGGGATCGCTCGATGATGCGTCACGGACCAAGGCGTCCCGAACGGAAAGCATGCGCCCGAGAGTAACCTTGTGATAGAACACCTTGACATCTGATGGTACCGAGTCAACCGCTCGTTCCCTCTGTCTAAGCGAACGCACATAGTCAATTGCGCCCTCGGCGTTCACTGCAAGCATCTTAGCCTGCGAACAGATCACCGCCTCAGGTGCAACGTCAATACCGTACGCGCTCATGCCCAGTAACCTTGCGGCCAGCAGTGATGTCCCTTTGCCGCAAAAGGGATCTAGGATCACAGGCTTGTCTGGGGCATAATCCTTAAGAAGATCGACCGCAACCGTGAGGGGAAACGACCCGGTACGCGACATTATTGACTGCAGGGGGTGCCGTCCGAGTAGTTGCAGGTGTTCCGATCGCTTCATGCCGGCCTCGAAGTGGCGCCATTACCGCAATGAGCGAATATTAGTTCCAGCCGCAGCATTGTCAACGTGCACGAAGGGCGCGTGCTAACATGCCCGCAGGGCGTGGGGCAAACACCTCCAGAGCCGGTGGGCGGCAACCTCATGCCCCGTGTGGCCAGGCCAATGATTGGGCTTTGATCCCAAAGCATGACTGTGGCCTTGACCCCCAAAGGTCAAAGCATATCATTCTTCACCAGTTGGTCTTGCGCCGGCGATACCATACTAGCCCTTCGCGTGATCTCAAGACCGGCGCCGGGGAGGAATGGCCTTGAAGTTCTCCTGCGGCAAGTGCGAAAGACTCTTCCCAGAAGAAGCCTTGGTGGCAGATCCCCAAGGAGGCCCCGACATATGCCCGGCCTGTCTGTCACGCGTTGCTGACAGGCAGAATCCCGTTGGTCCTGCAGTCCGCAAAGGCGAAAGCGGAGCCCTCGGTACAGCTCGAACACCAAGTGTGCAGGTGCGTGTCGGCGTTACGCCTCAGTTTGTCGGACAAGGACAATCGATAGCAGTTGCTGGGTATTCGCTTGCCGATCCGCTCATCTACGTTGCCGATTGCACAATCAACTCGCACTTCGATGCCAGCTTGTTGTGTTTGAGAAGGCGCATTGATCCGCCGCAACCCGAGCCCCCTAAGTCACTCGGCTACTGGCCGCAGCTCGGCGAACTGAAGCCCTATCAAGTCGGGATATATCTTGAATGGCTTGCTGGCGGCCGAAACGATCCGAATGTGGATATCGGATATGTGTTTCTCTACTTCTATGGGCTTGAGCGGCGCAGTGTGGTTGACGGCCAGGACATTGTTGCCATTGGATACGAACTTCTCCGGCTACTGAACACGTATGGTGCTTCAAGGTCCTTCCGGGACTACGCCACTAGCCTACTTATCCACCTAGTACTGACCAATCGTCTCAGACCGACCACCAAGCTGATATCGAAGCTCCTTGACCATCAGGACAACCACATTAGCAGTCAACTACTAGCAATGCTTCTAGGCCATCTTGCGAGGGAACGGAAAGGACTTCCAACCGACTGGGCCTTGCACTTGGCTAAGCAGGATGAGCGGGCCGTAAGGAGCGTAGTAGCCGCCACCGTGCCAACAGAACTCATGAAGCTTTTCGGCAAGAAATATGAGAAGGAGTATGGAGATGGGCTGGTCCCACAGCTTAGCGGGGGCACAACCAGCGTCGAATACCGACCGGCGTCACCGACACTACTCCCAATAATGTGGACTGGCAAGAGGATACTTGCCGAGGAGTGGCCGACGATTATTGGATGGAGGCACCAGTTTTCAGGAGTTGTCGGCTGCTACAATGAGTGCATTGAAGAACTGAGATCGTATGCAAGGAAGACCAAGACCAGCGGGAAAGACTCGCCACTATCCTACGAAGCTTTGCCCGCGGCATTGCGGACTGAAACGAAGCACCCTCTGCAAGACGCATGGGATGCCCTCATTGCAGAGTTTGCCCCGGAGAAAGGCCCCATTCTGCTTCCGATATCGCGTCTTGCCCAGGCCAGAGGCATCGCAAAACGTCCGAAGCTGACGGCTAGTCAGGCTTCCTCCTTGGCAGAACTCGCCGAAGCACTGGGAAGCGCATTGGAGCCAGATCCTCGATATACGAGAAAGGCCTACACCTGGAATCAGAATGTAGCAGTACTTAGACTTCCAGATAGACCTCTAGTTCCCAATGGGCAGAACTATGCGGCGGCAACCATGGTCTTGCGATTGGCACTCGAAATAGCGTCCGCGGATGACACGGTTGATAATAATGAGCGCCAAGCGATAGCCTCCTTCCTTGCAGAACGTTTCTCTCTTTGTCGTAATGATTGCCTACGACTGGAAGCCTTGATCGCATTGAATGTTGAGGAAGAGTCGTTGCTCGCTGGGCTAAAGAAGAACCTGGCCAGCTTCGCCGCAGAGCAACGAGAAGCAGTCGCTCGTTTCCTGGTGGAAATCGCTGCCGTTTCGGGTGGTGTAGTGAGTGCAGAAATCAAGGCCCTGGAGCGAACGTTCGCCGTCTTGGGTCTGCCGCGTCCACTCGTGATGACGTATCTCCAGGAAATGGGACTGGTCGGTGGTGATACCCCAGTTCTCGCTCAGCGCGCGACATCGGATTCTGGTGGAGAGCGCATCCCGTCGAGACCACTGGTACTAGACCTGGAGAAGATTCGCCAGAAGCGCCAGGAAAGCGAGGAAGCGGCAAGGATGCTAGTTTCGGTTATGACGGCCACGGCCGTTGCAGAGGAGGAGCCGGAGGAAGTCTCGAGCCCCGCCAGAGTCAGTACTGTCGTGGAGCCCGAATCGCGAGATGGGGACACGCTCCATCAACTGGAGGCTTCCTTGCGTGCAGTCTTGTCTGAAGTAGTCGAAAGGCCAACGTGGCCCCGTGTCGAATTGGATGAGATTGTCAGGAAGCACGGGTTCATGCGCGCCGCAGCTATCGACAGGCTCAATGAGTGGTCGGACGAGCAGTTTGGTGATTTCCTGCTCCAAGACGGAGACCCTGTGGTCGTGAGCCAGGACATCGCCAGGAAGATCAGGGGGAACTCATGATCATCAAACCACGCGAGAAGACGGCCATTCTGCAGAGCCTCGCTGCTGGCGTTGTGCCGAAGATTGGTCTCCATCTGATCCAGGTCGGCAGGAAACGGGAACTTGAGGCCCTGATTGCCAATCTCATGGCCATCGAGGATGGTGGCGCAGCGTTCAGGTTTGTGGTGGGCCCTTTCGGAAGCGGGAAGACCTTCTTCCTAAACTTAGTCCGCACGGTTGCCATCGAGCGGAAGTTCGTAGTGCTGCAGGCAGACATTACTTTGGAGCGCCGGCTGCACAGTACGGGCGGACATGCCCGCGCTTTGTACACGGAGCTAATCCAGAACATGTCCACGAAGGCCAAACCAGAAGGCGGGGCGATGCCTGGCCTTGTCGAGCGCTTCATTTCCGACATTCATCGGGAAATGGGCGCGAGCTCAGATGCCGCCGCACTGGAGAAGGAGATCGGTAAGCGCCTGCAGCCGCTTCTGGATATGACTCACGGGTCGAACTTTGTTCGAGTGTTGGCGCGCTATGTTGAGGGATTTGCTTCTCGAAATGACACCCTTACCAACGCCGCTGTGCGATGGCTGCGCGCCGAGTACACGACCAAGACCGAGGCGCGAGGGGATCTCGGCGTCCGCGACATTGTTGAGGACGCACATCTATTTGACATGCTCAAGCTGTGGGCGAGCTTCATCCGCATCGTAGGATATAAGGGCCTTTTCGTGAACATCGATGAGATGGTGGTCCTGTCTGAACGACTCAACAATGCGGCTTCTCGCGACAAGAACTACGAGGTAATCCTGCAGATGCTTAACGCCTGTTTGCAGGGCAATGTCTGTGGGCTGGGGTGTTGTCTTGCAGGCACGGACTCTTTTCTGTCAGACAGGCGGCGAGGCCTCTTCAGCTACGAAGCGCTGGCAACCCGCCTCGCGGACAATCCGTTTGCGACCGCAGGGGCGGCTGACATGAAAGGCCCGGTAATCAAGCTTGATCCTCTTACTCGGGAAGATCTGTTCGTGCTCCTCGAGAGAATTGCCCGAGTTCATGCCGGCAGTGACGAGGCTAAACCCTTGGTAGATCACGATGGCATTATGAAGTGCATGACCTTTTGCGAAAAACGCCTGGGGGCACAGCACTTCTTGACCCCACGGGACACGGTCAAGCAGGTTGTCGGGCTTCTCAACGTCATGGAGCAGAATCCAGGAAGGAGTCTGGAATCATTCCTGCAGATCGATGAGCCACCGGCTGCGCCTCAGCAGCCCGCAAAGCTGGATGGTCCTCAAGACACTGACTCGTTGGCCAAGTTCAAGCTCTAGCCTATGGCTACCGCCTTCGAAAGGCTGCACCCTCACATTCAACACGTCCTATGGGACATGAAGTGGGAGACGCTACGCGATCTGCAGGCCAAGGCCATCGATGCATGGCTTGAGAGGAAGAACGATATCATTCTCATGGCCAATACCGCCTCAGGCAAGACCGAAGCTGCCTTCCTGCCTATCCTATCGACATTGGCACCTGACCAGGGCGCCGGTTCCATCAGGGCCATGTACGTCGGTCCACTCAAGGCGTTGATCAACGACCAATTCAGACGCCTGGAGGATTTGTGCAAGCGCGCCGAGATTCCGGTGCATCGCTGGCACGGCGATGTCGCTGCCGGAGATAAGAAAGCACTCCTGGAGGCTCCTTCGGGTGTGCTATTGATCACCCCTGAGTCACTGGAATCATTACTCGTGCGTCATGGCCGTGATGCTCAGCGGCTTTTTGCGCGCTTGGAAGCTGTTGTTATTGACGAGTTGCACGTGTTTCTTGACAGTGAGCGAGGACGACAGCTCTCAAGCCTATTGGCGAGGGTTGATGAGGCCAGAGGAGGCCTTCGCACGAGGCGTGTGGCCCTGTCGGCAACCATCGGAGACCTCCGCATTGCACAGGAATGGATTACTGATGGGGATCCGGCCCAATCAGTGATCATACAATCGAACGCATCTCGCGACGTGGAACTGATGCTGAAAACGTTCATCTCCGAGCCGGCTACCGCGAGCATGAAAGTCGAAGCTGGCAGCGACATGCCGTCGGAGATGGCACCCGTAGCCGATAATGAAGGTGACGGCCTGCTATCCATCGCCGAACACATCATGAATCACTTCTCAGGCAGTACAAACCTTGTCTTCTTCAACCGAAAGATGGAAATAGAAATTTGTGCCGACTTCCTGAGGCGCCTTTGCGAGAGATCACACAAGCCCAACGAATTCCTGGTGCACCATGGCTCTCTAAGCAAAGACCTTAGGCTCTACGCGGAGAGGGAGTTACAGTCGGGCCGCCCGTGCACAGCACTCTGCAGCAGCACACTGGAACTTGGCATTGACGTGGGCTACGTAGACACTGTCGGTCAAGTCGGGCCGCCACACTCGGTGAGTGCGCTGAAGCAGCGGTTGGGACGCAGTGGGCGCGTGTCGGGCCGGCCCTCCCGGCTATGGATGTACGTTTCCGTTGAACGTCAGTGCCCTTCTGCTCCACTTCCGGACCGGCTGTACCTGCCGCTCTTGCAGGGAATTGCCTTAGTCGAACTCATGCTGGATAAGTGGGTCGAACCTCCCACAGTTCATGGCTCGGACTTGAGCACCCTCATCCAGCAGATTCTGGCAACGATAGCACAGAAAGGCGGGGCCCCTGCGACCAGGCTATACGAGGCCATCAATAGGTCCTATGCGTTCAGTAAGATAGGCCAGGAGGCGTTTGCCCAGGTACTCAGAGATATCGGTGCTGCCGACCTGATCGAGCAGGTGGCTGATGGCGACCTGATTCTGGGCATCGCCGGTGAGAGGCTAACAAGCCACTATGACTTCTACGCAGCATTCGAGTCTCCGGAATCATATGAGGTGCAGCACGCAGGTCGTGCAGTTGGCAGCATTGAAGCCGTAGAAGGATCATATGAGCCCGGACAGTATCTCCTGCTCGCTGGCAAGCGCTGGCGGATTCTGGAAGTCGATGAGAAGCGCAAGGTCATAGTCGTAGAGCGAGCGCACGGCAAGGGGGCTGTCCGTTGGTCCGGAGGAGGCGGGCATGTCCATCGGCGCATTCGCGAGAAGATGCTTGAACTCCTGACATCGGAAAGCATTCCTCGCTGGCTAGAGCCCAACTCGATTGAGGTGCTGTGCTCCGCCCGGGAAGCCGCTAAGGCCTTTGCCTTGGCCAATACACGAATGGGGGTGGAAGGTGATCTTCTTCATCTCTTTACGTGGACAGGCTCTCGTGGGCAAACAGTCCTGAAGCTTGCCCTGTCTCTTGCTGGCCTTGATGGGGTGCTGGACTTTGGCGCTGGTCTCACGATCCCATCGAGAGCCACCAGTGAGGACCAAGTGCGGAGAGCACTCCGCGACTTCGTCGCCTCCGAGCCGAACGCCGATCAGATGGTGTTAGCGGCATTCAGGAATGCACTGCCAAAGTCCGGCAAGCACGGTGAGTATCTTTCAGGACCACTGCGTGCAAGCACTTACGCATCAGCCAACCTCGATGTGAAGGAGGCAATGACCGCCGCACGCGCCATCCTGGCAACGTAGTCATTCATGTCCCGACTGCGCAATCGCGTGGTCGGCATCGTCTCCGCAAGCATCCTCATTTCCTGTTGGGGCCACGGCCCGTCCACCATCGAAGACTTAGGTTCCGAGCCAGCTGGTTTGTGGCAGTGTGCGGTAACACCATATTGATCCCGAGGCTATCGACACAGCCGGACGCAAGTAGTTCGTCAACGGCCTTGGCCTCTGCACTATTCAGACATGCACATGCCTGCTATGATTTGGGTCTCTTCGTGGGCGGGAAAGGGAGACCTGATGAAGCCAGACCATCGCTTTCAAGATCTGCCGAAGGCTTTCTGGGCCAACGTCAGGGCCATCAGCCAAGTCGTCGGCTATACGGCGAGCGGCAAGTCCAAAGGCAGGATTAAGATTCCCGATCTTGCCGAGATGTGTGCGGCACTGAGCGATACGGGTCTTGAATGCACGCACATAGTGAAGAACTGCCAGCCCACACCGATTGGCAAGCTTCTCCACGACTACTTCCACTACCGCGCGGAGACGCTCAACAGCTATGTTGAGCCGCGGCTGATGGATGCAAATCGGGCGCGGGACACGTTTCAGAAGCTACGCGCCGAGTTGAACCCGGGATGTCCGTTGCCGATGAACAAGCAGAAGGGTGCCAAGAAGGCCTCCGCGTTCCTCACCGGCATCGTAAACATGCTGATAGAGACTAATGCCGCCGGCCTGCCGTGCGACTTTGAGCCGCGCAAGTTGACCACCGTCACCCGAAACGGAGAACTGCTGCGGACGTTTGCCAGATGGGTTGACGGCGCATTCCCCTCCACCGTCAATCCCGTGGCAGTCTGGGAGATCAAGGAATACTACTACACCACCACCTTTGGGTCTCGCGTTGCGGACGGGGTCTACGAATCCCTCCTGGACGGCATGGAAATCGAGGAGCTTCGGGAACATGAGGGCATCGACATCAAGCATTATCTGATCGTCGACGCCCACTACACATGGTGGGAGTGTGGCCGGTCATACCTCTGCCGCTTGATGGACATGTTGCACATGGGTTACGTTGATGAGATTCTGTTCGGGTACGAGACTGTAGAGCGGCTACCGGAAATAGTCAAGGAGTGGGTGGTCGCTGCACAAGCCAGGCAGGATCAGTAAGTCAGCAGCAACCTGTCAGCCACAACCTCGTTCTCGAGGCTTTGGCCCTCCATCTGAAACCTCTTCAACATGCAGCGGCCCGTGGTGACAAGCACTTCTTCCTCAAATAGACCCTCAGGTATCGGCAGATCGCAGAGTTTCCTCCCGGAGCCCTTGGTGCCGTCAATGCTGAGGGCCACGTAGACCCCTCGGGACTTGCAGCCTGCGATGACTTCGAACAGGTGTCTCAGATCGAAGGACTGGGCGCCGTAGAGAATCGTTTGACTATGGCTGTAGGGAGGATCGCAGTAGACCATGTCGCCGCTTTGTGCGCGGGACATTGCTTCCTGGTAGTCCATCCGCTCGAACTGCGCACCGGCAACGCGCTCATGCCACAGGTCTACCCTCTGAGCGAACTTCTCAGGTGAGATCGGTTCGTGCACACCGCATGGCGTGGAAATGTGCCCATCTGCCTGCCGAAAGCGGACAACCCCGCCATAGCAGGAACGACTTAGAAACAGCAGGTCCGCGCCGTTGGGCCTAGCGTTATAGGCAGCCTTGACCTGTTCGTAGGCCGCTTCCTTGGAGGACTTGGCCATGCCCCGCCATCTCTCGGCATACCATGCTTTGAGTTCCTCGGGGCGGTTCTTCAATGTTGCCCATATCTCCATCAATGGGGCAAAGGCGTCAGAGCCAAGACCGTTCTCTGGCCTCAATGTTGCGAGAACGGCCCCGGTTCCGAGGAAGGGTTCATAGTACTTACCGAAGTTCGCAGGAAAGAAGGACACTATCTCGTGGGCGAATCTCTGTTTGTTGCCTACCCACTTGAGCAACTGAGACTTGAAGGGCACTACCATATGCCCAGGCCTACCGAACATGGTCATCTGTGCCACTTCGGCTGAATCGGTCCGTGTGCGCACGCCCTCTCCTCTCACGCTGATCCTACTCGCGTTCCGAGCGTTGTTCAACTGGTCTTTCGCGCCCTGGCCTGGAACCGGGAGGTATGTGCGGAGGAGCGTACTACCACGCATTATCATGCTCTTCGGTCTCAAGCATAACGATGGTACGGCAGGATCGATGGCTTGAGCGGTTCACACGTACTCAAACCCCAGCTTCACCATTAGCCCATACATGTGGAAACCGAACTCCGTCCTCCCCGTGGAATAGTAGGTAGCATCGGCTGGCCGGAAACTGTCGAGATTCGGCGGATACGGGATGATCGCCGGCGAATAGGCTGGGATCACGCCCTTGGCTGGCGGTGCGATGTCCAGGATCATCGTTCCGTAGCGGAACCAGAAGTAGGTCTCGTCATACAGCGGGATTCCCGCTGGCTGGCCCGCCTGATAGGCGTAGTCGACACCATTCAACCGCACGGTGACGGTGAACTCGCCTTGTGTCTTGGTCCACCGCTTGGCGATGTAGACGGGCATCTTGGCTGCCACGATGTCAGGCGCGTAGTTGGGCAGCGGCGCAGCCGCTGCGAAGGCCCCCGCATCGCTCCACTCGATACCGTATGACAGGCTCCCAGAGAGGCTGTAGCTCTGCAGCAGAAATGATGGGCCTGAACACGCACTGGAGAGCCTGGACGTGCGTGGCGCCGCGTTCCAGCTTGACTTGGCATTGGCCCATGCAGTGCTCCAGGCCGCACCGAATCCGTAGCCGGAACGACGGTATAGCAGTCCGGAGAGGTCCATGCAGCTACCCACCGGTCGGAGCCACAGCAGATTGGCCACGGCGTCGCGAACCTCGTTGACGTGGACCGCCTTGATCTTTGTCGCAGGGGTGCCGGTATACGACTCCTCTCTCTTGCCCACCAGCACCGGATCGGTCCAGTCGCTCTGGCCGATGAACCGTGACAAGAACCCTTCTTTGCCCAGGCCAACCTGCCACGCCAGTCCAGTGTCAGGATCGTAGTAGTAACTGAGCAGTGTCTCGACGGCCTGGCGCAGCGCACGCATGTTCTCGACAAGGATCTTCTCGTCCTTGGCCACGAGGGCGAGCGGCGAGATGGCCAGTCCATAGGTGGGGTTGGCTGCAAGGATTCGCTCGTTCACCGCCTCGACAAGCTGGTTCCAGCCACATAGCCGCTCAGCGTCGGCGTAGATCACCGTCTCCTGGGCGACGGCAGGCCAGCCGGTGAAGCCCATGGTCGCGCCTACTGGTAGACGATCTCGGACGTTTCCCCGCCGCCGCCCCCACCGCCGGCCGGGAATCGCACGAGCGCCCACCCCTCGCCGGGGCTGTTCTCGGCCCACAGTATGGCCGCGGTGCCGTCCTTGGAGCTACGCAGGCTCTCCGGGCCGTCGCCCACGTCGGCGAACTTGTCCACGTCCTCCCCTTCCTCGGGCTCGGCAATGATGAGCCTTACCGGGGTGATGCCTACAGCCAGCGCCCGGGCAAGCTTCCCGCCCTTCACCGGTTCCATGAGGACTACGAAGCGTCCCTTGTGGACGTCGGCTGCCGGCGTCACGCCGATCAGTGCCGGCCGGTTCTTGAACTCGTCGAGGTTGTCGGAGGGGCCGAAGATCGGACCATCGACGCCCAGGATCTCGAAGCGCTCCCGGTCTGCCCCGCTGTCGTTCCGGACCAACACCACACCGCCAGGCAGCGGAGCGGCCTTCGCGGTCGACGTCTGGTCTCTCTGCCGACGCTTGAAGTCCACCGCGGCGTCGATGAAGGCGTTATAGGCCCCGGCCGGGATGCGCAGGCTCTCGCCCGGAGCGACCTTGCGGAGCGCATCCCCGGCCACGGCTCAGGCCCCAATGCCCAAGAGCGAGAAGTCCCCGTCCTCGTAGACCTTCTCGACGTAGACGGCGACCGGCTTCTTGATGAGGGTCTTGGCCAGCGCGTCCTCGGCATCGGCGTACCGGACCCACATGTACTCCCAGCCCTTCTTCGAGATCCCACCGATGCCGCCCACGGTGATGCCGGCGCGGTTGGGGCTCGAGGCGAACTTGAAGCTGATCTCCCACTTCTCGGTGCCGCGCTTCGAGCCAGAGGCGCCCAGGAACAGGCACTCCCCGGGCTGGAAGCCGCGGAAGGCGGCCTGGTTCACCCGGCCGGTCAGCATGAAGAGAATGCCCTTGTACGGGTTCGTGACCACGCTGTCGGCCAGGTAGTGGGTCTCGGAGAAGCTGTAGACAGGCAGGGTGATGTCCACACCCTCGACCGCGTCGGCCGTGACGCCGATGGCCCCCTTGAAGTCCGGAGCGTTGACGCCGTACCGGTTCACCGTGGCCAGGCTCTGGGTGATGTGCTGGTTGCCGCCGCCGGTATCGAAGCTGAAGACCGGCTCGTCTCCGGGGCTGCCGGCCTCAGGGCTCTCGTAGCGGACTGCGACCGTCCAAGTGTGCAGGTTGATGCGTGCGGTGATCTCGATGGATTTCCGGGGCAGGCCGGCGTAGGTCGTGGGCGTCCCCACCGTGGCCACGGCCTTGACCTCATCCTCGTCGGCCGCGTCCCGGACCACGAAGGAAATCTCGGCCGAGGACTTCTCGGCCATGGTCTCGGTGCGTCCCGAGAAGAGTTCCTCGATCACCGCGGGCATCAGTCGAACTCCTGCCCGTTATCGGCCATGCGGTCGACGATCTTCTTGGTGTTCTTGGCGGTCTCTTCGGCCGCCTTGGCAGTGCGTTCCTCCACCAGGCTGGGGCCCACGGCCAAGCCCCTAGCTGCTTCGGCGCTGAACGTGCCCACGACCTCGATCTTCGAGATCCGTTCCACGGCCGGCAGAATCTCGTCCTGGAACTTCTCGCGCGGCGGGATGGTCGGCGCCTCAGGCGGTGGCTCGGGCTTCTTCTGCTCTGCGGCCAGGCGCTTGGCCTTGGCCTCTGCCAGTGCCGCCGCCCACTCGTCCTTGGCCGCTTTCAGGGCGGCCTCCGAGTCGGCCAGATCCTTGTCGTGGCTCTCCTTCCGGGCCTTGTCCTTGGCGTCGGCCTCGTCGAGGATGGAGTTGATGACCTCTTTGCGCTCGACCTCGATGGCGGCCAGCTCCTTGTCCCGTTCTGCGCGGGTTGCCTCGCTCCGCACCTCGGCCGACTTGTTCATCTCTGCGGTCCGGCGGTCGATATTGCGGCTGACGGCTTCCACGTCGATGCTGGAGTCGAGGGTGCCCAGCACCTTGGCCCACTGTTTAGCCATCCATCCCTGTACCCGGTTCCAGATCCTGAGCACCGCCGTGGAGAACCGGGTCCAGAGGTTCAGCAGGAAGTTGATGGTGCCGGTCCAGATCTTCCGCAGTCCGTACCAGGCCTCGGCCACCACGATGGTGAGGCCGTCGAAAATGTCGCTCGAAGTCTGCAGGAACCAGTACTTGAACGCGTACCAGTAACCCTTGAGCCAGTTGATGCCGGCCTGCCAAACCACCTTCATGGACAGCCACATGATCCTGGCCGCCAGGGCGATATCCCCGGCCGCCAGCGCGTCTTTGATGCCCTGGAGCGAGTCCAGGGCGAAGCTCTTGAGATCGTCGAACCGCGCGCCCAGCCACTCGAGCGCCTTGCCGCCAGCGCCCGTCGCCCACACGATATAGGCGGCCAGGCCAGCCAGGGCGGTCACGACCATCCCTACTGGCGTCAGAATGAAGCCCAGCGCGGTGGAGATCACCGACGCCATGACCCCGAATGCGGTGCCCACCGCCGAGACCACGGGCCCCAACGCGGTCAGCCCCACGCCCACGCCGAGGACCACCGCCCCAATCTTGAGGATCGAGACCACGAGGCCTCGGTTTTCGGCGAGCCAGTCCCGGAAGGCCATGATCAGCCGGGTGACCTTGTCGGCCATCTCGGTCATGATGGGCGCGAGCGCCGAGCCTACCGTCACGACCAGGCTCCGCAGTGTTGCCATGACACGGTTGAAGGCGTCGTTGAGCGCAGCTGCCGCCTTGGCATCCTGCGTCGACATGACCACGCCCAGGCGCCTGGCCTCGGCCCTGGCCTCCCCCAGGCCGTCGATCATGGGCAGGAGCATGGTGCCGGACTTGCCGAAGATCTCCATGGCGGCCGCCGCCTTGAGCGTGGGATCGGAGATATCGTTGAGCCGTTTGGCGATGGCCAGGAACTGGTCCTCGGGCTTCAAGATCTGCAGCTGCTCTGCGTCGAAACCGAGCGTGGCCAACGCCTCGGCGGCCGTCTTCGAGCCATCGGCGGCGTTGACGATCACTCGCTGCATACGCTTGGCAGCGGCCTCTACGTCGGCCAAGTCCGCGCCGGCCATGTCCGCGGCGTAGCCCAGCTCCGAGAGCGTCTCCACGCTGAACCCGGTGCGTTTGGCCATCTTGTCGAGCTTATCGCCCATATCAGAGAAGCCCTTGGCGCTGGCCAGCAAGGGCGTCACGATACCGGCGCCCACGGCCATCATCCGCAGGCCGGTGGCTTCCAGGCCGGCGCCGAAGGCTTTCAGCCGCCGTGAGGCAGCCTGCAGCCCCTTCACAAGCCCCAGGTCGTTGGCGTAGAGCTCGATGAAGGCCGCGCCGGCCCGGATGCCGCCTGCCGATGCCATGGGTTACTTCCCCGGGTCTGCCAGAGCCCACCAGCCGGCCGGGAGCACCACCACCGCCGGCACTTCCCGGCCGTCCTTGTCAGCTACCCAGACCTTGGCCTTGACCGGCTCCCGGAGTCTGACCGGCTCCCCCTCGGGAACCACGATGACTCTGGCCCCACAGCCAAGACAGGCAATGAAGAGCAATGCGACTATTGCGAGGCTACGCATGTATCCCGATCCTCCAATCCGGCATGCGGTTCCCGTTGCGCCACTTCGCCCAATTGCAGTTGGAACACAGGACCTGATATCCCGCCGGATACCCATTGCGCCTGAGCAAATAGTAGATGTTCTTGCGGCCCAACTCCTTTCGGTGCTTGTTCCCATCGCCGTTGACGTGATCTACTGCCAGCACTACGGGATCTGATTCGCCGCAACAGATGCACTTGCCGCCATAGGCGCTAACCACTTCGTTTCTCAGCTGTTGTCTCTTAGCGCGCGCGAGCGCTCGCCTTCTAGCCACTTTCTCGGGGGCCAGCCTTATCCGCTGGTAGCGATCACGGTAATACACGCGAATGCAATCCACACACCATCCTCTGCGCCCAGTCCTGCATGGGAGCCGGCGTCTGATGAATGCCTCATCAGGGCACTCGCGTCCGCAGTGGCTGCAGACTGCGCTCATTTCGTGCTCTTGGCTTCCCGAACCCGCTTGATCAGACGCTCGCGCAGATCGTCACGGCGAGCACCATCCTCGACGCTGTCGGCCAGCCCTTCCCTGATCGCATAGGCGAGCACCTCCACAAGCACCGGGGCGCACTCGGCGAGCATCGCACCGAGGAAGCGCCCCAGCACGACCGCCAGGCCGCTCACTTGACCCCCACGTCCTCGGACGTGACGCGATTGTCACGCGCGGCGATCAACCCGATCCCGGCCGCCACCGCGGCGCACACCGCCGTCCAGTCCGGGTTGGTGTTCGGGTCGCCGTCGACCAGCAGCTTCACCGCGCCGGCCACCGCCGTCAGGATCGCGCAGATCCCCATCACCGTAGTCTTCCAGCTCTTCACGTTCGGCCTCCTTCCTCAGCTATGTTCCATCCACGAAGACCACCTTCAGGATGGACAGGTTCTTGGTCTTGGGCGCCGACCTCGCTCGCTGCAGGTACGGGTGGAAGCTCTCAGCGCCGTAGGGCCCGTGCTTCTTGGGGTCCCGGTTCACATTTGCGATCATTGCCATGATGGATGCCGTATGGTTCCAGGCCTCGCGGCTCTTGCCCTCGGCCATCCAGGCGAGTTCCCGCAGCGTGAATGGCCCTGGCTCTACTCCGATGATGCCGGCGAGCCGCCAGATGAGCTGCCACGTTCGGCCAGCGCCGCCTCGAACTGGGCATCCAGCTCCGGGCTGATCAGCCGCTGCTCGGCCCTGGTCAGGATCATGGCCTGGAAGGTGTCGAACTTGTCCATCAGCTTCCGGAGCACCTTCCGGCGGCCCTGGGGGAAAAAATCGACGAGTTCCCCCGAGAGAGCTGCAATCGCGCCGTCGAGCGCATCGCCGCCCATAGCCCGGCCGAAGTCCTCGTCCGAGACCTTCTGGGCGTCGGCCTCGGGCTTGACCACGGCGTAGAGCACGTCGCAGAGGAAGACCGGATCTCCAGAGAGCCGGTCGATCAGCTTCCCCTCCAGCACCTCGAGGAGGTCCACGGCCAGGAGCGAGCGCACGCGCTTGAGCGCATCCACGTTCACCTGGATGGACCAGGTCCGGCCGGCGTTGTCCTTGAAGGTTCGCATGGCCATCCTCCTCTCAGGTGACCTTCATCCACTCGGGAGCGTGCTCGGCGTAGGTCGGCTTGATGGTCACCGACACCGACATGGCTTCCTCGAGTGGCTCCTTGCGGCTGAAGCTGATCACCGACATGGTCGCGCGCAGGCCCTGGCTGCCCGACGTCGCTATGGGACCATCCATGACCGCCATCTCCACCGGCGTGTCGCCGAACCAGGCGTTCTGCAGCGCGGTGAAGCCGGCGTCCTCGGTGTCCCAGACCATCTCGAACTCGATGGAGCCCTCTTTGAGCGTCCCCACCGTCGCCTTCCAGCCGGCGTTGCCGCGCGTGGTGAGATCGGCCTCACCCTTCTCGAGGGTCAGGGTCACGTCCTTGACGTTCTTCAGCTCCTTCCAGTCCGGCGTCGCGTAGCTGCCGGCGTTGTAGTAGAGCTTGCCTTCCATGCCCAGTCGGTTCATGCGTTGTCCTCCTACCCTCGGACCGAGTTAGCCCACATCTTCGAGATCTGCGGCCGGCCGATCTGCAGGGCCGGGCCCATGAACGGCCGCCGCGGGTACCTCCGCGGCTTGGTGCTCTGCGCCGGACGATGGGCCGGCGGCAGCTTCGCCGCCTCTTCCTTTGCCCGGGCGACCTGCCTGGCGGTCTTGAGCCGGACCACCACCGGCTTGCCGCCGTCAACCGAGATCGGGCCATGGCCGCCGACCTCGAACTTCCAGTTGGTCTTCCGCGCCTTGCGTTTCTTGGCCGGCTCCGTGCCGCCGAACTCGTGGGTCCGGCCAATCTTCCCCACCGCGGTCACCGTCGGCCCGATCACCACGCCCTGCCGGGCCTTCTCCACCCCGAACAGGATCGCATCCTTGAGCCGACCCTTCCGGCTGTGCGGCTGGTGCCCGGGCGCCGATGGCTCGGCCGAGACCTTGATGCTCCGCCGGGCGATCCCCCGTAGATAGGCGCCGGCCTTGCCCAGGCTCTTAATCGAGCCCTTGCGGGTGGCCCGCACCACCTTGCGGCGGTCCATCCGGGAGCGCACCTTCACGCGAACCACGGTCAGAATCCCTGCGGCATCGCGCCGCGTGGATAGCGCAGGTAGTGAGCCTCGAGCCAGGCGCTGCCTGCTGGCTGGCCGGAACCGTTCTTTACGAAGGCCACGAGCCGGCCACCGCCCGGGATGATCACGCGCTTGGTGACGTAGCAGTCCAGGAGGTCGAGATCCGAGCCCGAGCGCTCCTTGGTCATAGCCAGGTCCACCCAGGCCTTGTCGACGCCGACGATGGGCTCCATCTGTAGCACCGCGTAGCACGGCGCGCTGTTGGGCACGTAGACCGACACCGCGGTGAGCAGCCAGTTCTCGTCGGCCGGCACAGTGCTGCCATGGAAGGTGACACTGCCGCCGGCGGGCACATGGCCCTCGACCTCCTCCAGGAAGAGCGGCGGCATCCGGCCGATATCAAGGTTCCACATGGCGTTACTCCATGATCCGAAAGGTGAAGGTGAGCACCGACGTGAACTGCCGCAGCTCGGCCATGTGCTCCTGACTGTAGATGGGCACGTTCTCGGTCTTGACCCAGACCACAAGCGGCTCGTGCGCCAGACGCTTGAGCTTGAAGACCGCCGCGATCTCCTCCACGAGCTGCATGAGCGGATCGACCTCGGCAGGATCAGTCGTGGCGAGCTTCTTCTGCACCGCCACGTCGACCTTGGCCTCCCGCGGCGTGCTTCCCCGCGAGCCCAGTTCCTGCTCGAGTCCTTTGGGCACCACCGTCACATGCAGCGTCTTCATGTCAGCCAGCTCGAAGATCGGCTGGTAAGCGCGCACCGCCGTGACCGGCATGGAGAGCGTCGCCGAGTTCAACTCGGCGGCCACGGCATCAGCGATCTGCGGAAGAATTGCCGGCACGGGTGGAGTCCTTCTTGCTAGTCGAGAGCGCCGCAGTAGTCTTCTCCAGGGCAGCCAACAGCGTCTCCCGGACCCACTTGTGGTCGCGTTCGATGGCCTCAGACATGCGCTTCTCGCGCAGCCAGTCCCGCCAGAGCACGTACCCGACCACCAGGCCGGCCAGGCCCCACTGCGCCCACATGGCGCCGTCGCCGCCGACCGGCACGGAGATGGCCAAGAGCGCGCCCATCCCCGTCTTCATGGCGATGTCCACCATCATGGCGCCTCCTCCGCCGCGACCTGCTTGGTATGAATCCGGAAGGTGTGCCGGTACAGATCCGAATACCGCCACTCTGGCTCCCTTCCTGGCGCCATGACCTCGTAGACGTAGATCGTGGTCCCCTGGCGCTCCCGCACCTGGTCGCCGCGCTTGGGAGTCGTTTCCGCCCCCGCGAGCACCAGTTCGCGGGCCAGGACCAGGTAGTCCCTGGTCTCTGTCCGCTCGGCCACGCCGTAGTCGTTGAGGATTTCGAAGACCGTCTTGCCAATCGTGGCCCGGACTTCGATGGCCTCCCCGGCGCGAACGTAGTGGACGGCCCGCGAAGCATGCTTTACGCGCTCGCGTTCCAGCCACTCCAATCCGCGCCGGAGGAGATCCATCGCCGGCTCCTACTGGCTGAGCCTGGCCCGGACGGCTTCGTCGGCGTCGGCCGCCGCCTTCACCGACTTCCCGAGGTACTTGTTGGCCCCGGCCTCGTCGTCGGTCTTGGCGACCTTGTCGGCCTCGTCCCAGTAGAGCTTGGCCCCGGCCGCAATGGCACTGCCCGCACCGGTTGCCTTGGGGAAGTCGAAGACCCCGGCCACCGCCAGCGCCGCGAGTTCGCCGGCCTTGTGGTTGCGCTTCGTCACCCCCACCAGGTCGCCCACCACCACCACCGACCCGGCCGCCACATCCGCGACCGGCACGTAGTCGATGGCATTGCCCTCATGCACGTACTCGGTGATCATCGCTCAGTTCCTTTCTGCTCAAGCCTCGCCCTTGACCTTCACCGCTCCGCGCGGATCCTGCTCCTGGACCCCCACATCCAGATATCCGCGGAAGCCCATGCCGAGCATGTTGGCCGGGGCATCGACCCTTTCGATGACCGGCTCGCGGCGGCCGTTGAGGAAGACCACCTCGAAGGCCGGCAGCACCGCGGGGTTGGCGAAGAGGTACCACGCCTTGGAGCTCGCCCCGGAGAAGAAGGTGTCCGAGAGGTGCGGCGCCGAGACCACCCGGTACTTGTTGCGGTGGGGGTTGTCGGTCGGGATCTTGGTCTTCACCCCCATCGAGTCCATCATCAGCTGCGCCGCGCCGATCAGGACGTCCGCCTCGGTCTCGAGTTCGACCGGCACCACCAGGATCTCCGGCCGAACGTTGATGGGCTTCTTGTCCCGCTCCTTCGTCCCGGGTCCGGCCTTCTGCTTCCGGAAGAGCGTCCGCGCCTTGGTCAGGCTGTCCGGCCCGAAGGCGCTGTCCGCGCCGTCCAGGAAGTTGCCGTTGGGCGTGCCGAAGAAGCCGCCGGGATTGGCGAGCAAGAGCGAGAAGAAGAGCTCGTCGATCAGCTCCGCGCCGCTCCGGCCCATCTGGCTGGGGATCTCGAGGAACGCCCCGAGATCGTCGTTGATGACGTCCTTCCTGGTGAGCATCAGCATCTGGCCGTAGGTGTCGGCCTTGTTGCGGAAGCCCTGCTCACCGAGCCGGCCGTGCTTCAACTCCCCGTCCGGAGCGACCTTCTCGAAGCCCCCGGTGCCCAAGAGGCGATACCGGGTCACCTCCTTGAAGTCGCTGACCGAACCGACCTGGGCCAGCTCCAGGGCGGCAATCGGAGTCGCCTCGTAGCTGGCCAGCATCACCCGGTTCATCACCGACTCGAGGATCCCCGGCAGGCTCACCGTCGAGAACCCCGCGGTAATGGTCTCGGCCCCGTCGCCGAACACCCGGGGCACCGACATCCCCTCCATCCGGGCGCACTCGGCCACCAGTTCCCGCAGCCCGATGTGCCGCATCGGGTGCGCCGCGTCCAGCGCCCGCTCCCCGAAGACGCCGAGCAGCTTCTTGGCGTCAAGCCCCGCCGACAGGCACACCGCCGCCTCCAGCACCTTGGCCGACGGCACCGACGCCCCCGTGACCACCGCCGGCGCCTTCGGCCGGCTCGCCCGGAGCACCTCCAGCTCCGTCTTGACCACGTCCCACCCCTCGGCGATGGCCCTGGCCGCGACCTCCGCGTGGTCCTGGCCGCAGAGCTTCCGGATCGACTCGATCCGCTTGAGCTCCCCGGAGTACTCGGCCCGGAGCCCGGCGATGGCATCGGCGCCGTCCGGCGCGCCAGCGGCGCCACCCTCGGACGGGTCGGCCACCGCCACGGCAGCG
>Ga0302248_1000605_pt1 | contig 33127 bp, 10 predicted proteins | sample AAG_UR_Leu_MG_FD_193528 | JGI IMG/M metagenome (GOLD analysis project Ga0302248, IMG submission 193528) | Enriched activated sludge microbial communities from anaerobic digester in WTTP, New Holstein, Wisconsin, United States - AAG_UR_Leu | ecosystem: Engineered > Bioreactor > Anaerobic >...
ACGATAGCCGGGACGAGCACCATCAACAACTCGACCGGCGCCGGCATCACCATGACCAACAACAACCCGCAGGCCTGGAACGCGGACTTCACCTTCACCGGCACGCAGAACCTGAACCTGGGCACCGGCGCCGTCGCGCTGGGGGCCTCGCCGACGATTACGGCATCGGCCAACACGCTCACCGTGGGCGGGATCATCGCCGACAGCGGCGGGGCACGGAGTCTGACCAAGGCGGGTGCCGGCGCCCTGACGCTCTCCGGGGCCAACACCTTTTCGGGCGGCACGACGCTGAACGTCGGCACCCTCAACATCGGCAACGACGCGGCGCTGGGCACGGGGACGTTCACGATCGGCGGCGGCGCGGTCAATACCTCGGGAGCGAACCGGAACATCACCAACCCGATGAGCATCGGGGCGAGTTTCGCGTTCACGGGCTCGAACAACCTGACCCAGGGCACCGGCGGCATCGCCCTGACGGCCAGCCCGACGATCTCGGCCAACAACAACACTCTCACGCTGGGCGGGATCGTGGCGGAGAGCGGCGGCGCGCAGTCCATCACCAAGGCGGGGGCCGGCGGCCTGACGCTCTCCGGGGCCAACACCTTCACCGGCGGGGTGACACTGAACGTCGGGACGCTGAACATCGGCAACGATGCGGCGCTGGGCACGGGGACGTTCACGATCGGCGGCGGTACGGTCAACACCTCGGGAGGGAACAGAAACATCACCAATGCGATGAGCATCGGGGCGAGCTTCGCGTTCACGGGCTCGAACAACCTGACCCAGGGCACCGGCGGCATCGCCCTGACGGCCAGCCCGACGATCACGGCCAGCAACAACACGCTTACGCTGGGCGGGATCATTGCGGACAGCGGTGGCTCCCGGGCCCTGACCAAGGCCGGCGCCGGGACGATGGTGCTGTCCGGGACCAACACCTTCACCGGCCTGATGAGCATGAACGGCGGGACGGTGAGCGTGGCCGTCATCGATCCGACGGCGACCAACCCGCAGCCCCTGGGGCAGAACGCGGGCATCGCCTTCAACGCCGGCACCCTGTCCTACACGGCCGTCGCGGCCACCGTCTCGACCGACAAGACCGTGATGCTCAACGGCACGGGGACGGTGGGGGTGACCGATGCAGGGACCGCCCTGACCTTCAGCAGCGCCGTCACCGGCGTGGGCGGCCTCACCAAGAGCGGTTCCGGCAAGCTGACCCTGACCGCTGCCAACGACTACGCCGGGTTGACCACGGTCAGCGCAGGTGTGCTCGAAATCCAGAACGCGACTTCCCTCGGGACGACCGCGGCGGGTGCGTCGGTGGCTGCCGGGGCGGCGCTGCAGATCCAGGGCGGGATCACGGTGGGCGGCGAGGCGCTGACGTTGAACGGTACGGGGGTCGCCGCGGGCGGTGCCCTGCGGAACATCGCCGGGGCCAACGTCTGGCAGGGAACGGTGACGCTGGCGGGCGGCACGCGGATCAACTGCGATGCCGGCAGCCTGACCTTCGACACGGCGGCCAACAGCATCACAGCGGCCAATCAGAACCTGACGCTGGGCGGCGCGGCCGGCGGCACTGTCTCCGGGACGATCACTACGGGCACCGGAACGCTGACCAAGGACGGCGCGGGCACGTGGACGCTTTCGGGGGCCAACACCTACACCGGCACCAGCACGGTGAGCGCCGGCGTCCTCAACATCCAGAACGCGACGGCGCTGGGTACCACGGCGGCGGGTACGTCGGTGACGTCGGGCGCTGCACTGCAGATCCAGGGCGGGATCACGGTGGGCGGTGAGGCGCTGACGCTGAATGGCACGGGCATCGCTGCCGACGGGGCCCTGCGGAACATCAGCGGTGATAACGTCTGGCAGGGCACAGTGACGCTGGGGAACGCGGTGCGGATCAACTCCGACGCCGGTAGCCTGACCTTCAACACGGCGGCGAACAGCATCACGGCGACGAACCAGAATCTGACGCTGGGCGGAGCGGCCGGGGGCACGGTGAGCGGGACGATCACCACCGGGAGCGGGACGCTGACCAAGGACGGTGCGGGTACCTGGACGCTCTCGGGGGCCAACACCTACACGGGTGCGACGGCGGTCAGCGCCGGGGTGCTCAATATCCAGAACAACACCGCCACCGGCACCACTGCGGGCGGGGTGAGCGTGGCCTCCGGCGCGGCCCTGCAGGTGCAGGGCGGGATCACCGTCGGCAACGAGGCGCTGACCCTGAACGGCACGGGCATTGCCGCGGACGGGGCGCTCCGGAACATCAGCGGTGACAACGTCTGGCAGGGGACGGTGACGCTGGGGAGCGCGGTGCGGATCAACTCCGACGCCGGTAGCCTGACCTTCAACACGGCGGCGAACAGCATCACGGCAACCAACCAGAACCTGACGCTGGGCGGCGCGGTTGGGGGCACGGTGAGCGGGACGATCACCACCGGGAGCGGGACGCTGACCAAGGACGGGGCCGGCACCTGGACGCTCTCTGGCGCCAACACCTACACGGGTGCGACGGCGGTCAGCGCCGGAGTGCTCGACATCCGGAACAACACCGCCACCGGCACCACTGCGGGCGGGGTGTCCGTGGCCTCCGGCGCGGCGCTGCAGATCCAGGGCGGGATCACCGTCGGCAATGAGGCCTTGACCATCGACGGCACGGGGATCGCGGCCGGCGGTGCCCTGCGGAACATCGCCGGGGCCAACGTCTGGCAGGGGACGGTGACGCTGGGCAGCGCGGCGCGGATCAACTCCGACGCCGGCAGTCTGACCCTCAACACCGCGGCCAACAGCATCACCGCGACCGACCAGAACCTGACGCTGGGCGGCGCGGCCGGCGGCACGGTATCCGGGACGATCACCACGGGCACGGGTACGCTGACCAAGGACGGCGCCGGTTCCTGGACGCTGTCCGGGGCGAACACGTTCTCGGGCGGGACGACGCTTAGCGCGGGGACGCTGGTCCTGGGGGCCAGTTCCGCCGGCGGGCCGCCTCCCACCAGCGGGCCGGTGGGGACGGGAACGTTCACGATCGGCGGCGGAACGCTGGACGTGACCGGCGGGCCGCGGAGCCTCACCAATGCGCTGAGCATCGGGGGGAGCTTCGCGTTCACGGGGACGGCGAACCTGACCCAGAGTTCCGGGGGCATCGCGCTGACCGCCAGCCCGACAATCACGGTGAACGCCGGGACGCTGGCGCTGGGCGGGGATGTTGCGGGCGGAGCCAACGGTCTGACCAAGGACGGGGCCGGCGGGACGCTGGCCCTGAGCGGGGCCGTGACGCTGGGCGGGAACATGACCATCTCGGCCGGGACACTGGCCGCATCGTCCAACGTGATCAGCGTGGGCGGCAACTGGTCCTGCGCCGGGACTTTCACCCACGGCAGCGGCACGGTCACCTTCACGGCCACCGCCGGGCCGCGGACTATCACCAGTGGCGCCCAGCCCTTCTACGACGTGAGCTTCAACGGCGCCGGCGGGTCCTGGCAGCTGCAGGACGCGCTGAGCGTGGCCCGCGACCTGCAGTGCGTGCAGGGCACGCTGCAGTTCAACGGGCAGAACGCGGCGATCACCCGGGACTTCACCTGCGCGGCGACCATGGCGGCCGGCGGGGTCAGCCTGGGCAGCGGGACGATCGACGTGGGGCGGCACTTCAACTACGGCGGGGTGGCGGGGCTCTTGGCGGCCAACACTTCGACGTTCCGGATGGTTGGCGACGGCACCTTCTACATGGGGACTGGCGTGGGCGCCGATGCCAAGACGATCAGCGGGTTCCACAAGCTCTACGTGGCCGCGCCCGGCAAAACGACGACTTTCGACGTGCCTGGCTTCCAGTCCTCGGTGACCTGCGGGCAGTTGCAGTCCGGATCGGGGACGGTGACAGCGCTAAACACGTGGGCGTCGGAGTTTGCGCTGGTGGCAGCGGCGACGGCCGGGCTGTCGACCACCATGGACCTGGACGCCGGGCTGACGGTGGCCAACACCTTCAAGCCGATGGCATGGTCCAGCCTGGGCGGTGACTGGACGCTGAACCTGCCGACGAACATGGCGGCCCCGCTGGTGCTGTACATCAGCAACCCCGCCTCGACCCATCGCTGGCTGATGGGGCGGGACTGCACGCTTGGCGCGATCTACACGGGCGGAGCGACCTCGGGCGGGTTGCCGTCGTACATCGACATGAACGGCAAGACGGTGACGACGGCCGGGGACGTGTCGACAGCCTACGGGGGCGCCTACTTCGGCTCAGGGCTGTGGGTGGGGTCCGGGCGGCTCAACGTGGGGCAGGACCTCAAGCTCCAGGGCAGCGTGGGGATGGCCGTGGAGTTGATGCACGTCAGCGCCGATGGCCTGCTCAACGTGGCGCGGGACGTGGTTCTGGATACCAGGGATACGGATCTCAGTTCCACGGTGGAAGGCACCATTGAGGTGGGCAGGAACTGGAGCTCGGCGTCGAAGCTCGGGACGGTGTTCCCTGCCGGGGCTGCCGGGGTGGTCCGGTTCGGCGGGGCTGGGGCGTCGGCCATCAGCTGCCGGGCTGGGGAGGTGTGGCCCAACGTCGATGTGGCCAAGTCCGGGCAGACGGTGACGGCCTCCAACGGTTTCACGGTGGGCGGTAGTCTGGGCGTGGTGTCCGGCGCCTTCGATGTGGCCGGCCAGACCGTGGCTGTGTCCGGAGCTGTGTTCACCGGCTGGCGGCTGGATTTTGGCTCGACCACGTCCCCGGCGGCCACGGGGTTCATGCGGTTCCCGGTGCAGGCCTACTCCGCCGCGCGCGGCTGCGGCTGGGACAACATCTCCGACGTCGACTGGCGCGACCGCGGCGCCGGCCCCACCGATCTGCAGCGCGACCTGCACTTCGCGCCGACGGACCACAATTTCCTTGTTGACGTACCGAACGGCACGTACACGGTGACGGTGTACTTCGGCGACAAGGACTGGCCACACGACAACATCGACGTGTATGCCGAGGGAGTGCTGAAGCTGGACAACATCTCGACCCTCGCCAACCAGTTCCGGGCAGAGACCTTCACGGTGGCCGTGGCCGACGGGCAGCTGACGCTGGGCTTCCACGACGACGGCGGGGGCGACGTGAACTGGGTGATCGACGGGATCTCCGTGGCCGGGGCCGGCGGCGGAGACGTCCGGATTGCCGCCGGAACTCTCGACGCTAACGGGGCTTACGACATGACCGGCGGCAGCACGACTTTCAGCGCCGGGGGCCGCCTGCAGCTGGGCGGGACGGTTACGAGCCTTGGCTCTCTCACCGCCTCGACGGGCACGGTGGAATACGACAACACCGCCGCCGGCCAGACGGTGCAGAACGTGAACTACCACAACCTGGAGGTGGACAACGGCGGGCAGGTGGCGACGGCCGCGTTCGCGCTGACGCCGACGAACGTGGGCGGGACATTGAGCGTCACCGGGACGGGCATCCTGGACCTGAACGCGGGTCTGGACCTGACCAACCGATCGCTGACGTTCTCGGGTGCCGGCGGGGAGCTGCGGGTGGCCGGGGACATAACGGACCTGGGCACCTTCACGAAGGGCAATGGCAAGGTGACGATGGACGGCGGCGGGGCGAAGTCCATCGGGAGCGCGGTGGCGCCTGCGTTCCACGACCTGACCATCACGAACAGCACGGCGGTGCTGCTGAACGTGGACGCGACGGTGGACGCGACGACGCTGGTGGTGGATGCGGGCTCTGGCCTGGAGGTGGCCGGGGCGAAGACGCTGACGCTGCTGGGCGGGGCCAGTCTGGACGGAGGGCTTGAGCTCAACGCCGACTCGGTCCTGGCCACCGGCGGGGACGTGAGCATCGCGTCGACTGGGAGCTTCACGGTGTCGGGGACGTCGATGGACGGCGGGTACGCGACGGTGAAGAACGATGGATCCGGGACATATGCGCTTAGTCTGGACGGTGACGTGAACGTGCAGTACGCGCACATCGACAATCTGTCGGACGCCGGGGTGACGCTGGGTAACAACTCGACGGCGACGGAGTTCAAGGGGGTGGTGTTCGGGGCCGGGGCGTCGAGTTCGGTGCGTTACCTGCTCGTGGAAGGCGCGGACTGGGGCGGATACACGTTCCTGGGGCTGGCCTTCACGGCGGTCAGTGGCGGGGGCAGCACGATCGAGATCACGAACGGCGGGACGGTGACCGTGAGCGGGTATGCCACCGGGGCCGGCTACCGGTCCGGTGATGCTACGGAATTGGAGACCAGCGGGACGGTCAACTGGGCGCCGACGGCGGCCGAGGGGCTGGTGGCGCGGGCGGAGCGGAAGGCCAAGGGCGTTGAAGTGGCCTGGAGCGCGCTGAGCGAGCGGGGAACTGCGGGGTACGCGATCCTACGGCGGCCTGTTCCGGCTGGAGCGCCGAACGCGCAACCCGTCACATGGAAGAAGCTGGCCGAGGTGCCCGCGGCGGCGTTCGGCGGTGAGCCGACCGGCAGCGAGTATAGGTGGCTCGACGAGTCGGCCTCCGGCGACGCGCGTTTTGAATATCGGGTCGAGGAGGTCGAATCCGGCCGCCCGAGCGGTCAGCCGGCCTCGGCCGGGGCTGTCGTGGGATCGTAAGCGGCGTTGTCCGTAGCCTGGAACCATCCGGATCTGTCACAAGCCCCCCAACACCTCTCGGGCTATTGACACTGTCGTCGCCAGAGTGCATAGTGTCCTTGCGGGGGACTTCCGGCAGGATCGGCAGATCTGGGATGCGGCAGATGGGCATGCACTCTGGAACAGAGCCTGAGCTTGTGATTGCGGAAGATGCTCATTTGGCGAGGCTTGGGCGCATGGTGGGCATCTGTGGCCATCCCGGCGGTTATTCAATATATATCCCTGTACAGTCGATAAGGAAGATGGGGCATGGTTCGGCCATGCACCGCGTTGGCTGTTTGCCGCCAGCTGTCACGTGGCGCGTTGGATCGCGCCCTGGCTGGGGCAGGGGGTAGTGCCATGAGACGTCTGGGCCTGTCGCTGTCCGCGGCGCTGCTGCTTCTCGCAGCGGCTTCGCCACAGGCGCTGGGGCAGGCCTATATCTGGACCGGGGCGACCGATAGCGACTGGAATACGAACAACAACTGGAATCCCAATACCGGGTATCCTTCAGGGGCTACTGACACCGCGACCATCAACAACGGCGGGACCGCCACCCAAACCGCCGCGAGCAGCATCTCCATAGCAAGCATCACGGTCACCAGCGGCACTTTCAATCAGGCGGCGAACGCAAACATCACCTTGACAGGGACTTTTACTGTCAACGGCGGGACGTTCTCGGGCACCAACCAGACCATCAGCGTCGGTGCCCTCACGATCAGCAGCGGCACGTTCACGGTCACCGGCGGTACCACCACGGTGACCGGGGCTGTCACGCTCAGCGGCACAGGCACGTTCAACGCCGCCGGGACGATCAACGTTGGCGGCAACTGGACCAAGACCGGCGGCACCTTCAACTACGGCACCAGCACTGTGGTGTTCAACGGCACGGCGGCGCAGGCGGTGTCGACCAACGACACCTCTACTGCGACGTACGCGGCCGCGACAGCGGGCACGACCTGGACAGTGCCGGCCGGGGTCACGGCCATCACGGTCAAGACCTGGGGGGCCGGAGGCGGAGGTGGTGGCGGCGGTGCCACCATCGCCGGGGGTGCGGGGGGCGGCGCCGGGTTCGCCCGGGCTGACCTCGCCGTGACGCCTGCGGAGAACCTGACCGTGTTCGTGGGCGGCGGCGGGGGGCTGGGCAACACCAACCTCAACGGCGTTAACACGGCCGGCAGCGGGGGAGGTGGTGGCGGCTACTCGGCAGTGAAGCGAGGCGGTACTTCTCTGGTCTTGTCCGCTGGCGGCGGTGGCGGCGGCGGCGGCGACAACACGGCCGGCGCAGCCGTCGGCGTCGGCGGCGTCGGTGGAGCCAGCACCGGAGGAACCGGAGGCAACAGTGGCGCGGTCACCGGCGGCGGGGGCGGAACACAGACCGCGGGCGGGGCGGCCGGAGTCGGCAACGGCACCCCGACCGCCGGGGCGTCCCTGGCGGGCGGGAACGGCGGCCATCTTGCTGGCGCGGCTCCTGCCGGAGGCACGAACGGCGGAGGTTCCGGAGGCGGAGGTGAGAGTGCCGTCGGCCGGCCGGGCGGCGGCGGCGGCGGGGCAGGCTATTACGGCGGCGGCGGCGGCGGTGCTTCGAACGCGGCCAACCTGAGCGGTGCGGGAGGCGGAGGCGGCTCCAACTTCATTTCGGGGACGAACACCACCACGTCCCAGGGCAGTGGGCAGAATGCGGCGAACAACGGCGATGCGGACTATGCCGGCAATGCTGGACGGGGCGGAAACGGCGGGGCTGTCTTCGCCAACGGCGGCGCCGGCAATCCCGGACTGGTGGTCATCCGCTACCCCTCCGGTGCAAGTTTCTACAGCATCACCGTAACTAACACCGCGGGAGTCACGCTTAACAACATCATGTCGGCAGCAGGCACCCTGACGGTCTCCGGCGGAGGCGTTCTCAGCGGCTCGGCCTTGACCCTCACCGGCGCCGGCACCTATGAGATGCAGAGCGGCTCGGTGAGCGTGACCCTGGCCGGCTCCGGCACGGTCATGAACAAGACCACGGCCGGCACCGTGACGCTGTCCGGCGGCAACAGTTTCACTGGCGGGACGACGCTGAGCGCGGGGACTTTGAACATCAACAGCGACAGCGCGCTGGGCACGGGGACCTTCACGATCAGCGGCGGTACGGTGGACTGCACCAACGGCGCGCGAAGCATCACCAACGTGATGAGCATTGGTGGGGACTTCGCGTTCACTGGGACGGCGAACCTGACGCAGGGCACGGGCGCGGTGACACTAACCGGGGCCAACCGCACTCTGACGGTCAACGCCAGCACCCTGGCGCTGGGCGGGGTGATCGGCGACGGCGGCAACAACTACCGTCTGATCAAGGATGGGGCCGGAACGCTGACATTGTCAAGTGCCAACACCTTCACCAATGGAGTGACGTTGAGCAATGGGCAACTGAACATCAACAATGCCCAGGCCCTGGGCACTACCGCCGGCACCTTCCGGATTGCCAACGGCACGGTTGTCGACAACACCAGCGGCGGCGCGATCACCACTCTCAATTACCCCATCGTCTTGCGCAACTTCACCTTCGTCGGGAGCAACGAGCTGAATCTGGGTACAGGCGCGGTGACCATCACCGGGAACAGCCGCACCGTGACGGTCACCGCCAGCACCCTGACGCTGGGCGGGGCGGTCAACGATGGCGGTAACAACTACAGCCTGACCAAGGATGGCGCTGGCACGCTCACGCTCGGCGGGACCAACACCCACACGGGCGGGACGACGCTTGCCGCCGGGACGCTCAACGTCAACGCCGACGCGGCGCTGGGCACGGGGACGTTCACGATCAGCGGTGGGACGGTGGACTGCACCAACGGCGCGCGGAACGTAACCAACGCGATGAGCATCGGAGCCAGCTTCACGTTCACGGGTACGGCGAGTCTGACGCAGGGGACCGGCGCGATCACCCTCACGGCCAGCCCGACGGTGACGGTCAGCGGCAATACGCTGACGTTGGGCGGGGCGATCTCGGGTACCGGCTCGCTGACTAAGGCCGGGGCCGGGATCAGCGTTCTCTCCGGCACGGTAACGATCGGCGGCAACCTGACGATCTCCGCCGGGACGCTGGCCGGTTCAGGCAACACCATTTCGGTGGGCGGCAACTGGACCAACAACGGCACGTTTACGCACGGGAACGGCACGGTGACTTTCAACGCCTCGTCGGGCACCCCGACGATAGGCGGCTCCGCCGGCACGACGTTCTACAACCTGACCAAGAACTCCGCCCAGGCGCTGACCGTCGGCGACGCGGCCGCGGCCGGGTTGACCATCGCCGTCAGCAACGCCTTCACCTGGACCGACAACAACGACACCATCACCGTGGGCAACGGGCAGACGGTGACCTTCCAGGTGCCGAGCATCACGGTGGCTGCGGGCTGCACCCTGCGGGGCACGGCGTCGGTCTCGGGGCCGCTGACCGTCTCTGGCGGCACGGTGGCGCCGGGCACCAGTGGCTCCGTCGGGTCGCTGACCGGCGGGACGACCGGCGATTTCAGCGGTGCCGGGGCGCTCACGGCGAGGGTCTCCGGCTACGTGGCCGGGACCAGCCACGACCGCCTGGCAATGACCGGGGCGCTGACCCTGGGCGGGACGAGCGCGCTGACGCTGGACCTGACCGGCCTGGGCTCGACCGGGACGGCGACCGGGGTCGTCACCTGCACCAACACCCCGGCGGCCTTCGGGGCGGTGACGATCACCAATAACACGAACAGCTATAACGTGACCCTGCAGTATGCTGCCGGGACCGTGAACGCGGTGGTCTCGAGCGGCGGGGCGACCCTCTACTGGCATCCGCAGGGTGTCTCCACGAACGGGAACCTGGCCACCAACTGGACGACGGACCAGGCCGGGCTGGTGCGAGCGGCTTCGATCAACGCGACGGACAATCTGAACTTCGGCGGCACCGGGACCAACGCGGACAACGCCTGCACGCTGACGGCCGGGCTGACTTGCGCGTCGATCGACTCGACCGGGTACGCCGGGGCGTTTTCGACGGCGAACTTCAGCGTTACGGCCAGTACGCTGGCCTGGCCCGCCGGCACCTTCAACGCGGGCTCCTCGACTGTGACCGTGACCGGGACCGGCACGCCGTTCACCGCGGGTGGTACCTTCAACGCCGGGACCTCGACCTTCAAGTACGCTCCGAGCTCGGTTGGGACGGCCTGGCTGCCTGGATTCGACTATCGCAAGAGCCACGTGATCAACTCCGCGACGGGTGCCGGGACCGGCTACCAGGTGAAGGTCACGGCCTACTACGGAGCCGGCGCGGACGGTGGCGGCAGCGTCTATCTGGGCGGCAAGGGCCGAACGGACTTCGGGGACGTGCGTTTCACCTCGAGCGACGGGAGCACCGAGCTGTCGTACTGGATCGAGAGCAAGACCGACTCGAACAACGCGGTTTTCTGGGTGAAGGTGGCGGAGGACCTGGGCAGCAACCGGACGGTCTACATCTACTACGGCAGTTCCTCGGCCGCGACGACCAGCAGCGGCGACGGCACATTCCTGTTCTTCGATGATTTCTCCGGGGACCTGTCCAAGTGGACGAAGCACCGCAACGGCGACTGGGTCAACATCGAGAGCGGCTACCTGAACTGCGGCGGCGGGGCGACTGGCGGCGTGCCCTACGGCCACACCGTGCTGGGCAGTGCGGCCACCTACACCGGCTTCACCGACGGGGTCATTGAGGGCCGGGTCAACCTGTCGGCCAACGGCATCGGCGAGGTCAGCTACCGCGGCAACTTCGGCGGGGACACCGGCTACAAGTCGCGCGTGGACAACCGCGCCGGGCAGGGCATCGGCAACCTCAAGCCGCCGTACACGCCGGGGGTCTGGCAGTTCCTGGCCTCCGGCGGCGGGCCGAGCGGCACGGCGATACCTTCGGGGTCCTGGCTGCCTTTCACCATAACGGTCAGTGGCACATCCATGACCATCGTCTGCAACGGGCAGACGCTCACCGGGACTGACGCGCAGTATGCGGGGCCTGGGGAGATCTCGCTGCAGAACCACTACGGGGCCTACTCGCTGTTCGACGACATCCGGGTCCGCAAGTACGTGAACCCGGAGCCGAGCCACGCGGCGGCGTGGGGTGGGGAGGAGACCCAGGCTCCGGACGTGGACGTGAGCGCGGCGGTGAGCTACCACCATCTGACCATGGCGCCGTCGGCGGCCGGGCACGGCTTCCGGCTGGGCACGGGCGCCGGGCAGACCGTGACGGTCGGCGGCAACTTGACGGTAGGCGGTGGCTCGGCGGTCTGTTTGGCCTCGGCGGCGGGCTACAACCCGGTGCTGGCCGTGACCGGCAACTGCTCAATCCTGGGCGGGAGCACCCTGACGGCTTCCAGCTCCGGCTCGTTCTCCGTGGGCGGGAACTGGACCAACAATGGCAGTTTCATCGCCGGGACGGGCACGGTGACGCTGAACGGGGCTTCGGTCGGCCAGAGCCTGGGCGGTTCGGCTAGCACGACCTTCTACAACCTGACCAAGAACACAGCGCAGGCGCTGACCGTCGGGGACTCGGCCACCGCCGGCAAGACCATCACGGTGAGCAACACCTTCACGTGGACGGACAACAACGACACCATCACGGTGGGCAACGGGAGGACGGTCACTTTCCAGGTGCCGGCGGTGAGCATCGCGGCGGGCTGCACGCTGGCCTCGACGAGCGACGGCACGGTCAGGACCGCCGGGAACTGGATCAACGACGGCACCTTCACGCACGGCAACGGGACGGTGACCCTCAATGCCTCCTCCGGGACCCAGACGGTGGGCGGTTCGGTGGGCAGCAGTTTCTACAACCTGAACCTCTGGAGCGCGGGTGCCCGACAGGTTGGCAACGACACTGCGGCCCGGACTTTCACGGTGGCCAACACGCTGTCGTGGGTGTCCGGCAACCTGACGGTGGGGCAGAGCGGGGTGGCGGACCTGCTCAACCTGACCGGGGCGTCGGCCAATCTGACAGTTCCCACGGGGTGCACGCTGACCACGGTGGGAGCCGCGGTGGTCAACGTGCGCGGGTCGTCCGGGACGAACGGGATCAATATCCTGACCGGGGCGACGCTGACGCTGACGCTGGGCGGCACCTCCGCGATCGTCTGCGGCGGGAACTGGACGAACAACGGCACGTTCACAGCCAACACCAGCGGTGTCACGCTGAACGGTCCTGCGGCGCAGACCGTGGCCGGGTCCGCCAACACGACGTTCTACAATCTGACCAAGAACACGGCGCAGCCGCTGACCGTGGGGGATGCGGCGACGGCGGGCCGGACGATCACGGTCAGCAACACCTTCACCTGGACTGACCAGGACGACACCATCACGGTGGGCAACGGGCGGACGGTGACCTTCCAGGTGCCGGCGGTGACCATCGCGGCGGGCTGCATCCTGGTCACGACCAATGACGGCACGGCCGCGCTGACCGGCGCCTGGAACAACGCCGCGGGCACCTACACGCCCAACCAGGGGACGGTGCGCTTCAACGGTTCCGGGGCGCAGGCGGTGACCACGGGCGGGGTCGGGGCGGGCAAGGCGTTCTACAATGTCTATGTGGACAACACCGCCGGCACGCCGGGAGACGCGGTCGACGTGGACACGGTCGGAGCCATCAAGGTCGACGGCACGCTTACGGTCAACGACGGCCAGTTCCAGCCGGACACCGCCTCGGACTTCACGGGCGTGGTCATCAACGCCAACGGGATATTCAAGCCGGACCCCGCGGCGGCCGTGACGGTGAGCGGCAACTGGACTAATGCCGGCACCTTCACCCACAACAGCGGCACGGTGACATTCGACGGCTCGTCGGCGCAGATGGTGGGCGGTTCTGCGGACACGGCTTTCCACAACCTGACGCTGTCCAACAACCAGACCCGGCAGTTCGGCGACGCTACGACCGGGGGGCGGACGTTCACGGTGGCGAACACCTTCACGTGGAGCGACGGGGATGTCCAGGTTGGTCAGGGGGCGCTGGTCGACACGCTGACGGTGGCGGCGGCGTCCGTGACCGTGCCGGCGGGGCGCAGCCTGACGACCGTCGGCACGTCGGCGTTCAACGTGAATGGGGCGGCGGGGACGAACGGGGTCACGATCGCCTCTGGCGGGACGCTGGCGTTGGGCGCCGGGACTTCCTCGGTCACCTGCGGGGGCAACTGGACGAACAATGGCACGTTCACGCACGGCAGCGGTTCGGTGACGCTGAACGGTTCGGCGGCGCAGACGGTGGGCGGTTCTGCGGACACGGCCTTCCACAACCTGACCCTGTCGAACAACCAGACGCGGCAGTTCGGGGACGCGACGACCGGCGGGCGGACGTTCACGGTGGCGAACACCTTCACGTGGAGTGGCGGCAACATCCAGGTGGGGCAGGGGGCGCTGGTCGATACGCTGACTCTGTCGGCGGCTTCGGTGACGGTGCCATCGGGGCGGAACCTGAGGACGGCCGGGACGTCGGCGTTCAACGTGAACGGGGCGGCCGGGACGAACGGGATCACGCTGGCCTCCGGGGGCACGCTGACGCTGGCGGACGCGACGTCGTCGATCAACTGCGGGGGGAACTTCACGAACAACAGCGCCACGACCTTCGTGGCCAACGGCGGCACGGTGACCATGGACGGGACCTCCGGCACGCAGGTGATTGGCGGGGCGGCGGACACGACGTTCGCGGTGCTGGTGAAGGACTCGTCGCGGCCGCTGGTGGTTGGCGATGCGGCGACGGCCGGGCGGACGATCACGGTGAGCGGGACGTTCACCTGGACGGACAACAACGACACGATCACGGTGGGCAACGGGCAGACTGTGACGTTCGTGGTGCCCGCGATGTCCGTGCCCGGCGGTTGCACGCTCGACCTGCTGGCCGACGTGACACTGGCTACCGGCGGGGCGATCTCGGCCGGAACCGGGAGTGTCTTCCGGGTGTCCGGGGTGTCTGCGGAGGATGGCTACGCGTTGATCCGGAGCAGTGCGCCCGGGACGACTTATTACACGATGACGCTGGATGGTGAAGTGGACGTCGAGTATGCGCACATCGACAATCTGGCTGACGCCGGGCTGACGCTGGACGCCAATTCGACGGCGACGAGTTTCAAGGGAGTGGTGTTCGGGGCCGGGGAATCGTCGTCGGTCTGTTATCTGCACGTGGAGGGCGGGGACTGGGACGGGTACACGTTCCTGGGCCTGGGATTCGAGGACGTGGGAGTCGGTACGAAGACGATAGAGATCACGACGGGCGACAGCGTGTTGGTGAGCGGGTACGCCACCGATGACCAGACCGTACCAGGGTATCCGGTGGGTACGACGTGGACAGCCGGAGACGGCACGGACCTGGACACGGCCAGTGGAGGCGGGACCGGGGACGTGGAGTGGGCGCCGACGGCGGCCGAGGGGCTGGTGGCGCGGGCGGAACGGAAGGCAAACGGCGTGGAGGTGACCTGGAGCGCGCTGAGCGAGCGGGGGACCGTGGGGTACGCGATCCTGCGGCGGCCTGTTCCGGCTGGAGCGCCGAACCCGCAACCCGTCACATGGAAGAAGCTGGCCGAGGTGCCGGCGGCGGCGTTCGGCGGGGAGCCGGCCGGCAGCGAGTATCATTGGCTGGACGAGTCGGCTGAGGCCGGGGACCGGGCCACCCGTCACGAGTATCGGGTCGAGGAGATCGAGGCTGACAGGCCCAGCGGCCGGGCGGCCTCGGCCCTGGCGACGGCCGCGCCCGCCGCGCCGGAGCGCTGAGCCGGCGCCGACCGGTTGATTTCGGGGCGCGGCCGGGTATCATCGCTTTTGCCGGAAACCGATGACTGACGACTGGCAGCTGCCCGGGAGCCCTACTTGTCCGCCAACTTCGTCCACCTGCATGTCCACAGCCACTACAGCCTGCTGGACGGCTCCTGCCGCATCGAGGACCTGGCTGCGCGCGCCAAGGAGTTCGGCATGCCGGCCCTGGCGCTCACCGACCACGGCAACCTCTTCGGGGCCATCGAGTTCTACAAGGAGTGCACCCACAGCGGCGTCAAGCCGATCATCGGATACGAGTCCTACGTGGCCCACAAGAGCCGTCTGGACCGCGACGCGGCGGGCATCTCCGACGCCGGGCACCACCTGACCCTGCTGTCCGAGAGCATCTCCGGATACAAGAACCTCCTCAAGCTCTCCTCGATCGCCTACCTGGACGGCTTCTACTACCGCCCGCGCATCGACAAGGAACTGCTGGTCGTCCACTGCAAGGGCCTCGTGGCCATGAGCGGCTGCCTCTCGGGGGAGATCCCCTCGCTGCTCCTGGCCGGCCAGCGGGACAAGGCCCGGCAGGTGGCCGGCTTCTACCGGGAAGTCTTCGGCAAGGACAGCTTCTTCCTGGAGATCCAGAAGAACGGCATCCCCGAGCAGGACGAGGCCAACGGGCTGCTGGCCGAGCTTTCCCGCGAGACGGGCATCCCGCTCGTGGCCACCGCCGATCTGCACTACCTGCGCCGCGAGGACCACGAGGCGCACGACGCGCTGCTCTGCATCCAGACCGGCAAGAAGCTCAGCGACGTCAACCGCATGCGCTTCGCCACCAACGAGTTCTACTTCAAGAGCCCGGCGGAGATGAGCGCGGACTTCGCCGACCATCCCGAGGCCCTCAAGTCGACGCTGCGGATCGCCGAGCGCTGTTCGATCGCCCTGGACTTCAAGACCCAGCACATGCCGGTCTTCCGCCCGCCCGGCGGGGAGAGCCCCGAGGAGTACCTCCGGCGCCTGGGCTGGGAGGGCATGAAGCGCCGCTACGGCGACCCGGTGCCGAAGGGCGCGGCCGAGCGCTTCGAACACGAGATCCGGGTCATCTGCCGGATGGGGTTCGCCAGCTACTACCTGATCGTCTGGGACTTCATACGCCACGCCCGGTCCATCGACATCCCGGTCGGGCCGGGGCGCGGCTCGGGCGCCGGGTCTATCGTGGCCTACGCGCTACGCATCACCGACCTGGACCCGCTGAAATACGGGCTCTACTTCGAGCGCTTCCTGAACGAGGGCCGCAACGACCCGCCGGACTTCGACATCGACATCTGCCAGGAGCGCCGCGGCGAGGTCATCGACTACGTGACCAACAAGTACGGGCGCGAGTCGGTGGCCCAGATCATCACCTTCGGCACCATGGCGGCGCGGGCGGCGATCCGCGACGCGGGCCGGGTGCTCGAGGTCCCGCTGCCCGAGGTCGACAAGATCGCCAAGCTCGTCCCCCAGGGCCCCAAGGTCACGCTGGCCTCGGCGCTCAAGGACGAGAAGGAGCTCCGCGAGCTCGCCAAGTCCAGCCCGGCCTACGCCAAGCTGCTGGAGATCGCCCAGAAGATCGAGGGCCTGGCCCGCAACGCCGGCACCCACGCCGCCGGGGTGGTCATCGCCGACCGGCCGCTGATCGGCTACGTGCCGCTCTACAAGCCGCCCGGCGAGGACCTGGTCTCCACGCAGTACGAGATGAAGATGATCGGGGCGCTCGGGCTCCTCAAGATGGACTTCCTGGGCCTGCAGACCCTGACGGTCATCGACAAGGCCGTCAAGCTCATCGAGGCCCGCACCGGGACGCGCCCGGACCCGGCCAAGTTCCCGCTGGACGAGAAGCGGGTCTTCGAGATGCTCGGCCGCGGCGAGACCAAGGGCATCTTCCAGATGGAAAGCTCGGGGATGACCGAGCTGGTGGTGCGGCTCAAGCCCGACTGCTTCGAGGACCTCATCGCGCTGGTGGCGCTCTTCCGGCCCGGGCCGCTGGGCAGCGGCATGGTCGACAAGTACGTGGACTGCAAGCACGGCCGGAGCAAGCCCAGCTACCGCCACCCGGTGATGGAACCGATCCTCCAGGAGACGCACGGGATCATCCTCTACCAGGAACAGGTCCAGGCCCTGGCCAAGGATATGGCCGGCTTCTCGCTCTCCGAGGGCGACATGCTCCGCCGGGCCATGGGCAAGAAGATCCCGGAGGTGATGCAGAAGTACCGGCAGCAGTTCATCGACGGGGCGGTGAAGAACAAGGTCAAGGCCGAGGTGGCCGAGGCGGTCTTCAGCGAGATCGAATTCTTCGCGGGCTACGGCTTCAACAAGTCGCACTCGGCCTGCTACGGCCTGCTCGCCTATCAGACCGGCTATCTCAAGGCGGTGTACCCGGTCGAGTTCATGGCGGCGCTGATGACCTGCGACTCCGGCAACACCGACAAGGTGGTCCAGTACATCGCCGAGTGCGCCCGGATGGGGATCGAGGTCCAGCCGCCGGACGTCAATTCCAGCGAGGCGCACTTCGCGGTCGTCGACGGCCGCATCCGCTACGCCCTGGCCGCCCTCAAGGGAGTCGGGGAGCGGGCGGTGGAGATCATCTCCGCGGCGCGCAAGGCCGGCGGCCCGTTCAAGAGCATCTACGACTTCTGCGAGCGGGTCGACTCGCGCGGCTGCAACCGGGCGGTGCTCGAGGCCCTGATCAAGGCCGGGGCCTTCGACACCACCGGCGCGCGGCGCGCCCAGCTCTTCGAGGCCCTGGACGCCGCCATGTCCGCCGGAGCCGGCGTGCACCGCGACCGGGCCGCCGGGCAGATGTCGCTGCTGGGCGACGGGGGCATGTCCGCCGGCCCGTCCGACGCGCCGCCGCCGCTGCCGGCCGTCCCGGAGTGGCCGGAGAACAAGGTGCTGGAGTTCGAGAAGGCCGTCCTGGGGTTCTACCTGACCAGCCACCCCCTCTCGCGCCACGAGAAGCTCATCCGCGGCTACAGCACCTGCAGCACCGCGAAGCTTGCCGAGCTCTCCGACGGCGCGGACGTGGTCATCGGCGGGATGATCGCCGGCGTCAAGCTCACCGTCACCAAGAAGGACGGCCGGCGCATGGCCCGGGTCTTCTTCGAGGACCTGGACGGCACGGCCGAGGCGGTGGCCTTCCCCCGGACCTTCGAGAGCTGTTCGGCGCACCTGACCGTCGACAACCTGGTGTTCCTGGCCGGCAGGGTGGACCGCAAGATGGAGCGCCCGTCGATCATCATCGACGACGTCCTGCCCCTGGCCGAGGCCCGCGCCAAGCTCGCCGGTTCGGCCGTGCTGCGCCTGGCCGAGGCCGACCTGACCGACGAGTTCCTGGCCGAGCTCCAGGGCCTCCTGGCCAACCACCGCGGGGCCAAGCCGCTCTACTTCCAGGTGGCCGCGGCCGGCGGGGAATCCTTCACGGTGCAGGCCGGCGGCGGCGGAGTGGCCACGACCGACCGGCTCTTCCAGGACCTCTCCCTGCTGGTCGGCGAAAACAAGGTCGAGTTCCTGCCGGCCGGCAACGCCGCCTCGAGCCTGCTGCCGCGCAGGCGCCGGGACGGCGAGAACGGCTGGGGCCGCAGGTCCAGGGACGGCGACTGATCTTCGGGGCCGCCGGCGTCGCGCCGATGCGCGCCGGGGCGCCAACTGCCGTCCGCGACTACGGGCGCTCCTGCCCGAGCTTGTTCAGGAACCGGATGCGCTCGAGGATCGTGGCGGACACTTCTCCCGCCGCGCGCATCACGATCGAGTCGCCGATGGGCACGTAGCAGGGCGAGCCGGTGGTCACCGCCAGCCGCCTGGCCGCGGAGCCGGCGGGGTTGGCCGCTCCCGCGCGCTTCTCGACGAGGAGCCGGAACTGCTCGGCCATGGGCTCGCGCAGGGAGCTGGTCACCAGCCAGGTGGCGTCGAAGACCGCCGGGAGCCCCGGCAGGGCGCCGGCCAGCCGGTTGAACTCCCCGACGCCGCCGCGGCAGGCGGTGTTGAACAGGCACACGGCGATGCCCCCGGGGGCCAGCTCCGCGGCCACGGTCAGGAACTCCGCGGCCGTCCCGGGGATGCGGCCGAGCCGGTCGTAGGGCTGCGTGTTGACGGCCAGTGGCTCCGGTTCGGAGCCGGCCACCGCGGCCTGCAGCGCGGAGGTCAGGGCGTTGAGTACGCCCCGGGCGATCCGCAGTTCGGAGCGGACGCTCTCCGGCTCGAAGAAGAGCACGTTGTAGATCCTGGGTGCTGATGTCATGCTGGCTCCGGTCTTGTCGCGATGGGGGGCCCCGGCGGGGGCATCATACACCGCCGGGCCCGGCGCTGACAAGTGCCAGTAGCCCGTCGAGGATGGTCAGTGGGTGCGGCGGGCACCCCGGGATCCACAGGTCGACCGGAACGATCCCGCCGGCACCGTCGTGCACTTCTGGGTGTCCGGCGAAGGGCCCGCCGGCGATGGCGCAGGCGCCCACCGCCACCACCACACGGGGCGGCGGCAGCGCCCGGTAGGTCTTCTCCAGGGCGAGCTTCATGTTCTCCGGTACCGGGCCGGTGATGACCAGCCCGTCGGCGTGGCGCGGCGAGGCCACCACCTGGATGCCGAAGCGCCCCAGGTCGAAGGCGATGGTGGAGAGCACGTTGATGTCCGCCTCGCAGGCGTTGCAGCCTCCGGCCGATACCTGCCGGAGCTTGAGGGAGCGGCGGAAGAGCGCCAGCTTCCCGGGGTCGGCCGGGCCGGCCGGATTCGGCCGGCCCCGCCGGATCACCAGGTCCTGGCGCGACCAGGCGGCCAGGCGGTGTTCGCGGGTGAAGCGCAGGGCTCCCGGGCGACAGACTGCGGCGCAGGCCCCGCAGAAGAGGCAGCGGCCCATGTCCAGCGCCGGCTCCCCGCCGGTCGAGGAGATGGCCGCCACCGGGCAGGCCTCCTGGCACGCGCGGCAGCCGGCCGGGCACTTGGCGAAGTCGATCTCCGGGCGGCCCAGGAAGCGGTCGGGCAGGGTCGGCTCTCCCCGGGGGTAGGCCATGGTGCGGTGGCCCTGACTCAACCGCGCGGCGAGCTCCTTCAGCATGCGGCCTCCAGACAACGACGGCGGTTACAGGTCGTCGCGGTTCTGTCTTTGTTGATCACAGGTCGTGTCCGCAGTAGGAGAGGTTGAAGCTCTTGTTGCACAGCGGGAAGTCGGAGATCTGCTGGTTCCGGAGCGCGATGGCCAGGCCCATCCAGTTGTGGAACGAGGGATCTACCACCTTGTAGCGCCCGAAGTGGCCGCGCCGGTCGGTCAGGACCGCGTGGCAGATCTCGCCGCGCCAGCCCTCGACCAGCGAGACGGCCAGGCTGTCCGGGGCCAGGGTCGTCGCTCCGGCGCGGACCGTACCGCCGGGGAGCGCCCGGAGCTGCTCGCGGATGAAGTCGGCCGAGCGCTGGATCTCGAGCCACCTGACCCAGGCCCGGGCGAAGACGTCGCCGCTCGACCAGGTCGAGACCGGGATGTGGGTCAGGCGGAAGAGGCCGGAGGGGAAGTCGAAGCGCGCATCCCGCTCCAGGCCGCAGGCCCGGGCCGCCACGCCCACCAGGCCCAGTTCCTCGGCGTCGGCCGCGGACAGCCGCCCGGTGTCTTCGAAGCGGGCCAGCACCGACGGCGAGTTCCAGAGCAGGCCGACCGCCCCGGCGGTGTCCCTGACGGCCGCCTCCAGCCGGCCGGCCAGTTCGTCGGCGCGGTTCGGATCCAGGTCGAAGCCGGCGCCGCCGGGGCGGACCAGGCCGCGCCCGAAGCGGTTACCGCAGAGCAGGGCGGTCATGTTCAGGAAGTCGCCGCGCAGTCGCCCGCAGAAGGACTGTGTCGGCAGGTAGCCCACGTCGCCGGCCAGGGCGCCCAGGTCGCCGGTGTGGTTGGCCAGCCGCTCGAGTTCCAGGGCGATGGCCCGGATGGCCTCGGCACGGGCCGGCACGGGCGTGCCAGCCAGGGCCTCCAGCGCCTGACAGTGGGCGCTGGCGTGGCCGACCGTGGTGTCGCCGGCCGCCGTCTCCATCAGGTGGATGGTGCGCGGAGCCGGGCCGCCGGCCAGGGCGCGCTCGATGCCCCGGTGCTGGTAGCCCAGCGCTATCTCCAGGTGGAAGACGCGCTCCCCATGGCACTGGAAGCGGAAGTGCCCCGGCTCGATCACCCCGGCGTGCACCGGGCCCACCGCCACCTCGTGGACTTCCTCGCCGTCCACCCGGAAGAAGTCCCCGACGCAGGGCTGGATGGGCTCGCCGTCCGGGCGGTTCCAGGCGTCCCTGCCGGGGCGCCAGGCGCGGTGGTAGCGGATCGGCTTGAGCCAGGGGTGCCCCTCGGGGCGGATGCCGAACTGCTCGGCGATCTCCCGCTCGAACCAGTGGGCCTGCGGGCAGTCCGGGGTGAGCGCCGGATAGCTCTCGCCGACCTCGGTCGAGGCCGCCGACAGCACTCCGTGGCGGTCGCGGGCCAGGATGGCCAGCAGCTGCGTGCCGCCGCCGGCCTCCGCTGTTGCGAAGAGCGCGGCCAGCCTGGCGCCGTTCTCGGTGCCGCCGGCCACGAACTCGCGGAACTCCGCGAAGGAGAGCAGCGGCAGGCTCCGGCGCGGCACGGCCTGGCCGGGGTGGAAGGTCAGCGGCACGGGCGCGCTCACGGCCTGGCTCCCGCGACGACGGCAGCCGCGGCCTCGAGGGCGGCCCGGAGCGGCTCCGGCAGCCAGACGCCCAGGAGTAGCAGCAGGCCGAGAGCTCCGAAGACCAGAATGGCGCCGGCGGTCTCCCGTCCGGCGGCCTCGGGCGCGCTTCCGTCGCCGGCGGCTTTGGCGTTCGGCGGCGTCTCGCCCCAGGCCGGGATCAGAGCCAGGCGCAGGATGCCCACGAAGGCGACTCCCAGTCCGGCCAGGAACAGGCCCAGCGTCCAGTACGAGCCGCTCTCGGCCGCGGCGCGCAGGACCTGGAACTTGCTCATGAACACCGCGAAAGGCGCGACGCCGATGAGCGCCAGGAGCGCCCCGCAGAGCCCGGCGCCCCAGACCGGCGAGCGGCGCAGGGCTCCGCCCAGGCCGGGGAGTTCGTGGGTGCCGAACGCCTGGCCGAGCCGGCCGATCGAGAAGAAGGCCGTGGTCTTGGCCAGGGAGTGGTTCAGGGTGTGCCAGAGGGCCGCGAAAGTCCCGATGCCGCCCAGCCCCAGACCCAGGGCGATGACGCCCAGATGCTCGACGCTGGAGTAGGCCAGCAGGCGCTTGCCGTCGGTCTGGAAGACAATGAAGGCGGCGGCCACCAGCACCGAAATCAGGCCCAGGGCGGCGAGCAGCCCTCGGCCCCAGCCCGCCCCGCCGGTGGCCCCCTCGACCAGCGGCAGGCAGCGCATCACGCAGTACAGGGCGGTGCTGAGCATGAAGCCGGAGAAGAGCGCCGAGACCGGCGCGGGAGCCTGGCTGTGGGCGTCGGGCAGCCAGCTGTGCATGGGCGCCAGCCCCGCCTTGGTCCCGTAGCCGACCAGCAGGAAGATGAAGGCCAGCTTCATGGCGGCGGGGTCGAGCCGGGCGGCCGAAGCGTCCAGCCGCGTCCAGAGCAGCACCTCCGAGGGTCCCAGTCCCAGCCCCCGGGCCGAGGAGGCCACCAGCAGCGTGCCCACGAAGGCGAAGGCCACCCCGACCGAGCAGACCACCAGGTACTTCCACATGGCCTCTAGAGACAGCGGATTCACGTGGACGCAGATCAGGAAGGCGGTGAGCAGGGTGGTCGCTTCCACGCCCACCCACATGAGGCCGAGATTGTTGCTGGCCAGCACCGCCGCCATGGCCGCGGCCGAGCCGAGCCACAGCGCCCCAAAGCGGCCGGCCGCCGCGTCCGCGAGGCGCCCGGACGCGACCTCGGGGCGGAAGTAGCCCCAGGCGAATACGGAGCTGGCGCCGAACACCATCCCGAGCAGGCTGGTGTGGAGGCCGGAGAGGGCGTCGAGGCGCAGCCAGCCGGCGCCGGCCGAAAACGGTTCCCCGCAGAGCGCCGAGGCCCCCGCGACCACGGCCAGGACGCCCCAGCCGGCGCCGGCCGTTGAGGCGATGAGCATGGCCAGCCGGGCCGGGCGGGCCAGCAGGCAGCCGACTGCCGCGGCGGCCGGAAAGCCGATCAGCGCCCAGAGCGTCCAGCCCGAGTCCATGGGCTCATCCTTTCAGCCGGTCGAGCTGATCCACGTCGACGTGGTCGAACTCCCGGCTGATGTGGTAGGCGGCTATGCTCATGATGAAGACCGCCACGAAGGCGTCCATGAGCACGCCGAGCTCGACGAGCATGGGCACGCCGCCCACCAGGGCGACGCCGAAGGTGTAGATGCCGTTCTCGATGACGATGTAGCCGAGCACCTGGCTGACCGCGTTGCGGCGGCTGACGATTATGAACAGGCCGATGAGCAGGGTGGCCATCCCGGCCGGGATCATCAGGGTCGAGCCGCCCTCCGGCGTCGCGCCCGGCAGGCCCAGGCGGTCCCCGATCCACAGCGAGAAGACCAGCGCCCCCACGCCGGCGAGGATCGACAGGGTGTAGCCCACGTAGGGTTCGACCTCGCGCCGCGCACCGGTGTCGCGGAGGATGCGCAGCAGCAGGGCGGGGAAGACGGCGCCCTTGAGTGCCCCGCTGGCCGCGGCCAGGGCCCAGGTCCGGCCCGGGGCCTCCGCGCCGTGGAGCAGCACCGGCAGGAGCGCGAGCGCCAGCCCCTGCACGGCGGCCATGCGGATGCAGGTCCGGAAGCGGCTGGAGGCCAGCAGCAGCAGGTCGGTCACGACCAGCAGGACCAGGACGGCCTCGACCGGGGCGGAATCGCTCACCGGGCACCTCCGGCGTCCCTCATGACCAGCACCAGGGCCAGGGCCGCCAGCGCCACCGCCCCGACCAGCAGCTTGGGGACGCGCGTCAGGCGCAGGCGGGCCATGCTCGATTCGACGACGCCCACCGCCACGGCCAGGAGCACCAGGCCGCCGATGGTTGCAGCGGCGTCGACGGCCGGGTGGCCGGTGCGCACCGGGACGAGCAGCCCCACCAGGAGCGCGCCCAGGGCCCAGAGCTTCAGCGCCGAGCCGTAGAGGATGAAGGCCAGGTCCGGCCCGCCGTGGTCCAGGACCATGACCTCGTGGATCATGGTGAGTTCCAGGTGCGTGTTGGGGTCGTCCACCGGGATGCGCGCGTTCTCGGCGAGGATCACCACGGCCAGGGCCGCGGCCACCAGCGCCAGGGCCGGGCCCTGGGTCAGCCAGTCAGCCGGGCCGACCGCGGCGATCATGTCGGAGAGCGACAGGCTGCCGGTCTGGCGGGCCAGCGCGGCCAGGCCCAGGAACAGGGCCGGTTCGGCCAGCGCCGAGAAGAGCACTTCGCGGCTGGCCCCCATGCCCTCGAAGGCCGAGCCGGTGTCCAGCGCGGCCAGCACCGTGAAGAAACGCATCAGGCACAGCAGGTAGGCGAAGAGCAGCAGGTCGCCCTCGAAGGATGCCGTGGCGCCGAGGTTGCCGAGCGGCACCAGCGCCATGGCCGCCATGGCTGCGGCCAGCCCCACGAGCGGGCCGGCGCGGAACACCCAGCTGGTCGTGCGGCTGTAGGTCGCGCCCTTGCCCAGCAGCTTGAGGATGTCGTGGTAGGGCTGCAGGAGCGGCTGGCCCTGCCGGCCGCCGAAGAAGGCCTTGGTGCGGTTGATGATCCCCAGCAGCAGCGGGGCCAGCAGGAAGCCGGCGGCCGGGGGGATGAGGCGCTGCAGCTGGGTCCAGTGCCAGTCCATGGCTCAGCCCAGCTTCCAGACGAGGATGGCCAGCAGGGTCAGCACCACGTAGAGGACGTAGATCTGCACCCGCCCGCCCTGCAGGACGCGCAGCCGGCCGAAGAGCCAGGCCAGCCCGGTGAAGGCCGGCCGGAAGAGCCCCCGCTCGCAGGCGTCGGGGGTGTCGGTGGAGAGTTCGGCGCCGCTCGGAAAGAGGCCCTCCGGAGCGCGCAGCTTCTCCCGGGTCCTGAGGAAGATGCCGAAGACGGCGGTCAGCGGCTGGGCGAAGGAGGAGGCCGTGTACTGCATCCGGGCGGTGGGCCGGGCGTAGCCGCAGTCCCAGGTGACCGTCTCTTCAACCGGGCGGCCGGCCAGCAGCCACCGGCGCAGCAGCACGAGCATGCCCAGGAGGGCCAGGAGGAGGGCGGCTCCCACGGTGAGCATCGCCAGGGGCCCGCTGCCGCCGGCCAGGGCGCGCTCCGCCGCCGGGCCGGACAGTCCGGCCAGCGGCCCGACCATCGGCCCCATCAGGCCGACCACCGGCAGCGGGCAGAGTCCGATCAGGACGCAGAGCGCGGCCAGCGTCAGCATGGGCAGACGCATGGCCGCGCCGGCCTCGTGGGCGCCCTCGGCGTGGCGGCTTCTGGGTTCCCCCAGGAAGATGATGCCGAAGGCCTTGGCGAAGCAGGCCGCGGCCAGGCCGCCGATCAGGGCCAGCGCCGCGATGGTCGCGATCGCCGGGACCGCGGCGGCCCACCCGCCGGTGCCGCCCGCGGCCGTTCGGAAGGAGCCCAGGTAGATGAGGAACTCGCTGACGAAGCCGTTGAGCGGCGGCAGACCGGAGATGGCCGCTGCGCCCACCAGGAAGGCGATGCCGGTGGAGGGCATCCGCTTCATGAGGCCGCCCAGGTGGTCGATCTCGCGCGTCCCTGTCCCGTGCAGCACCGACCCGGCCCCCAGGAAGAGCAGGCCCTTGAAGAGCGCGTGGTTGAGGACGTGGAGGAGTCCGCCGGCGAAGCCCAGGACGGCCAGGGCCGGCAGCCCGAGGCTCGTCCCGAGCAGCCCCAGCCCCAGGCCCAGGGCGATGATGCCGATGTTCTCGACGCTGTGGTAGGCCAGCAACCGCTTGATGTCGTGCTGGGCCAGGGCGAAGAGCACCCCCAGGATTCCGGAGGTGGCGCCGATGGCCACCAGCGTCCAGCCCCACCAGGCCGGCGGGTGCCCGAGCATGGCCAGGATGCGGACCAGCCCGTAGATGCCAGTCTTGATCATGACCCCGGACATGACCGCCGATACGTGGCTGGGCGCGGCCGGATGGGCCTCCGGCAGCCAGACGTGCAGGGGCATGAACCCGGCCTTGGTACCGAACCCGACCAGGGCCAGCACGAAGATCAGCCCGGCGAACGCCGGCGACAGCCCGGCCAGGGCGCCCATGGCCCCGAACTCGAACGAGCCCCCGGAGCGGGCCGCCATGAGCACGAACATGGCCAGCAGGCAGGCCGTGCCCAGGTGGGTGGCCACCATATAGATCCAGGCCGCCCGGCGGGTCTCCGGCTTCTCGCTTTCGAAGGCCACCAGGAAGAAAGAGGACAGCGCCATGGTCTCCCAGGCCAGCAGGAAGAGGATGGCGTTCCGGGCGGTCAGGACCAGGGCCATGCTGACTACCAGGGCGTTGAAGCAGAACCAGGCCGTCCCCAGGTTCTTGCGGCCGCGGAAGGCCAGGAGGTACTCCGCGCCGTAGATGGCGGCCAGGCCCGAGAGCAGCAGGGTCGGCAGCAGGAAGAAGGCCGAGAGGGCGTCCAGCTCGAGGCTGAGGGCCCCGCCGGGCATGCTCCATCGCGGGGCGCCGGCCAGGGCCCGGCTCCCGCCTTCGAGCAGGACGGAGAGCGCCGCGCAGAGCCCCAGCGCCGAGCCGGCCGCCGCCGAGCCGGCGCCGAGGGCCGTGGCCGCCCGGGCCGAGCGCCCGGCCGCCATGGCGGCAAGCCCGCCGAGGGCCATCAGGCCCATCGCGATCAGGAAGATGACCATGGGATCAGCCCGGAGCGGCGGGAGACGACGTGGTCGTGTGGATGCCGGAGTCCACGCGGCGGAGCTCGGAGAGTATCTCCTCGCGCAGGGCCTGGCGGTCGATGGCGGCCTTGAAGCCTGGGTCGCGCAGCGCAAAGGCCAGCCTGGAGAGCAGGTGGAGGTGGGCGCGCACCGTGGGGCTCACCATCGTAAAGAGGCAGTGGACCGGCCGGCCGTCCAGCGCGCCGAAGTCCACCGGCTTCTCGAGGAAGCACAGGGTGATGGTCGGGCGCGGGACGTGCAGGACGATGGGGTTGCGCACGTGGGGGATGGCGATCCCGTCGCCCACCCCGGTCGAGGCCATGGCTTCGCGGGCCAGCAACACCTTGAGCAGCTGCTCGCGGTTCACCTCGTCGGGCAGGCGCATGGCCTCGACGGCCGCGCGCAGCACCTCCGACTTGTCCCTGCCGCCCAGCCGGTATACGACTCCGCCGGCCTGGAGGCTCTCGGTGAGCCCGGGCAGCCCGGCCCCGCCATCCTCGGACTCGTGGAAGATGTCCGCCGACACGCCAACCTTGTTGGCCGTCGCCCACTCCAGTAGTTCGGCGCGGTGGAAGCGGTACTGCTCGTTGACCTTGTAGGCCGGTATGCTGCCGTCCTTGATCCAGCGGTAGATGGTCTTCTCGGAAACGTTGAGAAGCGCGGCCACGTCGCGAACTGTCAGTTGCATGACATGCCCCCTGTCCCCGTTGAGTGTCTCAGAAGTCTCGGGAGGCGGACATCTTTGGACATATGATAGCATCCCGGCACGTTTGTCAAGACAAATAGGCACCAAGGGTGGGATACCGACACATGTGATTGCACATGCACTTGGGATATTTCCAGTTTTCGCGTGAGATTGCCTGTCCGAATTACTACAAGAATAACGGATAGCCAACGTGAGAGGCTCGAACGCCTCTCCCTGATCGGGCGCACCGTCTCAGGACAGGAGAGATCCATGCTCATCCGCCAGCTCATCACTGCGGCCCTGCTGATTTCCGGAGGCATCTTCGGCACCTTCGCCATGTCCGGCGAAGGGGAGCAGCAGGCCACCGGCTGCCGCCCGCCCAACGCCGCGGAGCGCGAGTGGGAGCGCAAGCACATGGTGGTGACCCGCAAGGTGCGGCTGAACCGGCTGGGCCTCGAGCGGGTCAACGCCGAGCGCGCCAGGAAGGGCCAGCCCCAGCTGACCGCCGCGGAGGTCGGCGTCGCCGCCGACGGCCAGGAAACGGAAGGCGTCACTGCCGAGCAGATGGCCGCCGCCGGCGAGATGGCCGCTCCGGCCGCCGAGCCCCCTGCCGCCCTGCCCGCCTACGTGGACAACAGCACCAGCGCAGCCACCAGCAAGTTCTTCCCGCCGGTCCGCAGCCAGGGGGGCATCGGTTCCTGCGCGCAGTGGTCGGCGATGTACTACTGCTACACCTACATGAACGCCAAGGCCCGGGACCTCGACGCCAGGAACGGCGGGGCCGGCAACAACAACTACATCTTCTCGCCCAAGTTCACCTACAACATGGTCAACGGGGGCTCGGATTCGGGCTCGTGGATGTCCTCCGGCTGGAGCATCGCCCAGCAGCACGGTTGCGCGACCTGGACGGACTGGCCCTATGACTCCGATTACCGCGGCTGGCCGCTGGTCCCCTCGATCTACCGCAACGCGCTCAACTATCGGGCGCAGAGCCAGGGCACCATCAGCAGCGTGGACACCAGCACCGGTTTGGACCAGGTCAAGACCTACCTGAGCAACGGCTACATCCTGTCCTTCGCCACCAACGTCTACGCCTGGCAGGCCAAGGCCACGGGCAACGACCCGGGCACGACCGCCGACGACGCCTTTGCAGGCAAGAGCGCCTACTCCTGGCTGAGCAGCGGCGGCGGCGGCCACGCCATGACCATCGTCGGCTACAACGACGACATCTGGATCGACGTCAACAGCAACGGCACGGTGGATGCCGGCGAGAAGGGCGCACTGCGTATCGTCAACTCCTGGGGCACCGGCTGGAACGAGGGCGGCTTCACCTGGCTGGCCTACGACGCGCTCAAGCTCACCTCGGCGGTCACCGGGGCGCCCAGCACCGGGAGGCAGGCGGCCTTCTGGAGCAACATGGTCTACTGGGTCACCGCCCGCAGCAGCTACACCCCGACGGTTCTGGCGCAGTTCACCGTGAACCACGCCAAGCGCAGCCAGTTGAGCATGTCCCTGGGCATCTCCGACACCTCCAAGACCACCCCGACCACCAACTGGTACCCGAGCTCCCTGCTCAGCTACGCCGGCGGGGCCTACGCCTTCGACGGCACCACCACAGCCTGCGACGGGACCTTCCTCTTCGACTTCAGCGACATCGCCGCGGCGGTCGGCGACAACAAGCGCTGGTATCTGCGGGTCTACGACGGCACGGCCGGCGACCCGGCCAACGTAAAGTGGTACAGCGTGGTCAGCCTGCCCAGCGGCAAGGATCTGGTCTGCTCGGACGTGCCCAAGACCGTCGACGCCACCACCGTCTACATGTACGTCGACACCGCCTACGACAACTCGGGCGGCAACACCGCGCCGACGATCGGCGACATCGCCAATACCTCCTTCAACGAGGACACCTCCTCGGCGGCCCTGCCCTTCGCCGTGGGTGACGCCCAGACCAACCCCGGCACGCTGGTCCTGTCGCGCACCAGCAGCAATACCACCCTGGTGCCGCTCTCGGGCATCACCTTCGGCGGGAGCGGGGCCAGCCGCACGGTCACGGTCACTCCGGCAGCCAACAAGAACGGCACGGCGACGATCACTGTGACCGTGGCCGACCCCTGCGGACTGACCGCCAGCGACAGCTTCACGGTCACCGTGAACCCGGTCAACGACGCTCCGGTGGCCAACAACCAGTCGGTGACCACCGCCCCGAACGTGGCCAAGGCAGTGACCCTGACGGCCTCCGACGTGGACGGCAATCCCCTTGCGTACACGGTGGTGACCGGCCCGGCGCACGGGGCTCTGTCCGGCACGGCTCCGAACCTCACCTACACCCCGACGGCCGGGTACAGCGGCGCCGACAGCTTCACCTTCAAGGTCAACGACGGCACCGTCGACTCCAACACCGCCACCGTCAGCATCCTGATCACCGAGATGCTGGGTCACTGGAAGCTGGACGACGGCAGCGGCACTGCGGCGGCCGACTCAAGCGGCTGCGGCAACAACGGGGCGGTCACCGGCGCGACCTGGACGACCGGCAAGATCAACGGCGCCCTGCAGTTCGCCGCCTCGGGTGACAAGGTGCTGGTGGCCAACAAGCCGGCCCTGGGCAGCGAGTGGACGATCGCCTCCTGGTTCACCATGCCGCTGGCCACCGGTCAGACCTGGAACACCCTGACCCGCGGGTCGAGCAACCACCAGATAATCGTGCAGTCCTCCACGAGCCTGCTGGGCACCTACGACAACGCCACGGGCGGCGCTTTCCGGAGCTCCGGGTACAACATCGGCGCCCTGACGGCCGGCTGGCACCACATCGCCGCTGTCGGCACGGGCACGGTGACCAAGTTCTATATTGACGGCGCCCTGGTCGGCCAGACCGACCGCAAGCCGGTCGACGACGTCTACTGCATCGGCAACTACCAGGACGGCGGACAGCGCTTCAGCGACAAGATTGATGATGTTCGCCTGTATCCGTACGCGCTGTCGGCGGCCCAGATCGCAGCCCTGGCGAGTTCCGGCGGCAACAGCGCCCCGGCCATCAGCAGTTTCTCGCCGGCGACGCCCTTCAGCATGGCCGCCGGGAACACGCAGACCTTCAGCGTGGACGCCTGGGATCCCGACGGCGATGCGCTCACCTACGCCTGGACGCTCGACGGCGCGGCTGTCCCCGTGGTCACCAACAGCATGAGCTACAGCCCGATCGTGGCCGACGCTGGGGCGCATGTCATCGTGGTCACGGTCTCTGACGGCAAGGGCGGGACGGTTAGCCAGACATGGAACGTGACGGTTACGACGGGCAACACGGCGCCCACCATCTCGGACGTCGCCAACCAGAGCACGAACGAGGACACGGCCAAGGGGCCGGTGGCCTTCACGGTTGGGGATGCCGAGACGGCGGCGGGGAGCCTGACGGTGACGGGCAGTTCCAGCAACACGACGCTGCTGCCCAATGCGAACATCGTCTTCGGCGGCTCGGGCGCCAGCCGTACGGTGACCCTGACCCCGGCGGCGAACCAGAACGGTACGGCCACCGTGACGATCACGGTATCGGACGGCAGCCTGACGGCCAGCGACACGTTCACGCTGACGGTCAACGCGGTTAACGATGCCCCGACCATATCGGACGTAGCCAACCAGAGCACGAACGAGGACGCCGCCAAGGGGCCGGTGGCCTTCACGGTGGGGGACGTCGAGACGGCCGCGGCCAGCCTTACGGTGACGGGCAGTTCCAGCAACACGACGCTGCTGCCGAACGCGAACATCGTCTTTGGTGGCTCGGGAGCCAGCCGTACGGTTACCTTGACCCCGGCGGCGAACCAGAGCGGTACGGCCACCGTGACGATCACGGTATCGGATGGCAGTCTGACGGCCAGCGACACGTTCACGCTGACGGTTGCCGCGGTCAACGATGCCCCGACCATTTCGGACATTGCCAACCAGAGCACCACGGCCGGCGTGGCAGTGGGCCCGGTGACCTTCACGGTGGGGGACGCCGAGACGGCGGCGGCCAGTCTGACCGTCACGGGCAGTTCGAGCAACACGACGCTGCTGCCCAACGCGAACATCGTTTTCGGTGGTTCGGGCGCCAGCCGCACGGTGACGTTGACGCCGGCCGCCGGCCAAAGCGGTACGGCGACGGTGACGGTGACCGTCTCGGACGGAGGGCTCACGGCCAGCGACACCTTCACCCTGACCGTCTCGGCGGCAAACACCGCCCCGACCATTTCGGACGTCGCCAACCAGAGCACGAACGAGGACACGGCCAAGGGGCCGGTGGCCTTCACGGTGGGGGACGCCCAGACGGCTGCGGCGAGTCTGACGGTGACGGGCGGTTCCAGCAACACGACGCTGCTGCCCAATGCGAACATCGTCTTCGGCGGCTCGGGCGCCAGCCGCACGGTGACCCTGACCCCGGCGGCGAACCAGAGCGGGACGGCCACCGTGACGATCACGGTCTCGGACGGCAGCCTGACGGCCAGCGACACGTTCACGCTGACGGTCAACGCGGTTAACGATGCCCCGACCATTTCGGACGTAGCCAACCAGAGCACGAACGAGGACACGGCCAAGGGGCCGGTGGCCTTCACGGTGGGGGACGTTGAGACGGCGGTGGCCAGCCTTACGGTGACGGGCAGTTCGAGCAACACGACGCTGCTGCCGAACGCGAACATCGTCTTTGGTGGCTCGGGAGCCAGCCGTACGGTTACCTTGACCCCGGCGGCGAACCAGAGCGGGACGGCCACCGTGACGATCACGGTCTCGGACGGCAGCCTGACGGCCAGCGACACGTTCACGCTGACGGTCAGCGCGGTGAACGACGCGCCGGTGGCCAATGCCCAGAGCGTGACCACGTCGCGGGATACGGCGAAGAGCGTTGTTCTGACGGGGAGCGACGTCGAAGGCAGCGCCCTCAGCTACTCGGTGGTGGCGGGCCCGGCGCACGGGGCGCTGAGCGGCTCCGGCGCGAGCCTGACCTACACCCCGGCGGCGGGGTACGTGGGCGCGGACAGCTTCACGTTCCGGGTCTATGACGGAGCGCTGTACTCCGGCGCGGCCACGGTCTCGATCACCGTGACGGTGCCCAGCGGCCAGGCGAAGGGGGCTGGTGCGAACAGTTACGGGCAGCTGGGTGACGGGACGACGACGGCGCGGAAGACGGTGGTGGACGCGGCCGGGGCCGCGGGCGTGGTGGCGGTGGCGAGCGGCCAGTCGCACACGCTGGCGCTGAAGGCGGACGGCACGGTGCTGGCGTGGGGTTTGAACACATCCGGTCAGCTGGGCGACGGGACGAAGACGACGCGGCTGACGCCGGTGGCGGTGCCTGGTCTCACTG